>Ga0055584_100002351_pt1 | contig 18710 bp, 11 predicted proteins | sample OSDHelmetaG_FD_58716 | JGI IMG/M metagenome (GOLD analysis project Ga0055584, IMG submission 58716) | Pelagic marine sediment microbial communities from the LTER site Helgoland, North Sea, for post-phytoplankton bloom and carbon turnover... | ecosystem: Environmental > Aquatic > Marine >... | reverse complement strand
TGCCTGTAGACAGTTCTTGGGTGTATATATGCTTCGCCAAACGCCCGTCCATCGAGTACACGTCCACCGACACCTTTTGAGATGTTGGAACGGTAAATTCCAATACTCCTAACGCATCCATTGGATTGGGGTAAAACTTCAACTCGGATTCGATTTGAACCTCCTCAACTGCTGTTGGCCAGTAGTTTGGATTGTTTACACTGTTGGGATTGTCTGCATTATCGGGATGGTTCGGGTCCGATTCATCTGAAGAATCATACTCGGTAAACTGGTCTGCTTTCGCTGCGTTGATCACATTGTTTTCGGTGACGCTGGTTTGGCCACCCCAATTGGCAACAAATCCAACGACGCGCAACTCAGAGATATTGACTCCGCTCGGGACATTAAACGTGAATGCACGGGTAAATCGCGCTCCGTTACCAATCTCATTTGGAATGATATTCTCAACGCCACTGGCTCCTCCAGGATTACCGAATGCCAAGTCCATGTGGGTAAAATTATAGGCCGTGTCATTGGTATCAGGAAGTACAGCGCAACCGGCCGTATTCGTATCGACCAACTGATCGGCCTGTAAACCATCCCTGAGGATGTAACAGAAGAACCTGTAGTCGGCCAACTCAATCACTTCTTTCTTGAAATCAATCTGAACACGTGCATAAATCTCTTTGGTGGCAGGATCATACAACACCTCTGGCATAGTAACTAAACCTATGGAGGTGCGGTTCAAGCGAGCGGCAATGGTGTCAGCCCAGTTCTCGATGGTAACACTGATCATGTTGGTGCCGTTGTAGCTCACCCGGTCTATTAAACCACGGGCAAATGCATTGACGCCTAGCGCATCCGACCAATTGTTAGACACATCATTGTACAAGGGGTCTCCTCCGTTGATTACATTGTCTGTGTGGTAAGAGATCACTGCAACATCATCTGGATACATCGCCTTGATGGATTCCTTCTCACACACCACCGAAGATGTGTTGATGTCCCAGGTAGACTCCGTCACTTCAAGCAGCACCGTGCGGGGCGCCTGAGCGAATGCTGCCGTAGACAAAAGGATGAATGCCGCTAAGAATGTGCTTAAATGTCTCATGTTGCGTTTACTAGAATTTGGTCGTGAATTTAATACATTTTCAACACCGCGTTTTCTAGATTCGCAACCAAACCTCAAAAGCTGGATATGTCTAAACGACCATTGATCTTAGTTACAAACGATGATGGATACCATGCTCCCGGTATCAAAGCCTTGACCGAGGTGGCCTTGGAATTCGGCGACGTGATCAAAATTGCTCCAGATAAACCACAAAGCGGCATGGGGCATGCCATCACGATTAATTCTACCCTGCGCATGGAGAAAATGCCGGTAGATGGTGCATATCAAGGTTACCAATGCACAGGCACTCCCGTGGATTGCGTTAAAATCGCCTTGGATGTAATCCTAGACAGGGCACCAGACCTGATTGTTTCTGGCATCAACCACGGCTCAAATGCTAGCATCAACGTCATCTATTCTGGCACCATGAGTGCGGCACTTGAAGGATACATTGAGGGCGTACCTTCCATAGGTTTTTCTTTAATGGACCACAGTTTAGAAGCCGATTTCGAGGCAGCGAAGCATTACGTGAGAGAAATGATCGCATTGGTGTTGTCTAAAGACAAAATGAACTTCTGCCTAAACGTCAACATTCCAAGACTACCCCTGGAGATGATCAAGGGCATTCGATTTTGCCGGCAGGCCCATGCCAAATGGGTAGAAGAGTTCGATCAACGGCAAGATCCATCAGGAAAAGATTATTATTGGCTGACTGGCCATTTCCAACCGTATGAAGAACACGCAGAAGACACTGACCTCCACGCTCTCCAGAATGGGTACGTCTCTGTGGTTCCAGTATCTTACGACCTTACCCATCATGACATCTTGAGCAAAATCAAAGCATGGAAGGCCTGAACGTTAAATTGGATCGCATGTGGATAGGACTTTTGTTAGGGTTGATCGGTCCTGTTTTTGGGTTTCTAGTATTCTACCTTCTTACCTCAACCCATATGCCGCTGGAAAATTTCATTCGCTTCATCAAGAATTCTTCCAGCACGCACAGCGCCATCATTTCGGTTAGCCTCATTTTCAATCTCGTGTTCTTTTTTATTGGAACACGATTTAATATGCTTCGCCTTGCTCAAGGTGTGATTGGAGGAACTTTGCTGTACGCACCCTTCATCATCTATTTCAAATATGTCTCATAGGATTTTCATCATTACTGGTGAACCCAGTGGAGATTTGCACGGAAGCAATCTCGTCAAGGAACTGCTGGGGCAAGACCCAGACTTGACGATTGCTTGTTGGGGTGGTGACCGCATGAGCTCTGCCGGAGCCGAAGTGCTAAAACACATCGATGAACTCGCCTTCATGGGTTTTGTTGAAGTTGCGGCCAATTTAAGGACCATCCTTAAAAATTTCGACCTCTGCGTTGAGCACATCCAAGCATTTCAGCCCGACTTGGTGGTACTGATGGACTATCCTGGATTCAACCTCCGCATGGCAAAGCGGGTCAAAAAAATGGGCATTCCTGTCGCTTACTACATCTCTCCTCAAATTTGGGCGTGGAAAGAATCCAGGGTAGAGAAGGTAAAGCGGTATGTCGATCACGTTTTCGTTATCCTACCCTTTGAAAAAGCCTTTTATGAAAAACACGGCGTTCCTGCTGAATTCGTGGGCCATCCCCTGCTCGACGAGATCAAACACATCGAAGTGGACGCCCCCTTGTTTCGCAAGCAACACGGCTTGAGCGACCGACCGATCATTGCACTCCTGCCCGGAAGTCGCAAACAAGAAATCAGCCTATTACTAGATCCGAGCGCGCAGATTATAGCATCCTTTCCATCCCATCAATTCGTGGTATCGAAAGTTGCATGGCAACCCGAAACACTCTACCACAGTCTTCCTGATGATGTTGTCTTATTAGAAGGCAGCACCTACGATTTACTTGCGCTTTCTGAAGCCGCCATTGTCACTTCCGGTACGGCGACATTAGAAACTGCGTTGATTGGAACGCCACAAGTAGTCGTATATAAGGCTAACCCTATCAGTGTGATCATCGCACGCTGGTTGGTGAAAGTCAAGTTCATCAGCTTGGTCAACCTCATCATGGACCAAGAAGTTGTCAAAGAACTCATCCAAGCTGAGGTAAACTCCACCAACCTCATCCGCGAGTTGAGCAATGTAATTGAGGGGGGTAAACGCCGCGAAGCCGTGCTCTCTTCCTATGCCCTGCTTAAGGAAAAGCTCGGACAGAAAGGTGCCTCCCGCTTTGTCGCAAACCGATTGTTGAAAATCATTGCCGGTTGACGCCTTTGCCAAATTGGGAGCCGGTATTTTTGTCCAGTATGCGAGGATTTCTCATTGTACTTCTTGTAGCTTGTGGCTTGGGGGCTTCAGCGTCCGATAAAGTGCTCAACATTGGGCTGTTTTGGAACAATGAACCCAGCGAAGTAACGGTTCAAACGAGCCTTGGCAACTACTCCATCTATGGCAATGGCAAGCTGATCCTCGACCTCAAAGAGAGCACCATTGTTCGCATCCTCAACCAGGATGGGTTGATCCATGTACGGACCATTACGCAAGACCTCGGCACGTTTTACAATGTAGAAATCAAGCGCACGGTTTGGGGAAGCAGCTTAAAAATTCAACCCAAAGGCGATAAAGAGCTGCACGAATACAACGACAATTTCATTTTCAAACCCTTCCAAGGCAAGCTGCGCATCGTGAATGAAGTGTACATCGAGCATTACGTCGCGGGTGTGATCGAGGGAGAAGCGGGCATCAAAGAGCCCAAAGAATACTACAAAGTGCAGGCTGTGATTTGCCGCACCTATGCACTGAACAACAGAAGAAGACACGAAGCCGAAGGGTTTCAGCTTTGCGACAAAGTGCATTGCCAAGTGTACCATCGCCGGAGCATGAACAATCCAGACATCGTCAAAGGCACCCAAGAGACCATTGGGATCGTGATTGTCGACAGTGATATTAACCTGGTGACGGCAGCCTTCCATAGCAATTGTGGGGGCTACACCTGCAACAGTGAGGACGTCTGGAGCGGCTACCTGAATTACTTAAGGGCGCGCGAAGACGAACATTGTCTACAAGAAAATCATTCCTATTGGCGCACAGCATTGACGAAAGACAAGTGGTTGAATTACTTGAGCGTAACGCATGGCTATCCTGTGTATGAGCCTGCCGCGCGAGACATCGCTTTGGAGTATTGTCCAGATGAACGGCAGCACTACTTGAACCCTTCAGGATTTCGTGTTCCCTTCAAACGTATTCGATATGATTTGGGACTTCAAAGTGCATTTTTCTCCGTCGACACGGTTCAAGATTCCGTCATTCTAGAAGGGCATGGATACGGCCACGGCGTTGGCTTATGCCAAGAAGGAGCCATGAATATGGCGAAGAGCGGACAACCCTATGATGACATCCTACACTATTATTATCGTGAGGTACACTTGGTGAACTTGAGCGTCATCGATTTTTTCCGAGCAAATTGATTGAATAGTATGCGGCCGAATACGAACAAGCCTATCTATGGTTGCCAGAATCAAAGGTTTATGAATTTCTATGATTTACTAACCTCTCTTAGCGCATCCTTATTGGTCAGAGTTCTAAATTCGCGCCTTTCCTTCATGAACAATTGAGAACGACCTTAGCATGAATTACAAGAAGTGGAACAACCTTCTCGGCTGGCTGGTCTTTGCCATCGCTGCATTTACCTATATCAGTACCGTTGAACCCACCGCCAGTTTTTGGGACTGTGGTGAATACATAGCAACTTCATATCGCCTCGAGGTAGGTCACCCACCGGGCGCACCTACATTTCTTCTCGTAGGTCGACTCTTCTCCATGTTTGCTGCTCCTGAGAATGTAGCCTACATGGTGAACCTCATCTCGGCCCTGTCGAGTGCGTTCACGATTCTATTTCTTTTTTGGACCATCACCGCATTGGCCAAGAAACTCTTCACCCTTAAGACAGGGGAAGACGAGCTTTCTAAAGGCGACATGGTAGGCACGCTCGGCGCGGCCATTATCGGCAGTCTGGCTTATACCTGGTCGGATACTTTTTGGTTCTCCGCCACGGAGGGTGAAGTTTACGCTCTATCCTCTCTGATGACCGCTATTTCCTTTTGGGCCATCCTTAAATGGGAATCGAAAGCCCACGAGCCGAAGGCAGACAGATGGATCATTCTCATTGCATACTTGATTGGACTCTCGATCGGAATCCACCTGTTGAACTTGCTTGCCATCCCAGCGATAGCCTACGTGATCTACTTTAAAAAATTCAAGCCAAACCTGAAAGGAATGCTCATCGCAGGAGCCCTGGGCGTCGTAACCTTGGGAGGCATCCAAAGCGTGGTTATTCCTGGCATTGTGGATTGGGCCGCTGGATTTGAGTTTGTCATGGTCAATAGATTCGGACTTCCATTTCACTTAGGTTCAGTCATCTTTATGATCCTGTTGCTCGGCGCGATTGTTTACGGAATCGCCTATACCATCAAGACACACCGTCCCGTATGGAATACAGCCCTGCTCTCACTCTTGGTCATCATGATCGGTTATTCCTCGTTTGTATTGATCCTCATTCGGTCGAATGCCAATACACCTATCGATGAAAACAATCCTGAAAACTTGGTAAACCTGCTTTCCTACCTCAATCGAGAGCAATACGGAGATTTCCCATTGGCATATGGCCAGTACTTTAATTCTCCGCTAGACCGAGAAACACCTTATTTGGATGGCACTCCAGTCTACTATCCAAACCAGGAAACGGGCAAGTATGAAATTTCTGACGATCGAAAAAACTCCAAACCCAACTACGCGAGCGAATTCAAAGGGGTTTTCCCACGTATGTGGAGCCCGAAAAAGAACCACGTCAGGGCGTATAAGGAATGGTCAGATTTCAAAGGGAAACCGATCAAGTTCAGAGATGCTCGCGGTCAGACGACCACCATCCGAAAACCGACATTTGGAGAGAACATCTCTTACTTCATGAAGTATCAAGTAGGATGGATGTATTTCCGATATTTCATGTGGAACTTCTCGGGTAGACAGAACGACACCCAAGGCCACGGCAATTTCATGGATGGCAACTGGATGACCGGTGTGGGCTTCATTGACGAGGCGCATGTCGGAAACCAAGCCGAACTCCCCTCCTACCTCGAGGGACAAAAAGCACGTAATTTTTACCTCGCTATTCCGCTGATACTAGGGTTGCTGGGAATGATCTTCCACTTCCGAAGCGATTCACAGACGGCTTGGGTAGTGCTGCTCTTATTCTTCTTTACCGGTCTGGCAATTGTACTCTACCTCAACCAGTATCCTTTCCAACCACGGGAGCGAGATTATGCCTACGCAGGATCCTTCTACGCCTTTGCAATTTGGATTGGGTTCGGGGTGCTAGCGCTGTACGATGCAGCGCGCAACCTGACGGTCAAAGATCTAGGAATGACGATTGCCTATACGGCAGGAGGCTCAATTGGTTTGATCCTGGTAGGAACGCTCTTCGGAGGCAACACATCCTTTGCATACTTGATGTTCTACATCGCCATCGTGAGCTCCGTTTTGTTGGCGGTCATGTATGGAATAGGTCAAGTGATCAAGGATCAGAAGCTCCAGGCGGGACTTGCCACCGTGCTCTGCTTATCCGGTCCCATCTTGATGGCGAAGGAAGGATGGGACGACCATGACCGATCCAACCGATACACTGCGCGAGCGATCGCCAAGAACTACTTGGACTCGTGTGAGAAGGATGCCATATTGTTCACGAACGGAGACAACGACACCTTCCCGTTGTGGTATTTGCAGGAGGTAGAGGGATATAGGACAGACGTACGTATTGTGAACCTCACCCTTGCGAGTACGGAATGGTTCATCGACATGATCAGAAGACAGGCCTACGAAGGAAAGCCCATTCAGCTGAGTATGGAGAAGGACGATTACCGCCAAGGAACGCGTGACTATGTCCCGATCGTGGAGCGCAAGAAGTCTGACGCACACATCAATGTATCAGACCTTGTATCCTTTGTGCTCGACGAGCAGAACCAGGAAATGTTTGGCCAAGGTCAAAAAATGAACTACTTCCCTACCCGGAATTTCAGGGTGCCGGTGGATTCCGCAACCGTTGTGAGTAATGGTACCGTGGGTCCGGAGTACGCCAACCGAGTGGTAGATGCCATTGAATGGGAAGTGGGTGGACAGTACGTCCTGAAGAGTGAATTGGTGATGCTCGACATCCTCGCCAACAACAATTGGGAACGTCCGATCTATTACGCCAACACCATGCCTAAGAGCAGCTACTTCGGCTTAGAAGAGTATATGCAACACGAAGGCTTCACCTATCGACTGGTTCCTTACAAGGTGAAAGATGACCGCAATCAATTCGGTTACTTCGGAGAGGTGAAAACCGACATCATGTACACGAATATGATGGAAGAATTTGCTTTTGGAAACATGGAAGACCCAGGCGTATTCTTGGATGAGAACAACCTGAGATTCGTGACCAATCTGCGCTTGAATTTCTCCCGTCTTGCAGATGCGTTAGTCAAGGAAGGCGACAATGAGCGCGCTGAAGCTGTCTTGGATAAGTGCATGGCCATGACCGTTACCGTGAACACTCCCAAAGATGTGACGCTCATACAGGTGACCGAGTCGTACTTCCAAGTTGGCAACAACGAGAAAGGCATGGGGCTGGCCAAAATGCTTGGCGACAACTACATGGAGCACTTGCGCTACTACGCTTCATTGGATCGGAAGTACACCACTTCCGTGAACCGTGAAGTGAATCAAGCCTTTGCTGTAATTCAGCAACTTAAAAACCTGAGTAAGCGCTATAAAGTCACCGAAATGGACGAGTATATCGACCCGTTGGTGCAAGAAGCTGAAACGTACTATCAAACGCTGGTTGGAACGACACAGCAGCAACGTCAGTAAGCACATCGCAATGATTTCAAAAAAAGGGCCGGATTACCGGCCCTTTTTTTGGCGTCATCTCGAAACCCTTTCGATTAAAACCTCGTACGGACTATATATTCTGAAGTGAAAAATTACTTTTGAAGAGCAACATACCCTATTGTTAAATCATTAGAAAAATGAGCTTGACAAGAGCTTTTTTTCCACTTGGTGTAGGCCTTGGGGTAAGTTTCATAACTGACCTAAAAGCTAACCTATGTCTCGGTTGTCGGTCTTGAGTGAATTTGTGCGCGGACAGATCTACTACAACCTTCCTGGAGACTATAAAGAAGGCATACTGGTATATGCGTTTGATGAGGATGGAAACATCGTAGACTCTACCTACACCGATGGAAAAGGAAACTTCACATTCAAGCGCCTCTCTCAATCCGAGAATTTCTCGATTCGAGTGATGGACGAGGACGATGAAGGATTGAAAGTAGCCCTGTTCAACTATGATGGCTCGTTTAAAGGCCTGCTCTTCTTGGATGAAAACATGTCGTTCCAATATTCCAAGATCATCCTCGAAGCAGCATCAGAACTTGAAGGAGAGTATGCCAAGGATCAAAGCCAGGGCCTATTGCGAGGTCAGATCTATCAAAAACTACCCGGAGACTATCACGAAGGATTAACCGTGTATGCATTTGATGCAGATGGAAACCTCATCGACGTTGCTGAAGTAGATGAGGAGGGCAATTTTGAATTCACCAAACTGACCAAAGAACAAGACTACCTGTTCAAATTCTCTGAAGAAGACACCGAATTCAACATTTCCTTGTTGGGCGCCGACGGAAAGGAATTCGACAAAGCCTACGCCACAGATGGGGAATGGAAGTACAGCAAGCTTCAATTAGACCAATACAAACTGCGTGCACTAGCAGCAAAAGACGACGGCACAGGGAGCAATGCGATGGACGACTACTTGAAGTCCACACGGAAACCACTTCCTATGGTTGGAGAGAATACCATGTCGTACGGATTTAGAAGTGCAGAAATTTCTGAAGCAGATCAAGCTCACCTCGATGCGCTGGTGCAGGTATACGAGGACAACCCCCAAGCGGTCATATCCATCCAATCTTACAGCGACCCTGCGGAAAGTACCGGAAATGGCTCCTACAGCGCACTTCGCTCCGCCGCAATTGCTCAATACCTGCATAGCAAAGGAGTTCCAGTCACAAACATGCAAGTCGCGAATTGGGAAGCACAAAAACAAATAGTAGATTGTTCGGTGCAGCCTTGCTCAGACGAAGAACGCAGCATGAATCGAAGGGCAAACGTCGAAATCCTCGCTCCCGAATTGATTCAACCAGCTCCAGATTTTGTTTTTGAGTACAATTTCAATCAATGGCGATTGGATCAAAATGCAGAAAATGTCGCTTTCCATTTGCTAAAAACACTCAAGGAAAATAGCGGTTCAGAAGTGCGTATCGAAGGATTTACAGACACCTGGGGCTCGTTCTCGAGCAACGATCGTATTTCAGAATTAAGGGCCAAAAACCTACAAAACCTTCTGATTTCCAAAGGCGTAGACGAAAGCAAAATCACCATGGAAAGCCATGGGGAGATCATACCGACTGGAGATTGCATTCTCTTTTATCCATGTCCAGTGAGTGCCAGAACACAGAACCACAGGGTTGAAGTCAGGCTCAAGTGATTTGCCTTAGCGCAGAAACTTTTCATAGTCTACTTAAAATATTCATAAATTGGCGCCTCGACAACGTGTTAGGACGGTTGCTTTAACGCCTACCTTTGCACCGACTCTATTGTGAAGAAGTTATTCCTGCTGATATCGATCGTATTTGGATTGACATTGATGTCTTATGGACAGACGTCGATGAACACGATGAACACGCGTGCGAAATTCAAATCGATGTACATCCTGAACTTTACGAAGTACACGGAATGGCCAGCGGCGTATAAGCAAGGTGATTTTGTGATAGGCGTTGTCAATGACGACGACCTCGCAAAGAACTTGGAAGCCATTTCCAAGACCAAAAAAATCAATAGCCAGAACCTCATTGTAAAGCGTTTCGCGAGTGCGGACCAAGTGACCAAGTGTCACCTGATCTATATCGCTGGTAAATCTGCTGGCGAAGTAGAACCCTACGCTGAGAAATCACGACAATTCAATTGCCTCATTGTAACCGAAGGAAATGGAATGATCAACGGCATTGCCGCGATCAATTTCGTTGTGGTAGGGGCACAATTAAAATATGAAATGAATAAGGCCCTGTTCAAATCGCAGGACCTTATCGTTAGTAACACGTTAGAAAATTTAGCAACGAAAGTGATTAATTAACCAAATGAAACGACTCGTAATCATAGCGGTTGTCTTGTTCATGATGATACCAGGAGGGCTAAGGGCTCAGCTCGATCCGGTGTCTTTAGCGCTGCGTGCGTATCAGAACAAAGACTTACCCAAAGCAAGGGAGCTCATTGAAATTGCCGTAGGCGATGACAATTTTAATGGAATCACCAAGACTTGGTATTTCCGTGGTTATATCTACAAAGACCTTTTCAAGGAGTCGAAGGACGTCAAGATCAAAAAGGAATCTTTTGGATACCGCGAAGATGCAATCGAGTCATATATGAAAGCCGTCGCTCTCGAGCCCCAAGGAGAGTTAGTTGAAGACTGCTTTAATTCATTGAAATATTTGTCATCGACGTTGTACAATGATGCAGCGTTCGCTCTCGACTCTAACAACTTCACGACTGCCCAGGAGTTGTTTGATCGCTATAAGGAGATCATCGCCATGACAAATCCTGATATGGATATGACGCCGCGTACGATAGAGTTTAACCTCTACAAAGCGTCTAAATACTCACAGCTCTTCGACAATCCTCGAGAAGGATACGACAAAGAAGAAATGGGACAACAGGTTATCGCTGTCTATAAAAAAGTGCTTAACCTGGATAGCAACAACATCAGTGCGAACTACAACATGGCTATTCACTTCTATAACCAAGGAGTAAATATCATCGAGAACATGGATTATGAGCAAGACTTTGAAACGCTTTTTATGATCCAAGCGCAGGTGATGGACCTATTTGGCGCGGCGCTGCCATACATGAAGAAAGCTTATAAACTCAATCCTTACAGAAAGGAAACGCTGGTAGGACTTTCCGGTATCTACTATGGTCTCAATGATATTGAGACTTCGGAGAGGTATCAGCAAGAGTTGAAGAAGTTGGACAGCAACCAATAAGTGCAGATCAATATGTTCTCACATTTCAGTATTGGACGGAAGATCAGTTTAGGCTTTGCGGTAGTGATCCTCTCTACGATTGTGGCATTCTATATTACGAACCGAACGTTCGTCAATAGCCAGAAAATCAACGAGGAGATTACCAATAACCATACTCCTTCCATCGCGAAACTTGAAGAGCTCAAGTTGATGATCGTACGATCAAAAATGCTCATCAATAACTGGGTATACCTGTCAAGTCCTCCCGAAAATGAAGACAAGGTGGCACTTAATCGTCTCACCATTTCAGAGTACCCTAAGCTCAAGATCGATATTGAAACGCTTGCCAAACAATGGCAAGACAGCACGAAGGCCAGTCTGGCGCCTCTCTTCGAAAACATTGAAATGCTTTGGTCAAACCATGATATCGTGAAGCAAACGCTCAGCGGTATGGAGTCGTACAATGACCCTTTCAATCAGTTCACGGCTAATTCGATGGTAGAAGATGGAGGAGACATCTACCTTTTGACGGATGATATTTTGACCATGCTCAACGTACTCATCGATCAGAAAAAGAATACCACTGAAATCATTACAGCAGAGATGATTGACTCCTTTCAAGGAGTACGCATGCTGATTAAAAACCTAGGAATCGGCCTCACGATAGCGGGCGTCATCATTGCATTCTTGACCACAAGAACGATCGTTTCGCCGGTTCGTAAGCTCCGATTAATCCTGTTAGATCTATCCAAGGGTATCTTCCCGAAAAGCTGGATCAACACCAGAGGTGATGAGATCGGTGAAATGGCGAATGCACTGGAAACCGTTGTAGCTGGACTTCAAAGCACGAAAGACTTCGCGATTGCCGTGGGTTCTGGTGGATACAATACAGAGTACACTCCCCTCTCCGACCAGGATGAACTAGGGCAATCACTCTTGGTGATGCGCAAGAACCTCAAGGAGTACAGCGAGGACATGGAAGAAAAAGTACGCGAAAGAACAGCCGAGGTCGTACGTCAAAAAGAAGAAATCGAGAAGCAGAGCGAGCAGATCGCCGAACTTTACGAGCAGGTAAAAGACAGTATCCTCTACGCCAAGCGCATCCAAGAGGCCATCTTGCCCTCTCGAGAAGAAATCAATGCTTCGTTGCAAAATAGCATGGTTCTTTTCCGACCAAAAGACATCGTGAGTGGCGACTTTTATTGGTTTACGGAGAAGCCAGACCGCGTTATCATCGCTGCTGCTGACTGCACTGGGCACGGAGTACCCGGAGCCCTCATGTCGATGATCGGATCCTCGTTGCTCAACGAGATCGTGAATGAAAAAGGGATCACGCAGCCCAACGAAATTTTGCTTGCGCTCAAGCATGGCGTCATCAAGGCGCTGAATAAGCACCCATCTTCCGACCAGACGAAGGATGGTATGGACATCGGTATTTGCTCCATTCCTAAGAAAGGGAATAAAATCGATTTCGCAGGTGCCAACAATCCATTATGGATGGTCCGCGACGGCGAAATCATCGACTTCCGTGGCGACCGTCAACCGGTTGGTATTTACGGTGACAACCTCGACACACCTTACACTAATCACACCATAGACATTCAGGATGGCGATAGCGTGTATATCTTCTCCGATGGCTACGCGGATCAGTTCGGCGGACCTAGAGGCAAGAAATTCAAGTACAGCCAATTCAAAAAGCTGTTGGTGCAGATCAACAATGAAACGATGGAGAGCCAGCGTGACACTTTGAATACCCGCATCGAAGAATGGATGGGAGATCAGGAAGAGCAGATCGACGACATCCTTGTCGTAGGCATCCGCTTCTAGTTAGCCGTTATTCAGCCAATTATTTACAGTTCGATGATCAGTCCGATCGAAGGCAATAGCGTGCCTGAGAAGTTGGATACTTCCTTCATTAGGTAGCGAGAATGATCATTCGGGTCGTCCAAAGCAATTCCATTGTCATCGCGCTCTACCGTAATGAACGGAGCCAGCGGCGCCTGATAGTTGTATGCGTTCTGAACATCCATGTATACATTCAATGACCATTTGTTGAAGTAGAATCGCTTGTCCAGGCGAACATCCAATTGGTGAACCGCCCCGTTGCGCTCCGCGTTCAGTTGGTCGTAGTCAAACAAGCCTACGCCACGCACATCCCAAGTAGATCGTACAGATGAAAGTTCCGTGTCAAACGGAGTGTAGGGCGCCCCTCCTAAGTACCTGAAGCGCACACCTACTTCCCAATCACCTTTGAATTTCTTCCCCCCTGTCAAGGTTAGTATATTCCCATTGTCCCATGCAGATGGCAGAAAGGTGCCATTCTTGTCTTGAAACTCGCTCACGACCCATGTATAGGCCACAATTCCATAGAACCCCTTAAACAACTTCTGTTGGGCTAAGAATTCAACCCCATAGGCCCGTCCATCTGAAGAAGAAGTAACGGGTTCATTTCCAATCACGCCAAAATCACTGCCAAGGTTGGCCAATGAAATGCTGTCGCGTAAAAGGAATGGATAGTTCGAATACGCCTTATAAAATCCCTCTATCGTAATCTTCGTGTTCGTTCCAGGCAGGTATTCCAATCCCAAAACCGCATGATCGCAGCCTATGTAGGTGACGCCGCTACCCTTATTTACAAGCCTGTCCTCGCTGTCGCGGTAGCCCAGTACCGTATAAGGAGGTAATTGATAGAATCGTCCCAGGCTCGCATTGACACTCCAACGTGGCGCCAATGTATAAGAAGCAGCCAGTCGAGGTGAAAGCTGATCAAGTGGATTCAACATCTCCTCATCGAAATCGCTGAAATCCGTTCTCAATCCCAAGGAAAGTTTCAGTCGCTCATTATACAACCCCTTAGAAAGCTGAGAGAATACCGAGTATTTGTTGAGGTTGAGTCTTGAGTCGAAATCGATGATCAAGTCTTGACCATCGGTAGTAACGATTTTATTATACGTAGCATTGGTATACAAGGCGCTCTCATAGCCCACACCTACATTCCATTTCCATCCTTTGTCTCTCCAGGTATGCTCCAAACGCAGTTTGTTCTCAATCTCTTGGCTCTGGTAGTCCAGTATTTTGTTCGCCTCCACTGACGCATCGTTGTCTTGGTACTTGATGGCAGTATTGTTTAGATGGTTGCGACTTACAACCACCTGTTGAAAGCTCTTATCCCCAAAGTGCTTGTAGCTTGCGCCGAGGGTGTAATTCCACTGTTCATTGGAGGCAATGTTTCCGAGGATATACCGGTTTCGCTCAAGCGTCTCGGCATCCTCTACTCCGTCGTTGGCGCCTTGGTTCAGTTCAAATTGATCCAATGCACCTAGGCCGATGAAGGATATCTCATTCTTAGCGTTGATCTGCGTTTTAACCTTGAACTGACTGTCGTTATAAATAGGCAGGAAAGGCAGTTTTAAGACACTAAACAGAAACTGCAAATACGAGCGTCGAACAGAGAAAATATAGGTGGTCTTTTTACCCAAAGGACCATCGAGGGTCAAGCCATAGTCCGAGCTACCCACCGTAAAGTTCGCCTTGATACCCTCCGGGTTTCCATCTTTTTGAGAGAAATCAAATACAGAGCTTAACGCATTGCCTCGATTAGCTGGGAAAGCTCCCGAATAAAATTCCACCTCATTGATGAAATTCACATTGATAAGTCCTACTGGACCGCCAGAAGCCCCTTGCGTAGCAAAGTGGTTGATATTGGGCACTTCCACGCCATCCAAATAAAATCGATTTTCATTCGGAGCACCTCCACGGATGATAATGTCATTTCGAAATGAAGGTGAGGAAGCTACACCAGGCAAGGATTGGATTACCCGACTGATGTCACGGTTACCTCCCGGATTCCTTTCAATCTCTGAAACACCGATGGTGCGCATTGAAACAGGCGCCTCTTCCTTCTTGCTAAAGGGGGATGCCACGATTTCAACCGCGTCAAGCAGCTGGGCATCCTCCGACATCTCAATGTTCACATAAACAGGACGGTTATTAAACGTCTGAATCTCATAGACTGTCGACTTACTGAATCCGAGAGAAGAAGCCTCAAGGTTGTAGAGTTTTGGCTCCAAACCCGTGATCTCATAATTGCCATCGAGGTCAGTCGAAGCTCCAAGCGTAGTTCCTTGAATGACAACATTCGCAAATGGAATTGGATCGTTATTGATCGGATTAAAGACCTTGCCTTTGATGACTCCGTTTTGTGCGAAAGCACTGAGAGCAAAAGAAAGTACAAGTGAAATGGTGGTGATGGTCGTTCTCATACGAGGCAAAGGAACAACGATTCGCTTGTTTTGTTCACGCAATTCTGCTTTTTGCCTTGCTGAGTTTAATGTAAGTTTGCAGCCCGAAAAATTCACGACATGGCGCAGATAGAAGTGATCCTACCCAAGATGGGTGAAAGTGTTGCAGAAGCGACAATCACCACATGGTTGAAGAGCGAAGGTGACACCGTTGAGGCAGAAGAGGCGATCGTCGAGATTGCCACCGATAAGGTAGACAGCGAAGTTCCTTCTCCGTCTGAAGGCACAATCCTGAAGATTTTGGTACAAGAAGGTGAAGTGGCTAAGGTAGGTCAACCAATTGCCATCATAGGAGGTGCTGGAGACTCTCCAGCACCAAGCGTTCCGGCAGCTGATACCACCAACACGCCAGCAACTGCTCCAACACCTGCAGCCGTTGAAACCATAGAAGCGAACATGACGCAAGCCACAGCAACTGCTGCTACGGCACCCGCAGATTTCGCAAACAGCGATCGATTCTACAGTCCGCTTGTCAAAAGCATTGCAAAGACGGAAGGCATAGCTGTGGAAGAATTGGATCAACTTTCTGGATCAGGAAAAGATGGTCGTGTTACCAAGAAAGACATTTTAAGCTACGTTGAAGGCCGCCAGAATGGTTCCGGTCCTGTGGCCGCCCCAGCCCAAGTCGCAACGTCACAACCGGCTCCGGTTGCCACTCCAGCTGCATCAGCTCCTGCCACGTCCGTGTCTGGCGATGTGGAGGTGATCGAAATGGATCGCATGCGCAAGCTGATCGCTGACCACATGGTCAGATCCAAGCAAACATCTGCGCACGTTACCAGTTTCGTTGAAGCCGACGTGACCAACCTCGTGAATTGGAGGAATAAGCACAAGAAAGCATTCGAGCAACGCGAAGGAGAGAAACTCACCTTCACTCCTATTTTCCTTGACGCTATCGTGCGCGCGATCAAGGACTTTCCGATGATCAATATTTCGGTAGAAGGCGATAAGATCATTCGCAAGAAGAACATTAACATAGGCATGGCAGCAGCCCTACCGAGCGGAAACCTGATCGTTCCTGTAATCAAAAACGCAGATCGCTTGAACCTCCTCGGAATCACAAAAGCGGTCAATGACTTGGCCAAGCGTGCACGTGAGAATAAATTAATGCCTGACGAAATCAATGGCGGCACCTACACGGTGTCGAACGTGGGTACCTTCGGAAACGTTTTCGGAACGCCCATCATCAACCAGCCGCAAGTGGCAATCATGGCCGTAGGCGCTATTACTAAAAAGCCTGCCGTAATTGAGACTCCCGCTGGTGACACGATTGGTATTCGGCAGTTTATGTTCCTTTCCCACTCCTATGATCATCGCGTTGTAGATGGTGCCTTGGGTGGAATGTTCGTGCGTCGGGTTGCCGACTACCTCGAGCAGTGGGATATGGACCGAGAGATTTGAACCGAAGGCTCTTCATTAAGTCTTGACAAGCTCCTGATAGGGAGGTCTCGTCCACGTAATTTTGGCCCATGACCTCTACTATGAGAAAACTGTACCTACTCGGCGCTGGACTGTTCCTTGCCAGCACACTTCAAGCACAGACCTTCAAACAAGAATTCACAGAAGCCAACATTCTCAACGATGATGGCCTGTACTCACTTGCCATTCGCATTTACGAACGCATGTTGAAGGACGACCCCAACAATGCGAATTTGCATTACAAGGCTGGGCGAGCGCACCTCTCTATGGGGGTAAACAAAGCGAAGGCCCTTCCCCATTTAATCGATGCGGTGGCGGGTATCGAAAATTTCTACGACCCCTTTGACCCTTCGATTGAAAGCGCTCCCGTGGAGGCCTTGTATTATTTGGCCCACACCTACCACCTTCTGTATGCATTGGATAGTGCAGATAAGTACTTTGACGTATTTCTTTCCCGTGCAAGTAAACGTCATTACCTCAAGCCTGAAGCCATGCGTGCCAAAGAAATGGTAGCCAATTCGCGAGAGCTCATTCAAGACACACTCAACGTACGCATTGTCAATCTAGGCAAACCCATCAATACACAGTATTCAGAATACTCTCCTATCATCGGATTCGATGAGAATTCAATCTTCTTCACCTCACGAAGAAGGCGTGAGGACGACTCTAACTTAGGCGACATTGATGTCACTACCGGCCTGCACTACGAAGACATTTACGCCTCTTTTAAAAACTTGAACGGGCAATGGATGGAACCCGAATTGATCAACATCAACACCTCAGATCGACGCAGCTCTGTGGTGAGTATGAGTACCAATGGAGCCATGCTCTACATCTATAAATCAGAGGAAGACGACGGAAACATCTACTTGAGCGAATTTGAAATCGGAACGGGATGGTCTGAGCCTACGCTCATTGGATCCGACGTAAATAGTGAGGCCAACGAGTTTTACGCCAACATTGCCTACCATGAAAACATCCTTTACTTCACTTCCGATCGGAAGGGAGGAATTGGTGGCAAGGATATTTACTACGTTCGGCGACTACCTGATGGTACTTGGGGTGAAGCAAAGAATATCGGCAAACCGGTCAACACTCCTTACGATGAAGACGTGCCCTACTTCCATCCAGATGACCGTACCATGTTTTTTGCATCCAACGGTCATAAATCGATGGGCGGATATGATATCTTCTATGCTCAATTGGGTGAAGACAGCCTTTGGGAAGAACCTGTCAATATTGGCTATCCTATCAATTCAACCGATGACGATCACAGTTACATCGCCTCTCCTGACGGAGAGCGTGGATATTACGCTAGTAAGAGCCATGGCTCCATCGGCATGACCGACATCTACTTGGTAGAATACATGTCAGAAGAAGATCAGCCAGATCTAGACCTGAGTGCATTCGCAGTGCTCAAAGGATGGGTCATCACGGAGGACGAATACATCCCGGAAGATTTCAAGGTGGTGATGCGCGACAAAGACACCAAAAAATTCATTGGTGAAGCCAAACCTGTGATCAAGAACGGCAGTTTCGTGTTCATCGTTCGCTCAGATGCAGCGTATGAAATAGAATACTCACTCGGAAATGAAATACTCTTCAATGAAGACATCGTAGTAGAACCCGGCACTAAGTACCAAGAATTCAACCGAGAGATCTTTCTGTTCAAGAAACAAGGCAAGTACAGGATCATTGCCATCGATGATGAGATACTAGGCAAAGTGGTGAAGTGGAAAATCGCTTTAAACGACTCAGAAAAGCTGCTGCCAGTAAATTCAAAGGTGTATTACATGGATGAGGAAGGATCCG
>Ga0055584_100002350_pt1 | contig 18710 bp, 17 predicted proteins | sample OSDHelmetaG_FD_58716 | JGI IMG/M metagenome (GOLD analysis project Ga0055584, IMG submission 58716) | Pelagic marine sediment microbial communities from the LTER site Helgoland, North Sea, for post-phytoplankton bloom and carbon turnover... | ecosystem: Environmental > Aquatic > Marine >... | reverse complement strand
TAAAGTGCCCGGATACTTTTATTGGCGACAATTTTGTTTTTGAAATTTTCAATAGATTCGGTAATAAAGTTTTTGAATCGAATAGTCTTAATGGTCGTTGGAATGGGGCTCATAGCGGATCTCCTGCACCTAGAGATGTTTATATATATCAGTATAGTTATGATGTCCCAGGTGGTGATTCTCAATCAGGATCCGGGTCTGTAACTTTAATGCGATAAAATGCTTTTAAAAAAATATAAAGCCCATTCAATAATTTGAATGGGCTTTCTTATTTTAGAACATATTTATAAATCAAAAGTTATAAATAAAAAATAAAGATGCTTAAGGAATATGACATTGTAATAATTGGTGGAGGTCCTTCAGGAATTGCGGCAGCAATAGAAGCTAAAAAAAGTAAATTGTCATATGTAATTTTAGAGAAGGGGCTTTTGGTGAATTCTATTTATAATTTTCCAACAAATATGACTTTTTTTTCTACATCATTAAAGTTGGAAATAGGTGAAACTCCATTCATATCTCATGTAGAGAAACCCACACGAAAGGAAGCCTTAGAATACTATAGACGCGTAGTTAACAGTTATAATCTCAATATTAAGTTTCGATCTGAAGTACAATCTGTCACAAAAAAAAATGGCACTTTCGAGGTGGCACTAAAACAACAAAACATAATAGCTAAGTTTGTTATAGTAGCTACTGGATATTATGATACTCCTAGAAAACTCAACATCCCAGGTGAAGATTTACCAAAAGTAAAACACTACTATGATGATGCACATCCATACATAGGTATGAATATTGTTGTTGTAGGTGCAGCCAATTCAGCATGTGATGTTGCTTTAGAAACCTGGCAAAAAGGAGCAAATGTGACGATGGTTGTTAGAGGTGAAAACTTGTATTCTAAGGTCAAGTATTGGATATTGCCTAATATTGAAAATAGAATTAAAGAAGGATCAATCAAGGCATACTTTAGTTCTCAAGTTGATTCAATTGAAAGCAATGTTGTAAATATCAAAACCCCTAACGGTTTGGTAACAATTGACAATGACTACGTGTTGGCGATGACAGGGTACAAGCCAAATTATTCTTTTTTGAAATCGTTAGGTATAGAATTTGATATCACGTCTGTTAAGAGGCCAATATATAATGAAGAAACACTAGAATGCAATGTCCCCAACATGTATATAGCTGGGGTTATAGCTGCAGGCCTAAATACCAGTGAATTGTTCATAGAGAACACAAGAGACCATGGTGCAAAAATAATTTCTAGTATTCTGTCAAAAAAGGAAATTACTAGGATGCTTTAAACATATTGAATATTATTTTTTTGATTTTTTATCTTGTGTTTTTTTATCGTGTAGTCTTTCTAATAGTCTACTTGTTATACCTAAGAAATCAGTTTCTGTAATTACACCAACCAAAACTTTATTTTTTACAACAGGAAGACAACCGATATTATTTTTACGCATTATTTTCATAGCTGTTAAAATTGAAACATCAGGAGAAGTAACCTGTGGTTTTGTAATCATAATGTCCTCGACTAAGATAGGCTTCTCTATAGGATCCCTCAAGGCTTTTAAAAGCACTCTTGATAAAAGTCGTTGTGTGATAATACCTTGTAGATTACCTTTTTCATCTTCGACTGGAACAAATCTAATGCGCCTCCATTCCATGAGTTCACCGACCATCTCAATAATGTCATCTTTTTCAACTGTAAAAAGATCAGTTTGCATAAATTCTGATACTTTTAACTCTAAAGGTTTGTATTCGTCCAGATCAATTAAGTCAGCTTTTTTCCAAGTGTGGACAGGTTTATTTGTTTGTTGATTTTTCATGATTGAGTGCGTTAATACAGATAATGTTTCATCTTTAGAAACTCTATTTTTAAGAAGATGCTCATAGGAATCTAGCATCCAAGTGGCGCCGTTAGTTTTCTTGGTTGCTCTGTCTTTTATAATGCCTAGGTATCTGTTAATATCAGCTGAATCTATTTTACAACTTTTAAGCCCTTCTCTTGACAATGGAATCAGCTCCTTTAAAATAAGATCAGTGACATGAATTCTTTTGTTTTTTATCCATTTAAAATCTGCTTGTAATCCAAATCTTGCACCTTTACCAAAGTTATCTTTTATGGATGAAAAGGCAACATGCTTTCTAATATCTCCGTATTGTTTGGCCATACCTTTCATCGCACCTAACCAAAAAACAGCGTTTGCCATTTGATCAGGAACAGTTGGGCCTGCTGCTAAAACTCTGTTTTCAATTCTAAGATGTGGCTGACCATTTTTACTTATTCCAAATTGAGGTCGATTCCATCTGTAAACTGTGCCGTTATGTACTAAGAGTGCAGACAATTCTGGCACTTTATTTTTCTTGATCATTTCCCAGGAATCCTCTTCTATAACAGTACTAAGTAATACTTTGAATCTTGATATATCTTCTTTATAAATATCAACAACAGAGTCATTGAGCCAATCCTTTCCAAACGATACTCTTGTCGCTTGTTCTCTCATGTGTTCATGAGTACTTCGTGTATCTAGAGATTGCTCAAACATTGCGATTCTTGATTCATGCCACAGCCTTTTACCAAATACAATTGGAGAGTTTGCAGCTATGGCCATTGTTGGACCTGCTAATGCTTGTGCAATGTTATACATCTTTGTGTATTCAGAAGCATCAACTTGTAAGTGAACTTGCCAACTTGTATTGGCAGCTTCAAGCAAAGGTGAATCATGTTTTACAAATAATTCATCTATACCGAATATTTTTAATTCAAAGTCCTTCCCTAAGTTTAATTGTTTGATGGCATTTAATAAGGCATAATAACGATCGCGAGGGGTCAGGTTTTCTTTATTTAAATGAAATTTTTGAATAGTTGGTAGGATTCCAGTTAGGATATAAGTTGAATCATAACCATTAAGTACCTTATCCAATTTTTTGAGTCTATCTTGAATTTCATTTTCCATTAAGGTAAAATGGTTACCTACCATTTCACGAGGAGTAAGATTCAATTCTAAGTTAAATTGTGCAAGTTCCGTTTCTAACCATTTGGGACTTTTCATTTTATCGATGACATCAATGGCAATATTTTTAGGCTTGAGAGTAGTTTTATCAATAAGCACCATTTCTAGTTCTGCCCCAAATCGTGTAATGTCTTTTTCAAACCAATCATGATCTAGCATATATTCAAATGATCTGACATCATTTAAAAGTGACCTTATAAATGCTTGCTTTTGATGTCCGTCGCTAAATTGTGTTACTGTTTGAACTCCCATATTGTCTTGTTTTCAACTTATTTAAACTAACTTAAATAACTGCGCCATAAATACATAACTTGTGCGTTTATGTATATAGGTTATCAAAATACAAACCATAGATCAATATTTATATGTTTAGAAAGCTTTTTTATTTATTTCTTATTTCTATTCTTATTTCTTGTAGCTCAAGAGAAACACTTTTTAATGTGACATCTAGGATGGATTTTAAAATTGATTTGGGATTAAGCATTTTGGAAACACATAATTTCATAAAAAATAAAATAATCATCCCTATAGATGTAACAGCTTCTACAGCAGGAATTATGAATTCTGATATTGATCAAGTAGTGGCTCAAACAGCTTATTTAAGACCAAAGTTTGGTGATGAAATAAACTTAGACTTTATCAATTCCGTACAAATTTCAATTGTAGATCAGGAGCAACTTAAGCCAAGGGAAATATTCTTTATGGATTTCGTAAGATTTGGAGCAAAAACAGAAATTGAGCTTATGCCTTCGTTGACCGATATAAAAGACCTGGTTATAGGTGATAAAGCTACAATTGAAATTTCTTTGAGATTTAGACAATTTCCGCCCCAAACATTTGAAATGGATTTAGACATGACCTTTGCCGCTTTTGCGATTGAATAAACCATAATTTTATATTCTTTGTTTAGTTTTCTAAACAATTACTCTAAATAACTTTCTATTCAACGTACTTGTAAAAGAGTACAAATATTCACTTATGATTAATATAAAGGGCATGAAAGTTTGGATCTTGATGCCTTATATGTCTTTGTCGGTCACTTTTTAAATTAACAAGTCCTTATTAATATTTATATTAGCCGTAGCAAAAACAGTTTAAAGTGTTTAAAACAAAATCAGTTACAAAGTACATAAGTGCTTTAATTTTTACGTTTTCAATCTCATTGATAAATGCTCAGGATACAGGAAACGCTCAGGATACAGGAAGTTTTACTGGAGGATTACAGACCAGTGCAAATGCCTTCATGCGAGATTCGCTTATTGGTGCTTTTAATATTCCACAATATGACCAAGAACTTTTTGGTTCTCAGACATGGTTGGATTTAGGTTATACGCAATATGGTTTTGACATTGGTATTAGATTTGATGTTTTTAACAATTCAAACCTCCGAAACCCAAATGATTCATATACACATGAAGAAATTGGTAGATGGCACATTGCAAAAAAAGTAGGTAAATTGGATATCCGCGTAGGATATATTTATGATCAGATTGGAAGTGGAATTATATACAGAGCTTTTGAAGAAAGACCTCTTTTAATTGACAATGCCTTAGTAGGTGCAAGGTTGATTTATGACTTAGGAGAGAATTGGCAGATTAAAGCGTTTTCAGGAAGACAAAGAAGCAGACAAAGGGAAGTTTCCCAAACTTTCCAAGGTTCTGTTAGAGGAAGTTCATTGGAAGGATTTATTGACCTTTCTAGAGAAGCAACTGATGAAAAACAAGGGCGATTGCTAACATTTGCTCCAGGAATTGCAGTTGTAAACAGGACTGTATCTGATGAAACAATGAATCAAGTATTGAATGAGATTGCAGGTTATACAACCCAAGATCAAGTCCTGCCCAAATACAATACTTACGCTTTTACTTTTTTTAATACAACTTCATTTGGCCCGTTTAATTGGTATGTAGAAACAGCATTTAAATCAGGTGAAGCATTTTTTGACCCTTTTAAAAGTCAAGCGAACGGTATCTTAGGAAAGTTTGTAAAAGATACCGGTTCTGTTTTATATACAAGTTTAAGTTTTGCCAAAAGTGGTTTTGGAATCACATTAGAAGGGAAACGTACCGAAAACTTTGACTTTAGAACGAACCCAAGACTTGGGTTTAACGATGGCGTTATCAATTATATTCCGCCAATGAATAGAAACAACACATACAGGTTAAATGCAAGATACTCTCCAGCAACACAGTTGTTATCTGAGCAGGCATATCAAGTGGATGTCAATTACAGATGGAGTAAGAAGTTATCGACAAATATTAACTTTTCAAACATTACAAACCTTGATGGTCAAAAATTGTATCAGGAAGTTTATACTGCAATTCAGTATAAGTTCAACAGAAAATCCAAGTTGATTGGGGGGTTGCAATTGCTTAATTATAATCAAGACGTTTATGAAGGGAAACCAGGTGTTCCAATTGTAGAAACTGTGGTACCTTACCTTGATTATTTATACAAAATAAATCGTAAGACTTCGATTAGAACAGAGTTACAATATATGATGATAGGGGATGATAAAAAAGCTGATGCAAAGCAAGATTATGGAGATTGGATATTTGCTCAGGTTGAATTTGCTGTTGCCCCACACTGGTCTTTTGTTGTTTCTGATATGTTTAATGTTGATCCAGGAAAATCTTCTCCAAAAGATGAAGACGGAGAAAAACTATCATTACACTATCCACGATTTGATATTTATTATACCCATAAAGCAAATAGATTTTCATTAAGTTACATAAAACAAGTTGAAGGTATTGTTTGTACGGGAGGTATTTGTAGGTTAGAGCCTGCTTTTAGTGGAGTTAATTTTACAGCACAATCAAGTTTTTAAATTTTAATTAGTTATGAAATTTTTTAATTATATAGCATTATTGCTTTGTATCGTTTTCTTTTCTTGTGAAGAACAACCTGTTGAAATTCCAAAATTCATTGTTGAGGAGGGTAACAGAAAAGTGATGATAGAAGAATTTACTGGAGTAAGTTGTGCACCTTGTTTTGATGGCGCAGCAGCAATTGAGGATATTGTTAAAAGTTATCCCGGTCGTGCTATCGTTAATGGAATTCATGGTGTGTTTCAAGCTAACCCTACATCAGAAAGTAAATATGATTTTCGATATGATGATGCAGCAGCTTTAGAAAATAGTACCTTTTTAATTGGAAAGCCATCTGCATTGATAGACAGAGTGCAATTTGAAGATCAAGATTTTTTAGCTATTGATGATAGAGATTCTTGGAAAAGCAAGGTGGTTGAAAGGTTGGCAATACCCTCTCCTGTAACTCTTAGTGCAACGTCATCTTATGATGAAGGTACTAGAACTGCAACTATTAGCATCAGTGTTCAAGCTCTTGAAGATTTACCTGGGATTATCAAATTATTTGCTATTGTAAATGAGAGTGAATTAGTTGATCCGCAATTGAGTAACAGCATGGGCTTAGTGATAGATTTTACACATAAACATGTAATGAAAGATATGCTTACTACTATAACTGGTGATATTATAGGAGAAGACATTGACGCAGGAGAAGTATTACCAAGGACATTTACATATACCGTCCCAGGTGAGGTTAATGGAGAATGGATACCAGAAAACATGGAAGTTGCATGCTTTGTGACAGCTGCAGGACTTAATGATGAGGTTCTACAAGCCGAGGCAGTTCATTTAACTGAATAATCCCCCTTTCATGCGATTCATAAGGACCAAAAGTGATATATATTTGTATTTATAAATTCAGAATATTATAAGTAAATTTAGTTAGTTCAATATATAGTTTTGGTTAGTAAAATTATTCATAGTTGAAAAAAGGCGACATCCCCCATGTCGCCTTTTTATTTTGTAATAAATGAGAGAAAGTGGTGTTTTTCATGTTGTTGATAGTCAGAGACTTAGGAGAATAGTTGATGATAAGTACAGAAAGGGAGCCCTCTCTGGCAGGGACCTGCCCCTGGCAGAGAGGAATTCTGCCAAAGCAAAACAGATAAAGCCTTAAAAATTACTTTATCTTTGCTTATTCATATAAAAAATTAAGTAGATGAAAGTTTCTCTAAACTGGTTAAAGAGATACATTGATATTGATCTTCCAATTGAAAGGGTTTCTGAAATTCTTACAGACATTGGATTAGAAGTAGAAGGTCTTGAGAAGGTTGAAAGTATTAAAGGTGGACTACAAGGAATTGTGGTTGGTCATGTTTTGGAATGTGGCAAGCATCCAAATGCAGATAAACTATCAGTGACAAAAGTTGATATTGGAGAAGGTGAACCAGTACAAATAGTTTGTGGTGCGCCTAATGTTGGAGCGAATCAAAAAGTGTTAGTCGCAACTATTGGTACAACATTATATGATGAAAAAGGTGAGCCCTTTAAAATAAAGCGAGGTAAAATGAGAGGCGAAGAGTCTCTAGGTATGATTTGCGCAGAAGACGAATTGGGTCTAGGCACAAGTCATGATGGAATAATGTTACTACCTAATGATTTGCCAGTTGGATTAAAAGCCAGTGAGCACTTTAAATTGGAAGATGATTATGTTTTTGAAATAGGATTAACTCCTAATAGATCAGACGCTACTTGTCACTTGGGCGTTGCGAAAGACCTCGCGGCATATTTAAAAATAAATGAAGGTTGGACTGGATCAATTAAAGAGCCAGTTATTGAGGACTTTAATATTGATGGTAGTATCGCACCCTTAACGGTAAAGGTTCACAATCAAAAAGCATGTCCTAGATATTCTGGTATTTCATTGACAGACGTTAAAGTGGGTGAATCGCCTAAATGGATGCAACAATTATTACTTGCTGTAGGTGTTAGACCAATAAGTAATATTGTAGATATTACCAATTTCGTTTTACATGAAATGGGTCAACCACTTCATGCATTTGATCAAGACATAATAACTGATCAAACTATCAATGTCAAAACATTAAGTGAAGGCAGTTTATTTTTAAGCTTAGATGAACGAGAACGCAAGTTGTCTGATCAAGACCTGATGATTTGTGACGGACAAGATAATCCAATGTGTATTGGAGGTATTTTTGGTGGGTTTAATTCTGGGGTAAAAGAAGAAACTACAAATATATTTTTGGAGGCAGCTCATTTTGATTCTTCATCTATTAGAAAAACAAGCACCCGTCATCTACTTAGAAGTGATGCTGCAAAAGTATTTGAGAAAGGCAGTGATCCAAACATCACGGTTCAAGTTTTGAAAAGAGCAGCTTTGCTATTACAAGAATACGCAGGTGCAAAAATAGAGTCTGAAATTATAGATATTTATCCAAGTCCTATCAAGCCTAAGGAGGTCTTAGTTAAATACGCCAATGTCAACAGAATAATCGGAACAGATCTTCCTAAAGATACAGTTCATGATATTTTGCGTGCTATGGATATGGAATTAAGACCCATGGACAATGATTCGATAATAGTGTACGTACCAACGAATAAAGCTGACGTTTTAAGGGAAATTGATATTATTGAGGAGATATTGAGAATATATGGTTTTAACAAGGTGCCAATTCCTACACAGTTAAAAACAGCTATTAATTATCAAAATTATCCGACTTCAAGAGATATTAAAAATAAGATTGCTGATTTATTGGCAGCCAATGGTTTTAATGAGATGATGGGGCTGTCCTTGATTGAGTCACGTTTATATGAGGACAACGTTGATCATGTATTTATAAACAACACCAGTAATGTTCATTTGGATATAATGAGGCCAGATGCGTTGTTGAGTGGGTTAAAGTCTATTGCTCATAATCTTAATCATCAACAATTAGATTTAAGACTATTTGAATATGGGCGAGCTTACATTAAAGAGGAAGACTTCGTTGAAACGGACTTTTTAACACTATTTATTTCTGGGCAAAAAGAAAAATCGAACTGGAACAATGCAAATTCTGATAAAGTTGATTTTTATGATCTGAAAAAATGGGTCAATTTGATTTTAGATAGAATTAATATCAGTGGATATCAAATAGCCGAAACTGAAGAGTCAGGTCTAGATTTTGGGTTGAAATACCACAGAGGACCAAGTGCAATGGTCAACTTTGGAAAGGTGGACAGAGCAACACAGAAAATAGCAGAAGTAAAGCAAGATATATATTATGCATGTTTTAACCTGAAGACATTGATAAGAAGTGCATCCAAAGCATCTGTGAAAACAACTGAAATCAGTAAATATCCATCAACAAGTAGAGATTTGGCCTTGGTCATAGATGAAGGAGTAAGTTTTGATAAAATTGTAGGGATTACTAAAAAAACTGAGAAAAAATTGATTTCTGAGGTGAGTTTGTTCGATATTTATAAAAATGAAGAGCAATTGGGCAAAGGGAAAAAGTCTTATGCAGTTAAATTTGTGTTCCAAGACAGCACAAAAACACTAAAAGACAAAGATGTTGATAAGGTTATGAATAAATTGATAGAAAACTTTGGCTCGGAACTTGGAGCTAGAATAAGAAAATAATTAGTTATCATCAAAAAAGAACTATTTTTGTAGCATATGGAGGCATTTAATAAGAATATCGATGCCTTAGAAGAAAAAACGAAGGTTTTCATCCAAAAGTGGAAGGAAATCCAGTCGGAGAATCAACAATTAATTGAACGGAATAAGAGGTTAGAGGAGGAAAAAGGACAGCATATTAACAAACTGAATAAGGTTGAAGTAAAACAACAACCCACAAAATCAGAATTAAATGCTAATCTTTCAAAAATACAAGAAGCGCTGGATCAATATATAGAGAGACTAGATGCATGTATTGAACTTTTAAATATCGAATTGAATGGAAAATGAGAATTTAATATCACATACCATTCAAATTGCAGGTGAAAGCTATCCTGTAAGATTGACTGAAAAAGAAAAAGAGATTGCAGTTGAAGTAGAAGCGGAACTCAATGAGAAAATCGCAGACTTCAAAGTAAAATATATGGTTAAAACAACCAAGGATATATTGGCAATGATCTTGTTAACTTACGCTTTTGAAGCAAGAAAAAATAGTCAATCAGGGCAAAGCATTAGTATTGCCAACGATAAAGTAGAAAGGTTACTTGATATTATTTCAAGAGAAGTCCAATAAAAATACTAAAAGTATAATCCTACCACTTTTCTTATATCCATCACATTTTAAATATTTTGAAATATGGAAAGTTTACTTCCTTGGGTAATTGGATTACTTGTAGGAATCGTAATTGGTTATATAATATCCAATATGATTGTAAAAAAATCAGCTCATAGCAAAATCGATGAGGCTAACAAAAAAGCTGATTTGACTTTGAAAGAAGCTGAAATTACAGCTAGGAGAAAAATTGATGAAGCCACTTCAAAAGCTGACAAATTGTTAGGCAAAGCTGAATCTAAAAACGAGTCTATTAAGCAAAAGAAGATTCAAGAAGCTAAAGACAAATACTCTAAACTAAAAGAAGATTATCAGAGCTATAAGGCTGATCATAAAGTAGAAATGAAAGAGAGAGAAATGCAAGTCATTTCGATGGAAAAAGATCTGAATATTAAGCAAGATAAGTTTCAATCTGAATTAGAAACAATAGAGCAAAGAGAATCTGAGGCCCTGGCGATAAAAGAGAATCTTGGAAAACAACTTAAAATCGTTGCCAAAAAGAAAGAAGAATTAGATCAAGCCAATGAAATTCGAATCAAAGAACTTGAATTAATTTCCAAATTATCTGAGGCTGAAGCAAAAGACAAGTTATTAGAAGCAGTAAAAGGAAAAGCAGAAAGTGAAGCCCTAGCGATAGAAAAAGAAGCTATCAACGACGCTAAAGGTAGAGCTGCTAAAGAAGCTAAGAAAATAATTATTCAGACAATCCAGAGAATGGGAGCTGAATATACTATTGAAAACACAGTTTCTGTTTTTAATTTAGATTCTGATGACATCAAAGGTCAGATAATTGGTAGAGAAGGTCGTAACATTAGAGCATTAGAAGCTGCCACTGGGGCAGAGATTATTGTTGATGATACACCAGAGGCTATTGTCATTTCAAGTTTTGATCCAATAAGAAGGGAAATCTGCAGATTGTCATTAAAGCGATTGGTAGCTGATGGTAGAATACACCCTGCGAAAATTGAAGAAACAGTAGCCAAAGTAAGTAAGCAACTGGAAGAACAAATCAAAGAGATTGGTGAAAGAACGGTAATCGATCTTGATATTCATGGTGTTCATGATACTATCATTAGAATGATAGGAAGAATGAGATTTAGATCATCTTATGGTCAAAACCTATTAAAGCACTCGATTGAAACAGCAACACTTTGTTCTATAATGGCTGCGGAATTGGAAATGAGCAACAAACAAATCAAAATGGCTAAGAGAGCTGGCCTTTTACATGATATTGGAAAAGTAGCAGATGAAGAGTCTGAATTGCCTCACGCACTATTAGGTATGCAAATGCTTGAAAAAGTGAAGGAACATCCGGTTATCTTAAATGCAGTTGGAGCTCACCATGATGAGATTGAAATGAATAATATTATTTCTCCTTTGGTGCAAGCGTGTGATGCTATTTCGGGCGCAAGACCAGGTGCAAGAAGAGAAATATTAGAAAGTTACTTGAAGAGAATTGGTGAATTGGAAGACTTGGCACTTTCGTACGATGGTGTTCAAAAAGCTTATGCCATTCAGGCAGGAAGAGAATTACGTGTTATCGTTGAAAGCGAAAAGGTAACTGATGCATTTGCTGATGACTTGGCATTTATGATCTCACAAAAGATTCAGGATGAAATGCAATATCCAGGTCAAGTAAAAGTGACTGTGATTAGAGAAAAGAGAGCTACGGCAATAGCGAGATAGAAAGCTTTAAGGCACTGAAGGAAATAAATCTGACAAGGGCCTATTAAGAATATAAAAAGCGGTATTGATTAATAATCTTGCCGCTTTTTTTGGTTTCTAGAACCACTTTTTATGACAGACTTAGAGGATAATCCTTTTTTTAACATATTATACTCTATAAAACCATGAAAACCAGCTATAAAAGTGAATAATTCTTACATTTTAGTCAAGTCTTACGAAGGGTATAATATTTTATGAATTTACAATTTTACCTAATTTTTATACGGTAAATTACAGTTTGTTAGGTAATGTGATAGGTATTACCACCAACCGTAAAATACTCATATATTAAGTTATTTGTTAATCTAAAAATTTATTTCATTTTGATAGATAATAATTGATAAAAATGCCATTAATAATGCCTATAAATTATACCTTTGTGCCGAATTTAAGTAGCCTAATTGATGCGAAGACTATTCAGTTTTATTTTATTTTCGATGATCAGCGTTTTTATGCTGGCACAAGGACACGATCACGATCACGGAGACGGACATAATCATGATCACGCTCATGACCATGAATCACATGCTGGTCATGACCACGATAATGGAGAAACTCATGCAGGACATGATGGCGATCATCATCATGCTAATTATTTGATTTCTAATCCGAATACGGATTGTGGTGCTTCTGTAAGTGTTGATCAAAACCATGAGTATGATCCAACAGCAACAGCAATTCACCATATCAGTGATGCTAATGTTTATACAATATTAGATGCTGTAAGAATTCCACTACCTGCAATTTTATATTCTAAGGACAGAGGTGTTGAGTTTTTCTCAACAGGAAAGTTTGAAGCAGGTCATCATGACAATGGTGCAAAGAGTTACAATGGGTATGTTCTTTTTGAAGGAAATATTCACAAATTGGCTTGTTCAGATAAGTTTGTTGATGGAACAACTGCTGTAGATGGTTTTGGGAGAGTTGAAGTAGCTGGAGCAGATGGTAAATCAGTAGAAAGGAGATATGCCGTAATAGGTGGCAAAGGATTTTTACTTGAGCAAAAGACTATTTGGGATGGTGGTATATTAGGTGGAGGTGTCACTTCATTTATGGATTTAAGTCCAACCAAGAGTGTCGTCTCAATGTTAATTGTATGTTTAATTTTATTCTTTGCATTCAGAGCTGCAGCAAAAGCCTACACAAAGAATGAAGGTCAAGCACCATCAGGAATTCAATCATTTCTTGAGCCGGTATTTCAGTTTATAAGAGACGATGTAGCAATTCCTTTTATTGGCGAAAAGAAATATGAGAAGTATTTGCCATTGCTAATGACAATTTTCTTCTTCATTCTAGGTCTTAATTTATGGGGTCAAATTCCATTTTTAGGAAGTGTGAATGTTTCTGGAAGTTTGACAGTTACAATGATTTTAGCTGTTTTGGTATTCCTTATTACAAATTTTAGTGGTAACAAAAACTACTGGGGACACATATTTAATTTTCCAGGAGTGCCATGGTTTGTGAAGTTGATTTTAACACCAGTAGAAGTGCTGGGATTATTTATAAAGCCTTTGACATTGATGTTGCGTTTGGCTGGTAATATTACTGCTGGACACATTGCAATATTAAGTTTTGTAGGTTTGATTTTTATATTTGGTAATTCAGGTACAAATATGGCAGGAGCTACTACAGGAACTATCTTGGCAATTCCTTTGACGATCTTTATGATGTCAATTGAATTGATTGTAGCATTTGTTCAAGCATTTGTATTTACTATATTAACAGCATCATATATTGGTGCTGCGACAGAAGAACATCATTAATTATTTAATAAAATTTGATTTAACATGACTGGAACATTAGCAGCTTTAGGAGCAGGATTAGCAGTAATCGGCGCTGGAATTGGATTGGGACAAATCGGTGGAAAAGCCGTAGAAGCTATCGCAAGACAACCAGAAGCAGCAGGTGACATCAGAGGAGCAATGATTTTGATGGCAGCCTTTATGGAGGGTGCAGCATTGATTGCAATTCTACTTGCTTTCTTTATCAAGTAAGATATCGAAAATTAAACATCGGTAAAATGCGGTTGGCAGAGTAGCCGATGTTTTTCAAATTTTTAAAAAGAGAAATATTATATAAATGATATACTTAAGCGGATTCGCACCATTTCAGCCAACACCAGGATTAGCATTATGGTCTTTGGTCATATTTGTTTTGTTTTGGTTAATCATGGGTAAATATGCATTCAAGCCTATCGCCAATGCATTGAAAAAAAGAGAATCGGATATTAAAGATTCTTTAGAGCAAGCAGCTTTGGCTAGAGAAGAAATGGCAAAGTTAAATGCCGAGAACGAGCAAATTTTAGCAGAAGCTAGAGAAGAAAGAGGAAAGATTTTAAAGGAAGCTATTGATGCTAAAAATACAATTGTCAATGAAGCAAAAGCGAAAGCAAAAGAAGAAGCTTCAAGAATTGTAACAAGTGCTAAATTGGAAATTGAAAACGAGCGCAAAGCTGCAATGATTTCTGTTAAGAATGAAGTTGGAACGTTGGCTACTGATATTGCTGAAAAGATAATCAGAAAACAATTGGCTGGTGACAATGATCACGAATCATTCGTAGGTAATTTGATTGACGAAATAAAGTTTAATTAATAAGTATGGCAAATTTTAGAATAGCCACACGATATGCAAAATCAATTCTAGACTTAGGAATTGAGCAAAATACATTGGAAGGTATCTATAATGATATGGTGACTTTAAAAGAGGCTATGTCAAATAGAGATTTCAAATTATTTGTAAAAAGTCCAATCATCAAAGCAAGCAAGAAAATATCTGTTTTCAAAGCAATTTTTGGTGATAGTTTGAGTAAAACGACAGGTATGTTTTTTGACCTTTTGGCAAAAAAAGGAAGAGAATCAGAATTGCCAGAAATCACTACGGCTTTTTTACAACAATATAAAAAGTACAAAAAGATATCAGAAATTAAATTGACAACAGCAAGTCCTATGTCCGAGTCTGCATTGAATACAATCAAAGCAACTTTATTACAAAGTGACGCAACTGATCAAGAAGTGGAAATTACTACAGATGTAGATCCTGACTTGATTGGTGGTTTTGTCATTGAGATGGAAGATAAATTATATGATGCCAGTATAGCTCACAAGTTAAGAGGTGTCAGAAAACAATTTTTAGATAATAAATAGATTAATTCAAACTAAAATAAATTGATATGGCTGGGGTTAAACCTGAGGAAATATCCGCAATTCTTAAACAACAATTATCTGGTTTTAAATCAGAGACAGAACTAGAAGAAGTAGGTTCAGTACTGCAAGTTGGTGATGGTATTGCGCGTGTTTACGGATTGACAAAGACAAAAGCTGGTGAGCTTGTTGAATTTGAAACTGGCGTTCAAGCTATCGTTCTTAACCTTGAGGAAGACAACGTTGGAGTTGTATTGATGGGTCCAAGTGATGGTATCAAAGAAGGTACAATAGTAAGAAGAACTGGTCGTATTGCATCGATTAATGTAGGAGAGGGATTTTGTGGAAGAGTAGTAAACGCATTAGGAGAACCAATTGATGGTAAAGGTCCTATTGTTGGAGATACATATGAAATGCCAATTGAACGAAAGGCACCAGGTGTAATCTACAGACAACCAGTAACTGAACCTTTACAAACAGGTATTAAGGCGATTGATGCCATGATTCCTATTGGAAGAGGTCAAAGAGAATTGATTATTGGTGATAGACAAACTGGTAAAACAGCTATTGCTTTAGATACAATAATAAACCAAAAAGAATTTTACGATAGAGGTGAGCCTGTATACTGTATTTATGTAGCATCAGGACAGAAAGCTTCTACTGTGGCACAAGTAGCTAAAGTATTAGAGGAAACTGGCGCAATGGCATATACAACAATCGTATGTGCTCCAGCATCAGATCCTGCACCACTTCAATTCTATGCACCATTTGCTGGAGCATGTATTGGAGAATTCTTTAGAGATACAGGAAGACCAGCTTTGATCATTTATGATGATTTGTCAAAACAAGCGGTTGCATATAGAGAAGTATCTTTATTGCTTAGAAGACCACCGGGAAGGGAAGCTTACCCAGGTGATGTATTCTACCTTCACTCAAGATTATTAGAAAGAGCTGCAAAGGTCATTAACAATGATGAAATTGCAAATCAAATGAATGATATTCCTGAAAGTTTGAAAGCTGCAGGATTGATTAAAGGTGGTGGGTCTTTAACGGCACTTCCAATTATTGAAACTCAAGCAGGTGATGTTTCTGCTTATATTCCGACTAATGTAATTTCGATTACAGATGGTCAAATATTCCTAGAGTCTAACTTATTTAATGCAGGTATTAGACCAGCAATTAACGTAGGTATCTCTGTATCAAGAGTAGGTGGATCTGCACAGATCAAATCTATGAAAAAAGTATCTGGTACATTGAAATTGGATCAAGCGCAATTTAGAGAGCTAGAAGCATTCTCTAAATTTGGTTCTGACTTGGATGCAGCAACAATGTCAGTATTGGAAAAAGGTAAGAGAAATGTTGAGATCTTAAAGCAAGGTCAATACACACCTTTCCCAGTGGAAAAGCAAGTTGCAATTATCTATTTAGGTACTAAAGGATTATTGAGAAATGTTCCTGTTGATAAAATAACTGAATTTGAAACTCAGTTTTTAGCAACCTTGGAGCAAAAGCATCCTGAAGTATTAGAAACATTTAGAAAAGGTAAGTTGGACAAAGATGCTGTAGTAAAAGTTGAAGCTTTGGCTGCAGATATATCTAAGCAATTTTCTTAGATTGATTAGCTTTATTTAATTGTAAAAGCGAATAGATGTCAGGTAAATTAAAAGAAACCAGAGAACGTATAACTTCTGTAAACTCGACTCAGCAAATTACAAAAGCCATGAAAATGGTTTCTGCTGCTAAGTTGAGAAGAGCTACACAGGCGATTACAGAAATGCGTCCTTATGCGGATAGATTGAACAAAATGATGGTTAACATCTTAAGCAATCTTGATGGTGATGCATCGTCTTCTTTTTCTGTGCAAAGAGAAGTTAATAAAATGGCGATTGTAGTTATTACTTCTAACAGAGGATTAGCTGGAGCATTCAATGCCAACATAGGTAAAGAAACTTTAAAGGTTTTAAAAAACTATAAAGAAGAACAAGCAGCAGGTAAGATTGATATTCATTTTTTGGGTAAGAAAGGTTTGGATTTCTTAAAGCGTAAAGTTGACGGTTGTAACTTGATTACTGACAAAATGGATTTAACTCTAGATTTGAGTTATGATAATTTGGCTACGTTTTCACAACAACTAATGGATAACTATATTGATGGAGACTATGACAAAATTTATGTTGTTTATAGTCAGTTTAAAAATGCAGGAATTCAAAATCCAAAGGCTGTTCAGTTTTTACCAGTTCCTAAATTGGAAGTTTCAAAGGACCCAAAATTGAAGCAACAAAATGCTGATTATTTATTTGAGCCTTCAAAAGAAGAATTACTAGAGCAATTGATCCCAAGTATTCTACAAACGTCTTTCCAAAAATTTGTTTTGGATATGAATGCGGGTGAGCATGGTGCAAGAATGACAGCAATGGACAAAGCAACTGAAAATGCAAATGAATTATTAAAGGATCTGAAGATTCTTTATAATAAAGCTAGACAAGAGTCTATTACCAATGAAATTTTAGAGATTGTTGGTGGTGCTGCAGCGTTAGAAGGATAAATTCAGCGAAATGCAAGTAGGCTTTTAAATAAAACAAAAAGGCATTCTGAAATTCAGAATGCCTTTTTTTATGTTTGAAATTAAATGGCGGCTCCGAGCCCGCGATAATGTTGAACGCCAGTCCGGGCGCTATGTTGGAAACATTGAGCAGATGATACTTCATTTGATTAATAATAAATAGAAATGATTACACACATTAAAACGACAATCCAAATTCTACTCAGTTGATCTTGCCTTTTATATTTTAATGAATTTCTTTGTGAATATCAAATTGCGTACATTGAATGTAGAAAAGTACAATCCTGAGCTGAATGTATTTACATCAATAGTTTTTAAGCCGCCGAATGTATTACTTTCAACTTTTATCAACTTGCCTTGGTTGTTATAAATTGAAATGTCAAATTTTTCATCTAAAAATACTGGCGTTTGAATATTCAATTCTGATAAGACTGGATTTTCAACTATTCTAAATAGATTTTTTATGAATGTATTATCTTGATCAACAAAAATTAAGTCAGCACAGTCATTGAGATTTTCGTAGAAATCATCTACTGATAATTCTATGTTTTCAGTTCCATAAATTCTGCCAGAAACAATATTGTTTTTCAATGTCAGATAGTTGACAGCACAACTACCAAATCCTATTGCAGGAAAGGTGCTTCGTCAATTTCGTAAGTTGTACTAAAGTTGATAATCAATTCGTCATCAATACTAACTGAAATAAATTCAGTACAGCTTGTAGGGTTGTAATTTATAGATAACTTTTGTTCACTGACGTTACCTGATATCACTTCTTTTACTTCAACATCAAATGATGAGTATTTATCTGGAGTACTTTTATCTATAACTTTAACAAGAGCAATATTGGAACTGAAAAATGTTGATTCACAAAAGCTTGAGGTACCAATGCAAGAACACGCTTTTGTAGAATTAAAACTTATGAACAATAATAAAATTGCAAATATATATTTACCTCTTATGAAGTTTGACATCATGACAGCTCTTTTATACTAAGACGTACTAACGATAAGTAATTGTTGGTTTCTGTCTTCTTTTATTTTAACGCCATGGGAGCCTTATAATTGATTAGATTTCATTTATCAATACTATATTTAGACTATTGTACAAATACTAGGACTTTCTCAATCTTATTAACCAGTATAGCTGTGAATTAGAATGTC
>Ga0055584_100002349_pt1 | contig 18716 bp, 19 predicted proteins | sample OSDHelmetaG_FD_58716 | JGI IMG/M metagenome (GOLD analysis project Ga0055584, IMG submission 58716) | Pelagic marine sediment microbial communities from the LTER site Helgoland, North Sea, for post-phytoplankton bloom and carbon turnover... | ecosystem: Environmental > Aquatic > Marine >... | reverse complement strand
GTCACTGGAGTTATGATGGCTATTGCCAGCAAAGACAAAGCCACATGGGATATCAGAAATCTGAATTTCAGGTTCCAGGCCCTGTTGAAACCTTGAATTACATTTTCTCGCAGGATTGACGCCACGCTGATTTCACCGTTGATTTGGATCATTGATTATTTGTCAGTTATGTCTGATACGCAAGACGGCAGGCCGATTGAATTCGTTCGGATTGATTCGCCCTGTTTAAACAGGGATTTTTGCCGTCAATATTGAGACGGTGTGGTTGCGGTCAAATGCGATATTTGTGTTGCAGCTGGATAACGGTAAACAGAACGCATGCTCTCTAACCCGAACCGCCGGTTTCAACTGTTTGTAGAGACTTGCAGAATTTATTTTCACCACCGGCAATGGCGGCCTGGCAAAATCCAGTGTAAAGTGAATAGCAGTCACTCTCGCTGCCTGCCATGCCTAACCTTTCCCGACTACTTGCTCACCACGCCCGCTATCGTGGGGATTTTCCTGCCCTTACCTTTGAAGACCAGACACTGAATTTCGATTTGTTCGACAAGTCAGTGAATCGTCTGGCCAACGCATTACTGCAAACCGGGCTTAAAAAAGGTGATCGATTTGCCACAGTCATGCCCAACTGTATCGAACTGATGGTTGCCTACTGGGCAGCTGCAGCAAGCGGTCTGGTTATTGTTCCCTGCAGTTCACTTTTACAACCCGCTGGACTTACCACACTGCTCAACGACTCCGGCGCAAAACTGGCTTTGCTTTCTGCAGATCAGGTCCCCGGGATCAGCAAAATAATAACCGACCTTGAGAATATTTCACCAGCCGGCGTTATTGTCAATGCAACCGAACAAGTAAACGGATTCACTACCTATAATACCTTCGTCCAGCAGGCATCAGCAGCACACCCGAACAAAGACGTTGATGGCGACGACGTCTACAACATCATGTATTCAAGCGGCACTACCGGTCTACCAAAGGGAATTATCCACAGCCATCGAGTGCGCAGCATGTACTGCACACTATTTGCCAATGCATGGCGGATGACCCCTGAAAGTGTTGTGCTGCATGCCGGCGCCATTGTATTCAACGGTGCAATGCTTGATCTTATGCCGTGGATGTTTCTGGGCTGTCATTACATTATGCATCCGAGGTTTATTGCTGAGCGCGTCATTGAAGATATTTACAAATATAAGGTTAGCCATATCGTAATGGTACCCGCGCAGATCATCGCAATCCTCAAAAGCCCGGCCTTCAGCCCGGAGAAACTGCAGTCCCTTGAGATGCTGCACAATGTTGGCGCGCCCCTGCCTGTTAGTTATAAAAAGCAAATCAACCAGCAGCTGCCAGATCGCTTTTATGAACTTTACGGCGTCACCGAGGGCTTTATGACCATCCTGGATCGTACCGAGGCTGTCACTAAGGAAGGGTCCGTTGGTAAGCCGGCTGCATTTAACGAGATTATTATTCTGGACGATAATGGAAACCCCTGTGAAGTCGATGCAATCGGTGAAATTTGTGGTGACGGGCCTCTGGTAATGCAGGGTTATCACAATCAGCCCGAGTTAACCCGAAAGGCTTTTCATGGCAGATGGCTTCGCTCAGGCGATCTTGGGTTTCTTGATTCTGACGGTTACCTGTTTCTCGTCGATCGTAAAAAAGATATGATTATCAGTGGCGGCGTTAATGTATACCCTAAAGATATTGAAGAGATTGTGATCGAACATCCGGCGGTAAGCGAAGTGGCGGTTTTTGGTGTTGAAGATGAGAAGTGGGGAGAGGTACCGATCGCAGCGGTGACGGTTGATTGTGAAGTTGATGCCCTGATACTGCAGCAGTGGATCAATCAACGGGTCAGTGCAAAATATCAGCGTGTGGCTAAAGTGCTGATACTGGATGATTTTCCACGCAATGTCGCGGGTAAGATTTTGAAACGGGCGCTGTCAGATTCTGCTCAGTCAGCTGAATAATCAGACTCAATACACATAACCGATAAATCCGATAATGAATAAAGAGCGAGGATTTATTTATGTGGCCACCGGTCAGTCCTATATTGATGAAGCCGTGATATCGGCGCAGTCATACAAAGCGCATATGGCTGACATCCCCATTATTCTGTATACCGACGATGTGGCAGCGGCCAACAGCAGTCAGGTATTCGACCAGTTGATAGAACTCGATGATCCCGCTTACGGCCCGAGTGATAAATTCTTCGCACTGCGAAACTCACCATTTGAAAAGACAGTATTTGTTGACACAGACACCTGGTGCCTGGATCAATGTACCGAGCTATTCCGAATGCTTGACCGCTTTGAGTTTGCGGTTGCACATGCACCTGTTCGGGCGATGAATCTTGTGCCCAAAGGTGTCCCACGATGTTTCCCGGAAATGAACACAGGCGTTCTGGCGTTTCGAAAAACCCCAGAGGTGTCACGACTTTTTGAACAATGGGCTATTAACTATCTGGATTTTAAAGTTCGCAGAAACATAAACAGAGATCAACTTTCATTTCGCAAGGTATTATATGAATCAAACATAAGCCTGAACATATTACCGCCGGAATATAATCTCCGCGCAACCTTCTCGTATATGGTAGGTGGGATGGCACCAGTGAAAATCATTCATGCTAGAGGTGCAGACCTTAAGCGTGCACTCAGAATAATTACGGCGGGCAATGAAGAGATGTCTCTTTATCCTTATGCGGTAAACATAGAGCGACAGAACCCAACATCATCAAATTGAAGAAAAAACTGAGGATTGTGCACAACCTGGCCCGATCCGGAGGGACGTTGATCTGTCGCTGTATCGGCAGCATGGACGGTGTTCGATTGCTTAGTGAAATCCACCCTCAGGGGCATCGCAACAAACAGTTTAATGCGGTACGCCAGTATCAGGACTGGTATGCTGATCTAGGTATTACCAATGTTCGTGCACTGCCATTTGTTGACAGCATCGAATTGTTATACCGTCACTGCGAGCAGAATAACGCTGTCCTGGTATTGCGCGACTGGGCCCATATTGACTTCATTGGACCGCCATCACGGCGAGCACCAGGCTTTGAGTTGGCACTGGATAAAAAGCTTGCACACGAATTCGATTTACTGCATTGCGTGATCGTCCGCCATCCAATGGAGATGTGGCGCAGCATGAGGAAGATGAGCGTAATCATCGATAATGACATTACCCTGGAGCAGCACCTTTCCGGCTATCATAAGTATCTGCAACAGGTGAACCAGTTTCCACTTATTCGTTATGAAGATTTTACCAGGGAGCCAACGGTCATCATGGAAAGAATCTGTCGTTTCCTGGAGCTGCCCTTCGATGCAGACTTTATGGATAAATGGCCGGAGAATAACCGGATAACCGGAGATGTCTGGAACAATTCAAGAGCAAGTGGAATGAAACAAATTCGCCACTTCGATATTCAACCACTGGAATTCTCCATGCTCAGACTTTTGTCAAACAATGCAGACTACCAGCGAATCATTCACACACTGGATTATGAATTCTAGGGTTTTGCTATTGATTGAGAGTAATTACCGTATAATATTCTACACGGAGTGGCAACTGGACCATAGATGGACCTTGGATCGCAGGCTCGTATAGCTGCATTTTTACAGAATCACTGAATTGGTTATTTTTTGAGCATACCGATACTAGATGTCCACGATATCCGCAAGCGCTTTGGCGACCTTGAGGTTCTGCATGGCCTGTCACTCACCGCCCATTCCGGAGACGTTATTTCCATGGTGGGGTCTTCCGGCTCTGGCAAGTCCACATTCCTGAGATGCATTAACCTACTTGAAATGCCCGACACCGGTACGATCGCAGTCAATGGTGAACAGATCGCATTGAAACAGTCTGGTGATCAGCGTATCGCCGTTGATCCGAAACAGGTTCAGAAACTACGTAGTCGCATCAGTATGGTGTTTCAACAATTTAACCTCTGGTCCCACATGACCATACTGCAAAACGTCATAGAAGCACCGATTCGTGTGCAGGGTCTTAACAAGATTGAGGCCAGAGAATATGGTATGGGTGTGCTTGATAAGGTAGGTATCGCTGATAAGGCAGAAACCTATCCCGGGTTTCTTTCCGGCGGTCAGCAACAGCGGGTCGCTATTGCCCGGGCACTGGCAATGCGACCGGACGCCATCCTGTTCGACGAACCTACCTCAGCACTGGATCCTGAGCTGGTAGGAGAAGTCCTTGGGGTTATGCGACAATTAGCCAAGGATGGTACTACCATGATCGTAGTTACCCATGAAATGACATTTGCCCGGGATGTATCCACCCATGCGCTATTCCTGCATCAGGGGTTAATTGAAGAACAGGGTAATCCTGAACAGGTTTTTGGAGCGCCGCAGTCGGAGCGCCTGAAACAGTTTTTATCCAACACAACGAGTTAGCCTCATCGGCGGTTGGATTTGATTAATTTTTGAGGCTATTCGGAGCAAAAAAATGAAAAAACTAATTTTCCCAGTGGCACTAGCCGCTACTATGGTCGCCACAACAGCCCTTGCTGATACGGTTCGACTTGGCACGGAAGGCGCCTATGCGCCGTGGAACTACATTGACGATTCCGGCAAAGTGGCTGGCTTTGAAATCCAGCTTGGTAATGAGATGTGCAAACGCGCCAATATCGAATGCGAGTGGGTGGTCAATGAGTGGGACTCGATGATTCCAAACCTTGTGGCGGGTAACTACGACGCCATTATGGCAGGCATGTCGATCACTGATGAACGTAAGCAAACCATCGACTTCAGCCCGGAGTACTACCCGGCGTCTCCATCAAAGTTTGCCGCGGCGTCAGGGGCAAAATTTGATTTCGACAACCTCTCCGGCGTAAAGATTGGTGTTCAGGGTGCGACAATTCAGGCTGATTACCTCAGCGAAAAACTGGCGGCAAACAATACTATCCTGTCGTACGAAACCGCAGACCAGTCTGTTGCCGACCTTTCTGCCGGCAATATAGATCTGCTGCTGGCTGATGGTGATTTTCTCAAACCAGTGGTCGATGGATCTGGCGGTGCCCTTACGCTTACTGCCCCGGACATAAGGATTGGCGGTGGTGTCGGCATCGGCATGCGTAAAGGCGACGGTGAGCTGAAGGCGACTATGGCCAAGGCACTGGAATCTGTAAAAGCCGATGGCACTCTGGACAAGTTAATTATGGAATTCTTCGAAACCGGTCCATTTTACAAAAACTGATCAGCATAAATTAAACGCCCCGGTCGGAGAGATTCCGGGGCGTTGTCTGCCTCATATTATCCATGCTAGAAACACTTCCCCAATGGCTGACAGCATGGCTTAATGAAGACTGGTTCAATCGTCTTAACTATATTACCAACGGCAAACATCTTGCCTGGTATGCAAGTTTCCGCTTCACACTGATTGCAGGAGTGGCAGGTGCCATGCTGGCGGTCGCATTTGGTCTGCTGGGTGCGACCCTGAAACAGTCTAAATTTCCGCCCTTCAAGCTATTGGGTGACATATATACTACTATCGTTCGAGGCATACCCGACGTCCTGTTTTTCCTGTTCTTTCCTTTAGCTTTTGAACAAACTGTTGAATACTTTTCCGCTCGCGCAAACTGTTCACCGCAAGAGCTTGCAAATATCACCGCCTGGCCACCATGCGAAGCCGCCCAGTGGTTTCTCTCCACCAATGAATATCTGATACTGGCCTGTGTTTCACTTGGACTGATCTATGGCGCCTTCTCTGCAAACGTGATCCACGGGGCCATGCAGGCTGTTCCCAGGGGACAGATTGAAGCAGCGCAGGCTTATGGCTTCAGCAACAGACAGGTGTTCTGGCATTTTCATGTCAGACAGATGTGGGTGTACGCCCTGCCGGGTCTTTCCAATGTCTGGATGTTATTGTTAAAAGCCACCGCCTTTCTTTCGCTGTTGCAGATCGCAGATATCGTTTTATGGGCGGAACGACTCGGGGCACCCAATTATTTTGCCAGGGTTGGTCCGGTACACCCTGACTGGCGATGGAAGTATTATCTGGTACTGTTTGTTTTTTACATTGTCATGGCGATGTTATCCGAGCGTTTCTTTGAACGCCTGCAGGAAAAGGCAAGCCGCGGTATGGAACTGGCACGCTAACCATGGACTGGTTGATTAACAATGCATTTGTTCAGGATATTATTATTCTGGCCAGGCCTGCAACCTTCAATATTTATTTTGCCCTGGCCTCGATCCCCCTTGGATTCCCTTTTGCGCTGGTCCTTGCTTTCGGCAAAAATTCCACCAACCCGATCATCTCGAATCTGAGTCGGGGTTACATTTATGCCTTCAGGGGTTCGCCCTTGTTCATCCAGTTCTTTATGTTCTACTCTATCGCACTGTCAATGAACCTTGCGTACTGGAAACCCTGGGGTATTGACCATATAGTAATGCATCCGCTGTTTATCGGCCCTCTTGTGCTGATGTTGAATACTGCAGGTTATAGCGCAGAAATTCTATATGGTGCGCTGCGCACGGTACCCAAAGGTGAACTCGAGGCGGCTCAGGCCATGGGAATGAATCGATGGCAGGAGTTCAGGTCTGTTACCTGGCCAAATATGATACGTCTGGCCTGGCCTGCTTACACCAACGAAGTGGTGTTTCTGTTTCACGGCACGGCTATTGTTTACTTTACGCTGCCGGTGATTAATGAACAGAAAGATCTGACCAATAAAGCCGGAGAGCTGTTTGAACGAGACTACAATATCTTTCTTCATTTTTCCGTTGCAGGTTTATATTTTCTGGTGATTTCGCTCGCAATATTCTTTATTTCCAAACTGATTTACAGTCGCCTGAACCGCCACATGCGTGTAGATGTTAAAAAATCAATGGCCTTCAAGCCCAACTATTTACGATAACAAATGGCAATCGAGCGAATCCGCAAACTTCTCACAGGAGATTCTCCAGGCAGAACCACAGAACTGAATGGTTTTAGAGTCGGGCCTGCCAATGCGAGACGAAAAGCATACCTGCAGGGTGGTTTGCACGCAGACGAACAACCCGGCATTATGACATTACACCATTTACTGCAGATGTTATTCGAAGCAGATAGTGCGGGCCAACTTAATGCTGAATTTGTTGTATTCCCAATGGTTAACCCGTTAGGTATGGGTAATATAGAATTTGGCATGCACCAGGGGCGTTATGATGTTCCTTCCGGCGTGAATTTCAATCGCGACTGGCCAGACTTGTTTGAACACATCGAACACAAAATAGAAGGAAAACTTGGCCAGGATGAACAGAATAATATTCAGGTAGTACGCCAGGCGATCGGCCATTGGTTGAACAACCTGAAAACAGACTCTGCACGTCAGCAGCTTCGCCGTTATGTACTGCAGGAAGCTTATACTGCTGATTATGTATTGGACTTGCACTGCGATGACGAAGCATTACTGCATATCTTCTCCGCACCCCATTGCAACGCGCAAATGCAGAAACTCTCCGACAGCCTCGGATGCGCTGCAATTCTCACCGCGGAAGATAGTGGCGGTGGCTCATTTGATGAGGCCTGCCCTCTGCTATGGATTAAATTAACGGAGAAATACCCCGACCTGCCTCTGACTATCCCGGTTGCTGCCTGCACTATTGAACTACGCGGAGAAGGAGATGTATTTGATGCCGTTGGCCACCGCGACGCTGAAGGCATATATTCTTTTTTCCAACAGCAAGGACTTATCGGTGGTGAGCTTGTGGTACAACCTCGAGTCACTCCGGCACCGAAGCCGCTAAACGCTACTGAGTTACTGCGGACGGATAAAGCAGGCCTGCTCGCCTATAAGGTGGAGCTCGGTCAGGAAGTAAATAAGGGCGACGTCATTGCGGAGGTCATCTGCCTGGAGGGCGATGATGCCTTTACCGAACGTTATCCAGTGAAAGCAGGCACCAGCGGAACCGTTCTTTCGAGGCTGCACCACAAATACGTATGGGCCGGCTGCACCATTGCAAAAATTGTTGGCACTGAACCGCTGGCCTCCCGCGGCGAGTATCTACTGCAGGATTAGTAAAATATATTCTGCGCCCAGGTCCGGCTGAACACCAGATGGTTGCTGACGGTTCAAAGTTTACTGACGGTTAACAGTTAATATTCCAGGGCTGACACATTGGCTGATAGATAAAAAACCGGATCAGTTTGGAATCTGTTGACTGGGTAGGGGCATTCCCTCCGATTTCACCATTCGCGTCACCGCTGGTCTGGCAAGATTTCGATCGGCATAATCCAGCAGGTTCTGCTGGGCAATTTCAAAGTTGGCTACTTTAGCCCACCCTAATGTATGCGTTATCATAATGTCTGCCATGGTGAAGCAATCTCCCACAATAAATTCATTGTCACCAAGACCAGAAGAAACAATACCGGCGGCTTTCTGAAATTCCCATTCAACTGTTGGACCAAGGCCATCCACACGCAGCGCCTTGGGCAAGGCGAATTTATGCTTTGCCTTGGTCCACAGGGGTTGCTCCAGCTCGGACACCACAAAGAACATCCACTGATCATATTTTGCCCTGGCGTGGGTGCCTGGTGCCGGGGTCATACCTGACTCAGGAAATTGATCACCAAGGTAGTTGAGAATTGCGCCAGATTCGGTAATGACCAGGTCATCATTCTGCAGTACTGGAATTTTTCCACCCGGGTTCAGCTTGATAAAATAAGGACTTTGAGTGTCACCCGCAGCAAAATCAAGCTGGTAAAATTCATAGGGGACGCCAAGTTCTTCAAGGGCCCAGTGGGCGCGATTTGAACGGGTAGGAAATCTTCCGTAAAGTTTCAGCATGTTTTTAATACTAAGTTTTAAATTGTTTTAAACTGCGCAGCGCCAGCAGAACCGCCTGGTCCAGGCCGCTGTCGCAGATTTTCCGGTTATCGACAACCGCATCAAGGGCCGACAGCACATCTTTCTCCAGAATACCAATGGTGTTGCCGGATTCATAGCCTTGTTTTGACCATTCAATCTGTTCAAACTGATCACCAAACCAGGTTGACCCTGAACTGGATGCCATTATCCTGCGCAAAAGAATATGGTCGACCTCAAGAGCGCAAGCCATGTCGTAGACCCTGCGGACCGCTGCCACGGTGTTGGCAGCTACATAATTATTCAACACTTTCATGGTCATGCCGGCGCCACTCTCACCACAATAGAAAACCTGCTTTCCGATCGCGTTAAAAAGTGGCATCAGTCGTTGTACGACCCCGTGCTGGCCGCCAAGCATAAAGGACAAATCACCGGACGTTGCGCCATGGGGAGCGCCGGACATCGGTGCATCGATTAACTCAACTTCCTTTGGCAACCTCTCACTGAGATGCCTGATAAAACGTGGTGAAACGGTGGAACTTACAATCAGGATTCTGGGAAATATGTCGCCCTTGAATACACCCTGCTGATCAAAACAAAGCGCCAGGGTTTGCTGCTCATCTCTTACCACACTGATCAGCACATCCCGTTGCCTGATCATTTCCGCACCGGTGAGCATCAATGACGAAAACTGGCCGAATTGATCAATTGGACGAATATCGAATCCACGAACATCAAAGTTTGAACGCTGTAAACACCTTGCCATGGGTAACCCCATGGCACCGCAACCGGCAACCACAATCGAACCGATTTGATCCTGACAAGATTTATCTATAGTGTTTTCTATATTCAGATTATCGATCATGAGCACCACCAGGAATTTATTTACGACCTTAAAGACGTATCACCAGCGCCACAGGCAGCATTGCGACCCTTCATTGTATCCCGCATCTCCTGATGGTCGTGAACCACGGCAACAAAATGCCCCACGCCTGGCAACACATATTGACCATTTTTCATGAATACTGAATGCCGCCTGGTCGCTGGTCAGCATATCCGTATGGTTTTGCGGCACAGTCTGCATAAACAGAATCTGTCATAGCGAACCGGTATTGCAGGCAATTGCCGCAATCCGCTAATGATCAAGAACCTTCCGGCTTTCGGCGCACATTTCATCAGCAAACTGATTCATTCGGTCGCAGCTGTCCGCTTCGCCAAGCACATATCGATGCACTCGTTGCTGTCGACATCCCATAGTCTTGAGCCATTTCCATGGGCAAATACCAGGTGGATTTCATCCGACCGGGAATAGCTGCCAGGGCCTGTACCGGGCAGCAGAGTGCCGGCTACTTTGAATAACTTTTTAGATTAAATTTCAGCCATAAATATCTGATAAATAACTTTAAATGATATATAGAGTTTAAAGTAATCATCGATTTTCAGCTTCGCGGGCCCACCGATGCAGCTGCGCAATAGAGCGCTCATTATCGATTCCCCCGTCAGGATCAGCAATGAGTGGCCCGGGGCCATAGCCCATTGACCGGATACCGCGCTGAACATTGCGCACAAGCACCAGATCTTCGGCCAGTGTTGTATCATGATCCAGGGTGATGATTTTTTTCAGGATATCAACGACGGGACCATTAACGGACCATCTATGCAGAACCGTCCACGCTGCACTCTGACGCTATCCATCGCCATGGATCGCCAGTAATAATTGTTAACCACGCCACCGGGGTAAATCTTAGTCGGTGTACCTGGCCACAGGTAAAAACGACCGTATTCAGACTTACTGGCGTCCTACCAGGCCTCGTAACTTTTTTCCTTTGTTTTTAAAATTAAATAATATCAATAATATCAATAATTTCAATGCTATAAATCTGAATTATCATAATCAACAATAAGTTCTGACCAACCGGATCGGTAACACAACCCATCAACAGCCCAGCCTGCCTCGGCACGAGATTGAACCGCGGTAACATCATTCTGCCGAGGGACCAGAAGTTAAAGGCAAATACACAACTGCAACCCATCCCAGCAATAAACACGCGGGCTGATCTGGCAATCGCCATGGCTGCCTGCTGCATTTGATCAAACTGGCTCGACTGGAACAGCTGCTCAATATTACCGATCACAGCTTCAGCTACTGCTCCGGCACCACCTTCAAGAGCCAGAGTCTGCAATCACCTCGGGCACTTCTGACAACTGCCGGCTTCGCTACCCACCAAGCCCCTATATACTCAATAGAAAACCGATTAAATGCAGATTTATTTAAATATATTTGCCCGTTTTCGGGCAAATTATACGTTTTGTTCATCAATGAAGATAGAATAAGCACATGAGCAATAATGATGTAGAGCCGGCGCTACTACAACACCTGTGCCGGAATTTTGGCCTCGCTGAAGATCAGGCTTCAAGACTGGTAAAAGAAGTCATTAATTTTTATCAGGAGTCACATCAGCAGTTTATTGTCCGGCGTCATCAGGAACTGCAGCAACAGGGCTGGAATAATCCAGTAATTTTTAACACCATATATCGAGAACTCGGTCAACGCCGCTTTCCGGCGCCTGAACTGACCGAACGCCAGCTCAGGCGAATAATTTATGGCTAAGAGGTAACAACAAATGTGCGGAATTATTGCCTATACCGGCACGCGCGATGCAGCGCCAATTCTAATTGCCGGACTGCGAAGGCTGGAATATCGAGGCTACGACTCTTCGGGTATCGCATTGCATACGCGCGGTAAACTCAAAGTGCATCGTGCCGCTGGCAAATTACAGCAGCTTGAAGCAATCTTGCCGGCGAAACTGGCCGGCAAATCAGGAATGGGCCATACCCGATGGGCCACCCATGGGCAGGCAAACGACCAGAATGCCCACCCCCACGTTGATTCGAGCAACAGTATCGCGATTATTCATAATGGCATCATTGAAAATGCTGCAGCGCTGCGGGCAGAGCTTGAGGCTGGTGGCACACTATTTTTATCAGATACGGATAGTGAAGTCATCGCTCACCTGATTGCCGCTGGACCCAGGGACAGTCTGGTAGACGCCGTCCGTCAGGCACTGGCCAGACTGCATGGCACTTATGGCCTGGTTGTAATGAGCGCTTCCAAACCAGGAGAGCTGGTGGCGGCCAGAAACGGCAGCCCGGTGATTGTCGGTCTCGGCGAGAAAGAGATGTTCGTGACCTCTGATGCCAACGCAATACTTGAGCATACCCGGGAGATTATCCATCTCGAAGACGGCGAGCTGGCGGTAATCAATGACAAGGGATGCACACTTACCACACCGGAAGCGCTGGTAAAAAATCGTCCATCAATTACCGTGGAACATGATATCGCCTATCTTGAAAAGGACGGCCACGCACACTTTATGCTCAAGGAAATTGTGGAGCAACCGGAGTCTGTAGAACGAACCCTGAAGGGACGGCTGGATCGACGATTCAGCACCGCCCATCTGGGCGGTCTGAATATGACACCAAGAGAGTTACTGGATATAAAACGGATCAAAATACTAGGCTGTGGTTCGGCTTATTATGCCGGGATGAGTGGCGCCCATATGCTCGAACAGGTTGCACGCATTGCCGCTGACGCAGAACCTGCAGCGGAATTTCGCTATCGCAATCCGATTATAGAACCCGATACTTTATACATCGTAGTGAGTCAGTCCGGAGAAACCTTTGACACGCTGGCAGCACTGCGGGAAATCCAGCGCAAAGGCGGCCGGGTGCTTGGCATCAATAACGTGGTAGGCAGCACTATTGCCCGTGAAGTCGAAGGTGGCATCTACATGCATGCCGGTCCGGAAGTGTCAGTCGCATCAACCAAGGCCTATTCCTCCATGCTGGCATGTTTTATGTTGTTGGCTTTACAGCTTGGCAGGGTAAGAGATATTTCACCCCAGCAAGGCACCTTGCTGATCGATGCGATTGAGGGCCTGCCTGGATTAATTCAAGAGGCACTGAAAGCAGACGCCGATACCGAAAAACTGGCGAAAAAGTATTGCCACAGTAGCAGTGCATTCTATATTGGCCGCACCAGCGCCTTTCCGGTTGCCCTGGAGGGTGCGCAAAAGCTCAAGGAAATTTCCTATATCCATGCCGAAGCCTACCCCGCGTCAGAACTGAAACATGGTCCACTGGCATTGATAGACCCCGATCTGCCTACGGTAGTGATGTTGCCCGATGACGATTTGCTGGATAAGTCGATGTCGTCGTTACAGGAAATTAAAGCCAGAAAAGGTCCGGTGATTGCTGTCACCAATGCGGACAATGCCGAAATTGCACAACTGGCGGACGACGTAATACATTTTCCGGCCTGTCATCCCCTGCTGCATCCTTTAGTCATGGGTATCAGCCTGCAGCTATTTGCCTATCACTGCGCCGTCGCTATGGGCAGGGATGTTGATCAACCCCGCAATCTGGCAAAAAGTGTAACGGTAGAGTGACAACCTCGATAAGTAAATACGCTATTCCAGCGCCGCTATCACCATAATTTCAACATTAAATTTTGCTTGCGCTAATTTCGATTCAACACATGCACGACAAGGTGCGTTGCCGGGACTCACCCACTGGTCCCATACCGCGTTCATTTCGGCAAAATCGTCCATGCTGGTCAACCAGATCGTTGCTGAAATAAGCTTTGACTTATCGCTGCCTGCGTCGGCCAGCAAACCGTCAATCTGCGCCAGTATCTTTTCCGTCTGCGCTGTAACGGAGTCGCCCTCTGCAACCTGCCCCGCGGTATAAACAGTATTTCCGTGAATCACCACCTGGCTCATACGTGCATTAGATTGCAGTCTTTTAATGGTCATCGTTTTTGTCTCAAATAAATATGATGAGTAATTATACCCACTTTGGTTTAAACAAAAGGGTACAGCAGATGATTAAAAATCAGTAAAAATGTGGCGGGAATGAAAAACATACGGGCGTTGCGGCTCACTTATACCAATGAACTGGCTGGCAGCGACACCTTCCGAAGGACAAAATGGAAGCGCTATACAGTGCAAAAAAGGCGACCCCTGATGCCAGCGAAATATTCCATATTGGATCAGCAATGCCGGGATCGGTAGGAATGGAAAAAGCTTGCCGTTCAGGTCATGAAATTACGCGTGAGGTCACTCTTGCTTTTACTTATATAAATCCCGCATATTCAAAGCCGGGTACCGCACTGTCCGTCATTGTGCCTGGCAACATGCGGCGGGCGATGGACCTTGACGCCCCGGTCTACGATCCTGAGAACCACCTGCCCAGGGTCGAGACCTGATACCCTTCACTTTTATTTACACACTTTAATCTACCCATGGACAAAGAACGTTTCGAAACCGGTTTAGCCCAGCGCAAAGCAACACTTGGCGCGGAATATGTTGAAAAAGCACTGGACAATGCAGATGACTTCAGTCGCCCATTCCAGGAAATGATGACCGAATGGTGCTGGGGCTTTGGCTGGGGTGATGAATGCATCGACCCGAAAACCAGATCAATGATGAACCTGACCATGATCGGTGCTCTTGGCAAGATGCATGAATGGGAAATTCATTGTCGAGGCGCCATCACAAACGGCGTCAGCAAAGAACAGCTCAGGGCCATCATTCATGTGGTGGGCATTTATTGTGGTGTGCCGCAATCACTGGAGTGCTTTCGTGTCGCCAAAAAAGTAATGGCGGAGATGGAGGTCGATTAGCAGGGTGGCCGCAGCAGATTCTTCATGTTTTTACTGATTGCTAGCTCAGAATGATCTGATTTTCTTTCATTATTTTTGAAAGCTGACTCAGGCGTTCACTGCTTTGCATTTCCAGAAGCGCCTGACGGCTTTCCATTGAAAGCGGCAATATTTCACAAAGCCTGCAACCAAGCCATTCACCATTCTGCCACTGCGGCTGCATGCCCTCGGCCCAGGCTTTCAGCGCTTCCTTGTGATAAAGCTCGCGCACGAAATCAGACATTGCTGCATGTTCCGGAAGTATTTCACTATGGTCCTCTGCTGCGACGGGAGCGACTTCGGCGGTGATCAGCTGATCATCCTGAATAGCATGACTGATGATTTTAAAGCGGTATTCTCCGTGACAGGACAGCCCCAGATGGCCGTCATCTAACTGATCAAAATCATCAATTCTGGCAACGGTCCCTACCTTGTGAAACTTTGCGGGAATCCCGGCTTCACGACCCTGGCTGATCAGCACCACACCAAAACCGGTACCGTTGCGCATACAGTTGCCAATCATAGTGAGGTATCGTGGCTCAAATATACGCAAAGGCAAAATACCATCCGGAAATAGTACGGTACCCAGGGGAAACAATGGTATCTGCAGGGTATCCATGGAATTCATCCGGTTACTGATCTCCTGATCACCAGTACACGGCTATCAATACTCTCTCGCCGGATATATCCGGCTTCAATAATTTGCTCAACACAAAAACCGTGTCGCCTGGATTCCTCTTTAACCTGTACATCCAGGTTTTTTTCTGTCCAGGCAGCCCCATTCACCGTAATCACACAAAGTCCGCCCGGAGACACCATATTGATCACGTGAATCATATGACATATTTTCGGCAGACTGAAGGCAAACATACCGACGCAGATCAAGGCGTCATAAATGCCCTGCTCTACAGCGCTTGCAGTGAAATCATGCTGGAATAATCGTTGATAGACTTTACGATCATCGGAAACCTTCAGCATTTCTTGTGAAAAGTCTGTGCCATCAACGTTTGTGTAACCCAGGTTTTTTAATTCCTCACCAACCAGACCAGTGCCACAGGCAACATCCAGCACGCTTGCGCCGGTATCGCCGAACACCTTGGAGAATATACTGGCAGCATCAATATGCGCCACATAACCCAGATCGTTCACCAGGTCGGTTTCGTATGAATTGGCCCATTGGTCATAGGCAGCTTCCTTGTCCTGATCGGATGTGTAAACCGCCGATAGACGGCTGTCCACATTTTCAATATCAAATTTCTTGTCAACCATAGTATCTGATGATTTCAACCGCGTGATCGTGGAGTGGTGTAACCTCGCCGACAATCGCCGCACTGTATCCCGCTTCAATTAGCGCGTTTTTACAAAAGCCCGCATTGTCAGCAGGCACCGTTGCCACCAGGCCGCCGCTGGTCTGGGGATCGAACAGCAAGGCGAAGGCAGAGAGTCTGTCCGCGCCTGTCTCGATCTTACAATGACTCAAAACCTGTTTATTGGCAGCATACAAGGTGCTTCGAATACCCGCCTCTGACAAGGAGACGGCACCCGCCAGACAGGGCAACTGCTCTACCCCCACCTGGCAGCCGACATTTTTTTGCCGCAACAATCGAACAAGGTGCCCTGCCAGACCAAACCCGGTGACATCGGTCATCGACGTCGCACCATTGTTCATCAGGATTGCCGAGGCTTCTGCATTGCTTTGCAGCATATAGCGAATTGCTGAGGAAATATCTGCACCTTTAGCACGGGCACGCATATGTCCCGCCATAAGAACACCTGTACCAAGAGGCTTGGTCAGAATTAACTGCTGGCCGACAACAACGTTCTGACTGCTTGGCTGCTGTGGAATATAACCGTTGACGACGAAACCTATGCTGAGTTCGCTGGATTCACTGGTATGCCCCCCAGACAGGGTACAGCCTGCTTTATTCAATTCCTCAACGATGCCCGCCATCAATTGAGTGAGTTCACGCTGTTGAATCGCTGCACTGGAAAATGGTAATCCTACCAGGGCCATCGCCGACTGCGGGCTGGCGCCTGCAGCATAAAGATCACTCAGCGCGTGCACCGTCGCTATCCTTGCAAATAGCCATGGATCATCAACCAGACTTTTTATCTGATCCACAGATTGCGCAAGCAGCTGATTACCCGGTCGAATGATGGCTACGTCACCCGCTTGCTCGATACCGGACACCTGATCCTGCCGTTGAACCGGATCGAGACTGGAGATCACCTGATCAAGAATATGACTACTCAGCTTCGCGCCACAACCACCGCAACGCATGTCCATTTCATCCGGGGATCGCACCAGCTCTTGTGCAAGATTTTCTGCCAGGGGTTGCAATGCCCTGATCTTCATTGCCGGGAGAATATTGAATCTATCCATAAAACGCTGGTCGATCCAGTTTTTCCAGCGCCATACCCAGTCACCGCTGAAAGAAAAGCTGCTTTTACTTCCCATTGCTGACTTGTTTCCGGTTGACAGCAAAGTCAAAAATTTGCGTTGAGGTACATATGGTTTTGGTTTTTCGCCATTAAGCACTCGCTGTAAATTCTTGAACAGAACAGGCCCCTGACGCACAGCAAAAACACCAGCCCGGGGACGTGGGTGATTGATCTGGATAGCAACATCACCGGCGGCAAAAATATTGGCGTGGGAAGTTGACTGAAGAGTATCACTGATCGAGATAAATCCGGCTGGAGTGCATTCGATCCCGGACTGATGTGGCCAGGATGGCGCCTGTGCTTCGGTGCACCAAAGCACCTCATCAAGCTCCAATTGCTGCCCGTCTTCAGCCGACAGCTTTCCCTGTTTGACCTCGACAACATTAAAACCCCGGTGACAGTGGATTTTTCGCTGATCACAAATATTCTGCGCCATCGTCGCAATGCGATCAGGATGCCCGGAAAGGATCCTGTCACGAATTATCCAGTGAAACTGATGTCGACCCTGGCCTTTAGTTAGCTCATCGACACGAAACTGCATCGCCAGTAATATTTCAAAGCCCCCGGCCCCTGCGCCAACCACACCGATGTTAAGCCTCTGGTGACTATCGATAACACGTTTCTCAATGTTCTGCCACTTGCGGTAAAACTGATAAACAGGTTTAACTGGTGTGGTGTAATCGGCAGCGCCTTCGACATTATGCAAACGCGGGGCACCACCCGTGTCGATCGATATCAAATCATAATAAAGCGGTGGCCTTGATGCGAATTCCACTGCATTCTGTTGCACAGAAACTGCCGTTGCTGTGTCCTCAATGAACCTGACGCCCGCCCACTTACACAATCTGCTGAGATCAATATGACTTTGTTCCATTGAATAGTGGCCGGCTACCAGCCCTGGCAACATACCCGAATATGGCGTCAGCGCATCCTGGGATACCAGTGTTACGCGCACCCCAGGAATCGGATTCATTGCCCACATACGAATGACAATAACGTGGGTATGACCGCCACCAAGCAATACCAGATCGCGAACCAAAGGAGATTCCGGCTTCAAGGGTCAAGCTCTACATTGTTATGTTTAAGCCATTCGACCAATGTCGTCTGGTCCCCCTGACACAGTACTTTTGCCTGACGCCTGGACAGCTGATAATCGTACATCGGATCATAATACTGTTGCAGCAGCAATTTGATAAATGGTCGATATTGCAGCAATTGCCCTTGGTTTCTATGCGCACTGACAGCATCCTCCAGCATCATGGCAGCCGTTTTAAACCTTTCGCTACCGAAACGTTTCTGAATGTTGAACAGGCTGGTCCGGTGACGGTCAGCAAACCTTTCAAAGCCTGCCTCTCCTGGATGTTGACGCTGAATCTGCGCCAGCAGATCGATGACATAATCATCAATTGCAATGTCGATTCTGGTTTCGATGTCTGCTTCCAATACCAGAGTCGGCGCCACGGCCATTTTATCGCGCAACGGAGCGGGAATACTCAGGCTGCCAACCTGCCGTCCTTCTCCTTCCACATAAACTGTAGAGACTGCATCTTCCACCGTCAGTTTAAGCAATCCCACCGCCAGATTGTTTTCGAAATTAATCGGGGTTGGCTGCGGTGAAGACATCGGTCCGAAACTGGAACCGCGATGATTGGCCAGACCTTCAAGATCAAGAGAGCGTTTGATCCGATTAAGCAGCAGCGTCTTACCAGTGCCGGTACGCCCACTGATCAGGACGACAGGCACGCGTTCAACATCCTGTTCCAGTCGATCAATAAG
>Ga0055584_100002348_pt1 | contig 18722 bp, 18 predicted proteins | sample OSDHelmetaG_FD_58716 | JGI IMG/M metagenome (GOLD analysis project Ga0055584, IMG submission 58716) | Pelagic marine sediment microbial communities from the LTER site Helgoland, North Sea, for post-phytoplankton bloom and carbon turnover... | ecosystem: Environmental > Aquatic > Marine >... | reverse complement strand
TGCTTACTGCAACGGAGAAACTCGATGAGTTCAGAAAGTACGATACGACGGTGTCCCCCGGCTGTGTATTGAGTGGGGATGATATCTTTATCGCACCAGCGTTTCACGGAGGATTCGCTCACTTGTATAGCGCGAGAAACCTGTTTGGGAGTGAAAAACTGGGGCATATTCTGATTCTCTGTGTGAACGATATGATCGTATTATAAGTTTGGTGACCTACTTAATCTGTTTGATCTTAGGGTATGTTTTAATTTTGACAAGTACAAAACAATAAACATCTTTTTACAGGTATCTAGCGTTTTATTTTAAAAATGAACGATTTGAACGAATTTAGGGCTGCCAACGTGATGCCGGGTCGATATAACTAAATGAACGATTTGAACGAAATTTATTCAAGGGGAACGAAAATGATTGCATGTCTTGAAACATCCATACCGGCACCAAAGAGCACATCTTCTTCTGAAGTGACTGAACGTACACTTGAACTGTTGGAGACTGAAATCAATTTCATACCCAATGCGGCTTTCAACTCAGCGGACCTTGAAGAAGAAATTCTGGCTGAATCAATGCCGGATGAGTTGCATATTTCAGGTGATTTGCTGACTCTGAATACTTCTCAAAACATATCTTCGCATCTGTCCCGGCTTTGCCAGGCAGAGGTTTTGACAGTAGACGCAGAACGAAATTTGTTTCGTCGAATGAATTATTTTAAATTCAAGGCAAATGTACTTCGTTCACAACTCGATCCTGCAGCACCTGATGAATATAAAATCAACAAAATAGATCAATACCTGAGTGAAGCGCTCAATAGTCGTGCTCATTTAATCCGTAGTAATATGCGATTGGTTGTGTCCATTGTCAAAAAATGTGTCACACCCCATGTTTCGTTTGATGAATTACTTAGTGATGGGATTTGGTCGTTGATTAAGGCGGCTGACAAATTTGATTACTCCCGGGGGTTCCGATTCAGTACTTATGCTTATCATGCGATCTCCAACTTTGCCTATCGGAAGATTGCCGATCAAAGAAAAACCAACGTACGTTTCATGCCGGCAACGCATTCCAGCATGCTTGATGAGGCCAGTGAACAAAGTAAGCCTGTGATGGACGTGCGGATTTGGCAGGAGATGTCTGAGTTGCTTGCGAAGACCATGAATCATTTAGATGAGCGAGAGCAATTGATTATTGAAGGTCGATTTGCATTAGGCGATCAACATAATGTTCGGACATTTCAGAGTTTGGCCGATGAATTAGGAATCTCTAAGGAAAGAGTCAGACAACTGGAAAAACGTGCTGTTGCCAAGTTGCGATTGGAGGCCGCGGAAACCGATCTCGAAATGATGTGCGAATTTGGTGGCTATTGAGTTGCCATTACTTCTCTCTGGCAGGAAGCAGGAAGATTAGATGAAGAACCAGTTTGAGATCGAGGCATTTTATGATGAAGCCTGTCCGTTTTGCAGGAGTGAAGTCAATTTCATTCGTCGTCTGGATCGTCAGCAGAAGATATTGTTCACAAATATAGCAGACTTGAGCTTTGATGCCACAGCATATGGCAGGACGCAGGATCAACTCATGAATGAGATGCATGCCCGGCTTTCTGATGGAAGATGGATCACCGGTGTAGAAGTATTTCGCCGGCTCTATGCCGCTGTGGGCTTTGGTTGGCTTGTATCATTGACGCGATTGTATGGTGTGTCGCAAATTCTCGACCTGTTGTATCGAATTTTTGCAAGCAAGAGGTTGAGTTTAACCGGGCGTTGCCATGCTGCAAACAAAAGTTGTGCTGTACCACCTGAGACGAGCGAGGTGCAGCTATGAAAATCGCCATTATCGGCGGTGGGATTTCTGGCCTTACCGCAGCCTATTGTTTACAAAAACAACATGATATCACCGTTTTTGAAGCGAACGATTACGTTGGTGGGCATACCAATACAATTGATCTGGATCTGGATGGCGAGCATCAGGATGTCGATACCGGATTTATTGTTTTTAATTACAAGACGTATCCGAATTTTACAAAAATGCTGAATCAACTTGGTGTTGCCTCTCAACCGACTGAGATGAGCTTCAGTATGAAGTGCGCCAGCACGGGGCTTGAATACCGAGGTGCTGACCTGAATGGCATGTTCGCCCAGCGACGGAATTTATTCAATTTTCGTTTCTTCAGGTTGATGAAAGATATCTTGCGATTCAATCGCCAGTCAGTTGAACTGTTACAATCGAATGATGAAGAACAAACAGTCGGTGATTATCTCGCGCAAGAACGTTTCTCGAAAGAATTTATCGAACAGTATTTTTTGCCGATGGGTTCTGCCATCTGGTCTTGTCCCTTAGGGACCTTTGAAAAATTTCCGGTACGGTTTATTGTGGAATTTTATCTGAATCATGGAATCCTCGCGATTCGTGATCGTCCGCAATGGAGAGTGATTTGCGGTGGTTCAAATACATATGTCAAAGCACTGACATCGAGTTTTGAGGAATCGATTCGAGTGAACACGCCCGTGGTTTCGATCACCCGGGGAGAGCAATACGTTGAGCTCTGTATTCCCGGAAGTTTGCCTGAACGATTTGACCATGTCATTTTCGCCTGTCACAGTGATCAGGCATTGAAAATTCTGGACAGTGGTGCGAGTTCGACTGAACTCGAATTGCTGTCGGAATTTCCTTATGAGTCGAATGTTGCCCAACTGCATACTGATGTGTCGGTATTACCGCATAGTCGGCGTGCCTGGGCCTGTTGGAACTACTTTGCTCCCTCTGAGAGTAATGAGAAAGCAACCGTGACATACAATATGAATCTGTTGCAAAATCTGTCTTCGAAAAATACGTTTTGCGTGACGCTCAATGGTGAGGACCGAGTCGATCCAAAGCAAGTCATACGTCGCATCAACTACGCACATCCCATTTTTACAGCAGGTCGTGCTCAGGCACAGCAGCGTCACGCAGAGTTGATCAATCAGCAGCGGACCTCCTTTTGTGGCGCTTATTGGGGAAATGGTTTTCACGAAGATGGGGTCAACAGTGCGTTGGCGGTTTGTCAGTCGTTATTGGGATCGGATGGAACATGGAAAGCGGAATCTACACAGGTTGGGTTCGACATCAACGTTATAAACCAGTGGAACACCAGTTTCGCAACCGAATCTACCTGATGTACCTGGACCTCGATGAGATTCATACTGTATTTCAAGGTCGATGGTTCTGGTCTGCGCGCAGGCCGGCGCTGGCGCGTTTTTGTCGTGAGGATCATATGGGTGCTGCAGATCAATCGCTTTCGGATTCGATCAGAGATTTCGTCACCAAAAGCGGTCGTCCCAGGCCTGATGGGCCCATACGACTGCTCACACATTTACGATACTTCGGATTTATCATGAATCCCGTTTCATTTTATTTTTGTTTCGACAAAGACTCACAAGCGGTTCAAACAGTGGTTGCCGAAGTACACAATACGCCCTGGGGCGAGCAACATTGCTACATAATAGATGCAGATCAATTTCGTCCGGGTGCCGAAAAACAACCCACAGACAAAACATTTCACGTGTCGCCATTCATGCCAATGGACATTCAGTATTTCTGGCGAATGACGGAACCCCAAGACAGTTTAACGGTCAATATTGATAACCAACGCAATAGCGAAAAAATCTTTGATGTCATTATGCAGCTTAATCGTCGGGAAATAACAACCGCAAATCTGACACGTTCTTTAATTCTTTATCCACTGATTACGGGTTACGTATTCGCAGCAATCTACTGGCAGGCCTTACGTCTGTGGATGAAACGCGTTCCCTATTATCCACATCCAAAACATTCTCAATCATCAGAAGAAAGTAAGGGGGCGAAGACTCCATGACAACACTTGGCATAGATAGATTCAGCAACAGGCAGGGACGGCATCAGTCATTACAACCAGGTTTGATCGATTCCACCTGTCGCAGGGTTCTTGTGAAGAAGTTAAATCGTCTGGTTCGCGGAGAGGTTTCGTTAAATCACGGACAGGATTACCTTCGCTTTGGAACAGCAGATTCAGATTTGAAAGCAGAAGTTACAGTCCACCACCCAAGGTTTTATCGACGCGCTGTTCTGGGGGGTGGGTTGGGTATAGCCAGATCACTAATTGACGGTGACTGGTCATGCGATGATCTGACGTCACTGGTTCGTATTTTTATTCGGAACCTGGAAGTTTCAGATCGATTTGAAAGGGGGGTTGCCTGGTTCTTTCAGAGAACGGCAAGAGCAGGGCATTGGTTGCGGCGAAATACGCGCGTCGGGGCAGCTCGAAATATTCATGAGCACTACGACTTGGGGAACGATTTCTATCAGCTGTTTCTTGACGAGACGATGAGTTATTCGTGTGGTGTTTTCGAACAGCCTTCATCGACGATGCATGATGCCTCACTTGCCAAGTTGGAACGGGTTTGTCGTCACCTCAGTCTCGAATCAGATGATCATTTACTGGAGATCGGAACGGGCTGGGGAGGTTTGGCAATTTATGCAGCAAAGAATTTCGGTTGCCAGGTCACAACTACAACCATCTCTCGTGAGCAATATCATCTGGCTGTTGAACGTGTTCAGTCGGCGGGGCTCGCGGATCGTGTGACAGTATTGCTTTCTGACTACCGAGATTTGGAAGGCAAGTATGACAAACTGGTTTCCATTGAGATGATTGAGGCCGTCGGTTCTCAGTTTTTCGATACTTATTTTCGGAAATGCAGTGATCTTTTAAAACCTGATGGAATGATGTTGCTACAGAGTATTGTGATCAAGGATCAGCGTTTTCAGGAGTATCTCCAGAGTGTTGATTTCATTCGCAAGTATATTTTTCCGGGTGGATGTCTGCCCTCGGTAGCTGCGGTTCTGCAATCAACGGCCAGCATCACTGACATGCGACTGCTGCAATTGGAAGACATTGCCCCACATTATGCGCAGACACTTCGCTGCTGGCAGAAACAGTTCAATGATCGGCTCGATCAGGTTCGGGAGTTGGGATATTCTGAATCTTTTATCCGCATGTGGAATTATTATTTCAGTTATTGTGAAGCTGCGTTTGAGGAACGCCAGTGTAATACGGTTCAGATGTTGTTTGCCAAGCCGGATTGTCGGTTCGACCCGGTGCGACATGAATTCATTGATACCTTCAGTTTTTCCGAGCAGTCGGAACAAGAGGTTCTGGCATGAATCCCTGGTTAATGATATTCCTCGGTTGGGCTTCGATGGCAACAGTGATGGGTTTATTGTGGTTGATACAGCGTCGGACAGGCGATGCGGGAATCGTGGATGTGGCCTGGGGCATGGGTGTGGGCCTGCTGTCACTGTTTTTTGTATGGGGTAGCAATGAAGGTGATTTGACACGGCGGATTGTTATCGCAGCGTTGGCCCTGGTCTGGTCTCTGCGACTCAGTGCCTATATATTCTGGCGCGTATTAACCATGGCAGAAGATGGTCGCTACCAGACTTTGAAGCAGGACTGGGGCAGTGCGGCACAGTTTAAATTATTCTGGTTTTTTCAATTTCAGGCGATCGGCAGTTTACTGTTTGCGTTGCCGATGTTGATTGCAGCACGCGGTACTTCACCTTTGGGTCTGTATGATTATGCTGGTGTCGTCATCTGGTTGATTGCGATTCTGGGTGAACTCATCGCCGACTGGCAACTTGCTCGATTTCGTGCGAACCCTGAACATCAAGGTAAAGTCTGTCGCGAGGGATTTTGGAAATACTCACGGCATCCCAATTATTTTTTTGAATGGTTGCACTGGTGGGCTTATGTCTGTCTGGCGATCTCGGCCCCCTGGGGCTGGCTTACGATTATTGGGCCCTTGCTGATGCTGCACTTCATCTTGAATGTGACGGGTATTCCGCCAACCGAAGCCCAGGCACTCAAAAGTCGTGGTGACAAGTATCGGGACTATCAGAGAACGACGAGCGCGTTTTTTCCCTGGCCTCCGAAAATGAAACAGGTGACGACATGAAAAAAGAATTGCTGACCAATTTCGCGATCGAACTGGTAGAACGAAGTTGGGTACCCGATTGGATTACCCGCAGCGCCATCCGGCGCCTGTGCAGCAAACGTCTGGATTCTCTCGATGTGGGAAATGATCAAGAGTTGGTGAACCAGTTGCAGTCATTCATTGAATCTGCCAAACAGGGGCCGATCGCGCTCGTTCCAGAAAAAGCCAACGAACAGCATTATGAAGTTCCTGCAGAATTTTATGAAAAGGTTCTGGGGCATCGCGGAAAATACAGTTGTTGTTACTGGCCGGAAGGTGTGTCCACACTTGATGAAGCGGAAGCGGCCGCATTACTTGAGACTTGCGAACACGCAGAGCTCAAAGATGGTATGCAGATTCTTGAACTGGGATGCGGATGGGGTTCCTTATCTCTTTGGATTCTTGAGAATTATCCCCACTCTGAACTTACGGCGGTTTCGAATTCTCATTCGCAGCGGGCGTTCATCGAAAAGCAGGCAGTTGCGCAGGGTGTTTCAGATCGCTTAACTGTGATCACGGCTGATATGAATGACTTCACTACAAATCTGACCTTTGATCGCGTTGTCTCAGTAGAAATGTTTGAGCACATGCGGAATTATGAAATGCTGCTGAGCCGGATTGCCAGCTGGTTAAATGAGGATGGGAAATTGTTCGTCCACATTTTCTGTCACCGGCAGTATGTATATCCTTTTAATGACCAGAGTGCCGATGACTGGATGGCCCGACACTTTTTTTCGGGTGGCATCATGCCCAGCGATGACCTGTTTGCGCACTTTCAAGATCATATGCGTGTCGAAAACCAGTGGCGCTGGAACGGAACACATTATCAGCGCACTGCCGAAGCATGGCTGGAAAACCTTGATCAACGTCGAAGTGAACTCATGCCGGTTCTTGCTGCCACCTATGGCGAGTCGCAGGCAAAACGCTGGCTCATGCGGTGGCGACTGTTCTTCCTGGCTGTCTCTGAATTATTTGGCTATGCGAATGGAGAAGAGTGGTACGTTTCACATTATTTGCTGGAGCGCTGTTCCCTACCCAGTCAAGAGAGCAATCAATTCCATAAAGAAATGGATCTCAGGCTCGCCAGGAATGCGATCGGAAAATTCGAATAAATACTCAATGAGTCAATACTTTATCAGAGCATTTTAATCGAATGATAACCTCAAAAATCATTCACTCAACGATCGGCGAGGTGAGTGTAAGCCTCAATGGTTGCAGCGCAAGTGCCGGGGATTGACAAGTGCCTGACATGCGTTTACGATTAACTTGATACAGTGATTAACGTCTATCGTTGACTAAGCTCTGATATCTCCTCTTGGTTACATGATCTTGCAGCAGCCCTCACATTTCAAACGAACAGGGTTGCCTCATCTTGAACTGGATTTCTGGTAACTTAGCATGGCATGAATCAGTTGGTAAGGATCAAGTGATGACCAGGAAATCGAGTCGGATCTTCAGAATTAACAAATGCTATTTCTGGTTGCTGCTGACCCTGGTCTTTTCAATCGTTCCCCTGCAGGCCGCGACACCCCGTGTCGCACGCGATTTACAGGTGTGGTACACGTTTGATGCAGCACGTGGGGACACAATTCAGGATCGTTCTGGTGTTGGGCAACCATTGGATTTAAAGATTGAGAAGCCGACGGCCGTTCGATGGAAGAAGGGTCTGCTTGTCATTCGTTCTTCCACAAAGATCAGTTCGTCTACACCGGCGAAGAAACTGATCAACGCGGTCAAACGCTCGGGGAGTATCACGGTGGAAGCCTGGGTGAAGCCGGCTAATAACCGCCAGAAAGGCCCGGCGCGAATTGTTTCTCTTTCAGCCAATTCAAGCCAGCGCAATGTCACACTTGGACAAGATGGTAAAAAATATGAAGTGCGGTTGCGTACTACAGGCACCAGCACAAACGGGATACCCGCAATCACTTCGCCAAACAATTCGGCAAGCACTGTTTTGACACATATTGTCTATACGCGTGATGTCACGGGAACGGCGAGAATTTATGTGAACGGAAAGCAGCAGTCGAGTAAAAAAGTATCTGGGAAACTTAGTAATTGGAGCAAGGACTTTCGATTGCTTCTAGCGAATGAGATGACCGGCGACCGACCCTGGCTGGGAGAATATCATTTAGTTGCCGTATATAGTCGCTCTCTCACTATGAAAGAGATCACGCAGAATTTTCGGGCAGGAGCGAGCTCAAAATTAAGTAAATTAGAGTCTAAAGAATCATTAGCTGCTTCGCGTGCACGGCATGTGTTTGAAACACAAGTTGCCCCGATCATTGCACAGAACTGTCTGGACTGTCACGATTCCGCATCGAAGAAGGGGCGTCTGGATTTATCAAGAAAAGTGACGGCACTGGCGGGAGGAGAAAGCGGCAAAGTGATCGTTCCCGGTAAGGCCGGCGAAAGTCTGTTGTGGGATCAGATCGAATCTGGTGATATGCCCCCCAAGGGGGCAGCACTGACAAAACAGCAGAAAAAGATTCTGAAGGAGTGGATCGACAATGGCGCTGTCTGGTCGATTGATGTGATTGACCCGGCGGTTTATGAACATGACAGCCGCGCGGGCGATGTCTGGGTGCAGCGTTTAACGATTTCTGAATATATCGAAACGGTACAGAGTGCCGTTGGTGTCGACATATCAAAAGAAGCACGTGATCTGTTGCCCCCGGATCTGCGGGCGGATGGTTTCAGTAATACTGCGTATAATCTTAATGTCGACCTCAAGCATGTGGAAATCTATGCCCGTCTGGCAGAGATCATTGTTGATCGAATGGACGTGCTGAAGTTTGCGTCCCGGTTTTCCAAGAGCCAAAAACTTTCGACCGATGCTACAATGCGTCAGTTCGTCGCCAGCATGGGAAAATGGCTGTTACGCGGTCCGCTGGATGAGCGTGAAGTTACAATCTATAGCGGCATTGCCACAACAGTTGCGAGTACCGGTGGTGATTATAAAGAAGCCGTACGTTATCTGATTGAAGCAATGCTGCAGTCACCGCGATTTATTTATCGAATTGAAAACCAACGCGGTGATGGAACTGCGTGGCCCGTGGGTGATTTTGAACTTGCCTCGCGGATGAGTTACATCATCTGGGGTGGACCACCCGACCAGGAGTTAAATCGTGCAGCCGATGCGGGAGAGCTGCATGACGAAAAAGCACTCGAGAAACAACTCCGGCGCATGCTTGAAGATCCACGTGCAGTTGAGCGATCTTTGCTCTTTATTTCTGAATGGTTGAATCTGGATCGGATGCATAACCTCAGCCCCAACCGCAAACGATTTCCCAAATGGGACGACGCACTTGCGGATGACATGCGCGAAGAAACGCGTGCCTATTTCAAAGAGGTTGTCTGGCAGCAGAAACGCCCACTGGCAGATTTGTTAAACGCACAGGTGACCTACGCGACGCCTCGTCTGGCGGTTCACTATGGACTCAAGCCGAAAGGATCCGGGTTACAGCGGTATGACTTATCGGCTGTTCCCGCACGGGGCGGTCTACTGACTCAAGGGAGTGTGCTCACCGTTGGGGGAGATGATGCCTCGATGGTGACACGTGGCTTATTTGTTTTGCAAGGAATTTTACGGGGTGCGGTCAAAGATCCACCGCCGGGTCTGGATACAACGCCTGTACCATCGAAGCCAGGCTTGTCTCAACGGCACATTGCCGAGCAACGGATCGCCAATGCTGCCTGTGCGGGATGCCATGTCAAGTTTGAACCATTGGCCTTTGGTCTGGAAAAATTTGATGGCCTGGGGGCGTTTCACAACAAAGACGAACATGGGAATGAATTGCGGGATGATGGAGAAATTCTCTTTCCGGGTGCGGCGAAAGCAATTCCTTATAAGACATCGAGCGAACTCATGGATCTACTGGCGGGCAGTGCGCGAGTTCAGAAATCAATCACCTGGAAGGTGACACAATTTGCGCTGGGTCGTCCGCTTGTGGCAGCAGATGCTCGGGTGATCGACCAGATTCATGAAGCGGCACGTAAAAATGGCGGAACTTATTCCGATCTGGTGATTGCCATTGTGAAAAGTGATCTGGTGCAGCAAACGAGAACAGAAGCGAAGTAATATTGGAGACACATTAATGACAAGACGAAATATTCCTCGGCGTACGATGCTCAAGAGTCTGGGGACAGCGACCGTTGGGCTACCTCTCCTTGAGGAAATGCTTGCGTCCCAGGTTTCTGCGGCTCCCGCCCAAGCGGTTCCCGTCAGAGCATTCAATGTTTTTTTTGGTCTCGGGATTCCAGCTCCTCTGCAGACCGAGGGCTTCGACGGCGTTCTGGAACCGCTCAAACCTTTAAGTGACAAGTTGCTTATTATGCGTAACGTCGATCAGGTGCGTTGCGACGAAAAAGGGATCAACGCACACTACGATGGTGCGTCGGGTGCGTTCACAGCGGAGCCCCCAGATGGTGAAGCCAAATCGGGCGGACCCTCGATTGATCAAATGGTTCGTAAAGCTCATTACCCCAAAGGCTTGCCGAGTGGGATGGTGTCTACACTGGTGGGAGGTACTTTCTTTCGCCGTAGCCGCGTTGGTCGGTACGTTCACAGCTATAACCAGGATGGAGCTGTTGCTGCAACAATGCAGGAAAAACCACGCGCTCTTTTTGACCGAGTGTTTGGTTCGATCTCTGTGACAGGCGACAATACAGACGTTCGCCGAAAACGACTCAAACTCAGTGTTCTGGATTCGGTCGTAGACGATTACAAGTTTTATACAGGTGCGAATTCGCCGTTAGGGTCTGCTTCGAAAGCACGTGTGGCGGATCATCTCGATCGAATTCGTGAATTTGAACAACGTGCCTTTGCGTTAAAACAAAAGGACCCGAATGCACCCCAGCTGCCACCCCGCTCGAAAATTCTGCATGGTGGACCCGCTGATCCGGGAGGGATGGGTGTGGATATCACGCTTGAGGAATTGACAACCGAGTGGCGTTTAATGGCCGACCTTTACGCGCTGGCGATTCAGATGGATCGTGTCCGATTCGGGTCCCTGACATTTCTAGCCGCAGGTGAACGCATTCGTTTGAAAGGCGACTATGAATATAATGGCAAGAAACTCTGGCACTTTGATGACGCCGGGCAACAAAAGGCTTCAGGCGACAGAGGCTGCAGCCACGAATGGTGGCACAAGTTTAATGAAAAGAAAAAGAACGAAGCGTTGCGTGCCCATGCACATATGAAAATGCGCGAGGTTGCCTACTTCCTGCAACGGCTTAACGATTCTGATTCAAAAGAAGGAAACGGCAAGACGATTCTGGAAAACTCACTGATCACCATTTCCACTGAGTCAGGCGATGGTCGTCATAATAATGTAAAACGCGAACTATCGGGCGTTTTTCATGCCATCACCGGTGCCAACGGTCGTTTCAAGACGGGCCAGATTATGGATGTCGGTGCGGAAGGCATCGATGTTTATAACACGATGCTCAAGGGGATGGACGTGAAAGGCCAGCTCGGCCCGGCGAAGCGAAAGACGAACGCTGTAGATTCGATTCGCGCGTGAAGCGAAGTTTTCTCAGGCTTCGACTTTTACGAGTATTCCGTAGATGGAGTTGAATGTGATCCAGCCATTAATGCCGCCTTTGTTATTGCCGATCTGATAACGTTTGCCCTGAATGGCTTTGATCAGATGCAGGTATTCGTTTCCATTCACTTTGCAGAGTACTATATCCCCTTTTTCAAGGTCGTCTTCCTCAACGGGTTCTACAGTGCAGAGCTGGCCTGAATCAATTTTCCCTTTCATGGAATTGCCTCGGGGGCGGAAAGAGACCGTTTCACCTGCGTTTAATTTTTCGATATAATGGGTTGCCCAGCCGATGTGAGTTTTCTCTTTTTGTTAAAAGGGGGTCGTTGAATTCAGTTTGCACTTGCTCAGCCAAAACGATTATGGCCAGGGGGTAGGTACGTTGCCTTCGAGGGCTTTGTCTATGGCGGCGTGGAAGTCGGGGTTGTCCCATTCCATTTTGGCACTGACTGCGATTTCATTTGCTTCCTTTTTTCGATCATTGACGACGAGCAAAGCGATGAGCGTGGTCACTTCGTTTTTGAACATCAAATTGGCAATATTGATAAAATCTTTCCCTAATTGAGGATTCTTAGCCATTTTCTTGTTTTCAGTATATTGCTTTATGGTCAAAGGGAATGACTGTTTGGGATCAAGATATTTGCCACAGAGTTTATATTCTTTGCCCTTGATTAAAGCCCGTCTCGCCATGTGATAGACTTTTTTTGCGGATTTTTTGTTCTGCATATCAAGTAAAATAAACGTATCTACTGTCTGCGCGTTTTCACCCAGTGTGCGGTTGATTGAAACAAAATCGTGAAATGAATCAGTGAGTTGTTTTCCATTGAGGACATTTTTGGATGCTTGATCGCGCGTCTCTTTGAGACGCTCTATTGCGGGTGGATATACTTTTCCCAGATCGTGCCAATAGCTGAGCGCAAAAGAGAGGCGAACGCCGATCATGGCTGGCTGTAGTTTGGTCGCGTTTTTATGAAACCAGATATGTTTTGCAAGCGCAATTTCGTAACGTTTGGCTAGTGCGTCGCTCTGTGCTTCATTCAGAATGGTTTGCGGATCAGGGTTTTCTGGGGGTGTCCATTCCTCAGCGAACAGGGATGCAGGCAGAATGAATAATATGATGAGTAATGGTTTCATGAGTGATATTCCTTGAGAGGAGCAGGCCAGGTGAGATTCTGGCTCCACGATCAATCTGATCTCATGCATCATAACTCGTATTTCGCAGAATAACAGACAGAATCTAACCGAAAATGGGGATCGTCTTTGATCGCCGCTCATGCGACTTATTCCCCGAAGTGAAACTGAAAAATCATACAGATTCTAACGACTGGTTCCTTTTAGTAATGGGGCAAACTGCCATGCACCTAAATCGATTTTGTTGAGGTGCTGGGTTCCGTTGAAATCTTGGTTAACTTCTTTGGTTTTAATGCCTGCGTTGCGTGCTGGTGAGTTTTTGCGAAGTTTGTAGTCTTCTGCTTTTTTGCTGCCACCGTTGATGAAGAGTGGGTCTGCGTAAATATCGCCGACGCCATTTACGGCCTGTTGAGGGAGACCACCATGCCAGAGATTGTTCCGAAACTCAATCTGATCGGTGGGGCCTTGAACGTCAGTTATTTTCGTTCCATTAACCTGTTGGAAGATGTTGTTGATGATCCGTGAGTCCTGATGGCCTGTGTCAGCATTGATGGAGAGCAGGGGACCTGTTGAGCCGTAGGCTGTGTTGTTCGCGAAAAGAGTTTGACGCAAGCCACCTCCTCGCTGGTAACTACCATAATTAAAGGCAACGAAATTATTGATGAGGATATTATTGGTAATGACATTATGAGACGACGGATTAGAGCGCCCCTTGTAGTTTTCGTTGGCGATCTGAATGCCAGAAGCGGGGTGGTTGAATCGATAGAACTTTTTGTCGTGTGTGGAATACACGAGGTTTCTATCCACGCGTGTGTGTGTCGTGTTGTCCAGATACAGGTTCACAGAGAAATTGTCAGAGATGGTATTCTGCTCGATGACGCCTTGGTTGGAAAGATACAGGGCGATTCCCTCGCCGTAACAGTGAGACACGATGTTTTTTCTGATTGTGACATTTTTTGATAATCCCGCACCCAGGCCAGAATTCCAGCGGGTGTGAGGCCGATGCTCATTTTGTAACACACAGTTTTTAATCGCATTACCTTCAAAGAGAATATCGCGCACGGGATCGTTAAGATTGTTAAAGCCGGCGTAAATTCCACCCTGCTGGCAATTTTCGACAGTGTTTCCTATCACTTCAACGTGATGGATTCGGCTGCCAGGCCCCCACGCGACGATCCCCACGGCATTTGAGTTTTGAATTTGCAAACCCTGGATGCGGATGTGATGATTTACGATCGCAATCAGATTTGCATCCTTTGGTGTTTTGCTTCCATCGATGATAACCTGTTCATTTTTGAAGGCACGCAGAGTGATGAATTTTTCCTGAGATCCTGCATTGACCAGATTCAGTGTGCGTGACTGTGGGTAGATGCCTTTTCTTACAATGACATTATCACCGGGAAGACGAGCCGCGGCTAACGCACGTGCGATTGTTTGAAAGGGTTGAGATTGAGAACCAGAATCGCTATCGCTTCCGATTGTTGCAACATAATAATCTGTCGCTGATACTGCATTGGTGATTGTCAAGACAACGAGCAATGCTGTCAAACCACAACTCATTCTGACCTGTTTTGAAATGGTCTTTTGATTTGCCATTGTTAGTTTCAGACTTGAAAAAATCAGGAACAGATTATTTTTTACCAGCCATCAACCATGCGATGACCTCACCCATGAATAGTGCGCTGTCTTTTCCCCAGTAGGTTGTTTTGGCGGGGTTGCGTGGAACTCCACTGAGGCGTACTCCCTCTTTTGTTCCCATGAATGCGGAAGACATACCTTCTGCCAGAACAACGATTTTTCCACCGCCGTCAATTTGTTGATAAGCGGCAAAGACTTGTGCTGGTTTTCCATCTTGATCGAGTTGATAGCCGAATGGTGTGCCTCCTGTTACTGCGCGTCCACCACTGTAAGGCAATTCCCGATCTTCTTTGTTGATTTTTCCTGCTTTTGCAATCGCACCACAGTTATGCAGATATTCGGTGTCATCAGTTAATTTCATTCCAAATGGTGAAATCAAATCGTTCACGCCCGTTTTTTGCAGAGGCATCCGCCGTTCTTCATCCAAAACCAGCATCAGGGAGCCACCGCCGCGAACGAAATCAATAATCGTTTTTTTCTCAGAGGGTGTGAATGATTTTGTCGGGCCCCTTAAATACAGGAGTCGAATCTTTAGGAGTGATTTTGTAGGAATCGGATCGGAGGCGGACAGCACGGTGAAACGTTGATCCTGTCCTAACTTCTTCAGATTTCGAGCTGGTGCTTCGCCATGTGCGATGTCGTAATACAAAATGGGTCCATCGGGCGTGGTCTCGCGATTGTTTTTTGTAAGCGGAGCGGTCATTCGCATTTTGGGGTCGAGACTATTGATGGTGATACTATGAAATGTGACATCAGAATTGGTGTAGAGGCCCGCTTGATCAGTTTTAGGAAGTTTCCAGGCCGCAAACATCGAGAGTGATTTCGAATTGCCACTCCATTTGAGCGACGGGCGACCGTCGAGTTGTGAGGAAATCGTAGCTGTGTCTTTTTTGACATCGACTTCGATGAGCAAACGATATGGATGTTTGTTTTTGAGAGTTCCCGGTTTGATTGTTGTGGCATTATCACGGGCTAATTTTCCATCGATCAGACCAATTCCGTGTGCTTCGCCCTGAAAAGCCGACAGGTTGAACAGGCATTGCCGCGCGCCAATCGGCAGGACAACACCGATCGAGTCCTCTCCGGAGTTGCGTGTGAATTCCACGGTGATTGCATAGCTATCAGCGATCTTTCCCGGCAGCATCAAACGCGCATTTTTTCCTGTTGCCGTCAGTTCTCCTTCTGATCGGGTCCAGTTTCCGGAAACGGTTGCTGCCTTGAGATTAAGCGTTGGAATCAGATTCTGATTACCTGTCTGTGCAAACAGGAGATCTTGCGATAGATGCAAAAAACAAATAACAACGGTTAACTTCAAGTATCGAGTCGACATGGAAAAATCCCTATAATAGATGACGTCATTTTCTGACTACGCTCTCTCTCGTTAAACGATGGTCTGCTGTCTTTGATTGCAACAATCTTGAGAAAAATTCCAACCTCAAGAAAAACCTCCATGACAAAAGGCGTTCGCGTTTGTAACCTGAATGAATCAGTTCTAAATATCCAAGGGATATCACAGAGGTATTTCAATACACATTATAAGCGATTAATGTGTATTCGTATTCTCCATGGCAAGGAATTCAAGTTTGAACCGGCTTGCGAATCAAAGAATCGATGATCGACGGCTGATCCATTCGGGATTTCGTTATGCCATTTCACTCACGCACAATCGGCATGACGCTGAAGATCTAATTCAACAGGCATGTCTTAAGGTGTTACGTAGTCGGGGCTCGCTGGTAGGCAAGAGCTATCTGTTCACAGCAGTTCGAAATCTGTTTTATGATGGTTTACGCAAGGACCATTCGCATTCCACGACGGGAATTAACGCAGATTCGATCAGGGATGAGTCTGCTTCTCACATTCATGCCGTCGATCAAAAAATAGATATTGAATTAATACTGGGTTGCCTGCGTCCCGAAGAACGCGAAGTCCTGTTCCTGAATTGTGTCGAAGGTTACACGGCTGATGAGATAGGCACTTTGACTGAGGTGCCGCGTGGGACTGTTTTAAGTCTGTTGTCTCGCGCTAAAAAACGACTCAACAATCGATATGATCCGAATCAGATGATGAGGACAAAATGAATCATCCGTCATACGAATCAGAAATTCAAGATCACTACGCGAACTTCCAGCTGAAGGAAGAGCTGGTTGATAAAATTCTCGATGCCGGTCAGTTTGCTGCATCGGCACGGCGTTGGAAGCAGATAGCCATCGCTGCATCGATTGGCCTGGCGGCGATGATAGTGCTCACGATTGGGTTGTTATTTAGAGGATCGTCAGAGAATCAACCGATTGCGAAATCAACGAATTCGGTTGAGCCAAAAACGAAACCCGAACGAAAAATAACTGCACCGGTGATTGATCAAAGCAGGAACACGAATCAGCAGGCAACAGAAAAAAAGCAGACCACATTGCCCGCGCAGTATCGTCTGGTTGCCTTTCGCAGTCACAGCGATGCGTGTCCTCATTGTCGCGCGACGGGCATCGTTTATCACGAACTGGAAGAGTCCCTGGATAAAACACCTTTGGCGTTTATGGAATTCGATTTAAGCAATAATGAATTGCGCGAAAAAACAGATCAAAGTATCAGGCAGTTACAACTTGAGCCTCTGGTAGAGGGACGCTCTGAAACGGCATTCATTGCATTAACAGATTTAAACGGGAAACCGATTCAAGAGTTCAAGCCCTCTATGGGCAGTAAAAAAATCGCCGAACAAGTTCGAAAGTTGATCCATCGCTGAGACAGGTAGATCGACTGACATCAAATAAGAATGGATCACGATGCAAATATTAAACGATCAGAATACTGCTTTTGAATTGGATGAGCTCAAACCGAATCTGGCTTTTCTTCCCATTGGTGCGACCGAGCAGCATTCGCGTCACTTGCCTTTGGCGACTGATACAATATTGGCTGACGCACTCTCGTCAGAAATGTTATCAAAATTAGATTGGCCGGGGCATGTTTATCTCTTGCCGACATTGCCGATCTCTTCATCTGAAGAAAACACGGGATTTAAAGGAACGGTCAGTTTTACACCGCTGACGATGCGTGCCATCATTCGGGACATCTGGAATTCTCTGGAGGCAGAAGGCATTCAACATTTAGTCGTCTGTCCCTGGCACGGCGGGAATTTTATTCTGAAGCCTATCATTCGAGAATTGAATTGCGAGAAAAAGAAGTGCCAACTGTTCTATCTCAATCCCTGGGAACAAGTCCCACAAGAAATTTATGATACCTTTGCGCACGGCTTTGAAGTCCATTGTGGTGATGTGGAAACGTCATTGATGCTGGCTCTGAATGCGGAGCACGTGCGCGACGAACGGATTGATAATCCCACACCACACTTCAAAGCACCTTTGCAGGATATGTGGTCGATGCACACGCTTTCGGACGGAGAAGGGCATGCAGGGCACCCAACTCAGGCGACCGCAGAAAAAGGAGAGGTCTTCAAAAACGCGGTGATTGAACACTCTGCCGCGTATCTGCAGGAACTATTGGAATTGTCAAAGATTTACAAGAAGTATTAAACCTGGAGTGCATTACAATCTTTAAAGTTATTTCATTGAAAAAACAGAAATAGATGAAATAAACTCACAGGTGAATGCATCTATCATTCTGCAAACTTTCAAAAAAACGCGAACCAATTCCAGGGTTGCGTCTCTAAGTAGGCAGACTGTTTTTAAACTTTGGAATTCTATCAACGGAATCAACTCATGTTTTCTGCTTTGTGGTTAATCGATTTGAATGGCGCATTGAAAAGCGATTTGTATGCTGGACTCCCGGCTGCGAATCTGCTCGCAATGCCTTTGCACCTGTGATGCTCGGTCGATTACACATTGAATCAACATCACCCGGTGTCGCGAGGCAGCGGGTTTTTTCGTGTCTTTTGTTATCTACAAAATCAAATTACTGAAATTAATGTACCACTTCGGCCGCACTGCGATCGAGGTACGTACTGAGACTGGCCCGTTCAACTTCTGGTGAGGTTACTGGTCTTTCACGCCGGTCAGGTCGGGTTCGAATCCCACACGGGTCACCTTTTATTACTGTTAAATTTTATTGAGGAATAGAAACGATGTGTCACAGTCAGCGTTATAAACGGAAACACCCCTCTCCCATTTGGGGTCGTGGTGTAATGGTAGCATTACTGGCTTTTAACCAGGCAGGTGGGGGTTCAAGTCCCTCCGACCTCATTTCAGCAGATCGAGAGATTTCAACATAAGTTGTAAGAATTGGTCTTCCGGAACGTTTACTTAAAAAAAACAATCATGCACCGGTCGTATAGTTGGTAAGACTCCGTTCTTGTAAAGCGGCGATGAGGGTTCGATTCCCTCCTGGTGCTCTTGTTCTTTGACATTCATAAAACATATTCAGCGCCCATGATGTAGCGGCAGCCTACTGTCTTGCCATGGCGGAAGTGCGGGTTCGACTC
>Ga0055584_100002346_pt1 | contig 18731 bp, 17 predicted proteins | sample OSDHelmetaG_FD_58716 | JGI IMG/M metagenome (GOLD analysis project Ga0055584, IMG submission 58716) | Pelagic marine sediment microbial communities from the LTER site Helgoland, North Sea, for post-phytoplankton bloom and carbon turnover... | ecosystem: Environmental > Aquatic > Marine >... | reverse complement strand
AGAGAGAGTTCTTTACTTGTTGGAAAAACTTTAGCAGAAGTAGCTGCACTGGTAAGACCAGGGGTTACGCCGCTTGAGCTGGATAAGAGAGCCTATGAGTTCATTCATGACCACGGTGCAGTGCCTGGTTTCTTGAACTACAATGGCTTCCCGAACAGCTTGTGCATCTCTAAGAACGAAGCTGTGGTGCATGGCATTCCAGATAAAAAGGCGGTCGTCGATGGCGATATCCTTTCTGTGGATTGTGGTGTGCTCATGAACGGATACTACGGAGACAGCGCTTATACCTTTAAGGTAGGTGAGGTTTCTAAAGAAGTCGATCACTTGTTGGAAACAACAAAGCGCAGCTTGGCATTAGGGATAGAACAGGCAATAGCTGGTAATCGCGTTGGCGACATCGGTTTTGCAGTTCAGCAAGAAGCGGAAACGCATGGCTATGGAGTGGTAAGAGAATTGGTAGGGCACGGCTTGGGTAAGAAATTACACGAAGCACCTGAGGTTCCGAATTTCGGACGAAGGGGACGCGGTCCTATGTTGATCGAAGGTCTTGTGATCGCGATCGAACCAATGATCAACTTGGGCACGAAGGGAGTAAATCAGTTGAGGGATGGTTGGACCATTGTAACAGCTGACCGAAAGCCTTCGGCGCATTATGAGCACACTATCGTGGTGAGAAAAGGAAAGGCTGAAGTGCTTTCAACGTTTGAATACATTGAAGAGAAACTTAAAATAGAAGCATAAACAGAAGTATGGCTAAACAAGCGTCCATAGAGCAAGACGGAGCAATCACTGAAGCATTGTCAAACGCAATGTTTCGCGTGGAACTTGAGAATGGCCACGTCATTACGGCTCATATTTCTGGGAAGATGCGCATGCATTACATTAAGATATTACCTGGCGATAAAGTGAAGGTGGAGATGTCTCCATACGATCTATCAAAAGGAAGAATAACCTATAGGTATAAATAGACTGGATCATGAAAATTAGAGCATCCGTAAAGAAAAGATCGGCTGATGACAAGATCGTAAAGCGCAAAGGGCGCGTCTACGTCATCAACAAGAAGAATCCAAAACACAAACAACGTCAAGGATAAAAGAATAAGATATGGCTCGTATAGCAGGTATTGACCTACCAAGAAATAAAAGAGGCGTTATTGGATTGACTTACATCTTCGGGATCGGTCGTTCGACCGCTCAAGAGATTTTGACAAAAGCCAACATCGACTGGAGTAAAAAAGTTGGTGAGTGGAACGATGAAGAGCTAGCGCTCGTGCGTGAGTTTATCAACGAGAATCTCAAGGTAGAAGGTGCTCTTCGTTCAGAGGTCCAGCTGAACATCAAGCGCCTAATGGACATCGGTTGTTACCGAGGCGTTCGTCACAGAGTAGGACTTCCTCTCCGTGGTCAGCGTACGAAGAACAACAGCCGTACCCGTAAAGGAAAAAGAAAGACCGTTGCAAACAAAAAGAAGGCAACTAAGTAATAATAACTAGAATCCGTTTTCGATGGCGAAGACTCAGACAAGAAAGAAAAAAGTAAAAGTAGACGCAGTTGGTGAAGCGCACATACACGCTTCATTCAATAACATTATCATCTCATTGACCAATTCGGGCGGTGATGTGATTTCATGGTCGTCTGCAGGCAAATTAGGTTTCCGTGGTTCCAAAAAGAACACGCCCTATGCTGCACAAATGGCAGCACAAGATTGTGCCAAGGTAGCCCACGAATCGGGCCTTCGTAAAGTGAAGGTGTTCGTAAAGGGACCAGGATCTGGCCGCGAGAGTGCGATTCGTTCGCTCTCTAACAGCGGTATCGAGATCGCGGAGATCATGGATGTAACGCCGTTGCCACACAACGGATGTCGTCCTTCAAAACGAAGAAGAGTTTAATTCAGTAAGCAATGGCAAGATATACAGGACCAAAATCCAAAATCGCACGTAAGTTCAAGGATCCGATCTTCGGCCCAGACAAAGCGCTGGAGCGTAAGAACTACGGACCGGGAATGCACGGACCAAATAAGCGACGAAACAAGCAGTCGGAATACGCTGTTCAGCTTCAAGAGAAGCAAAAGGCAAAGTATACCTACGGAATTCTTGAGCGTCAATTCTCGAACCTGTTCTCAGAGGCCTCTAGAAGGAAGGGAATTACAGGTGAGAACTTGTTGATGCTTTGTGAATCGCGTCTAGACAACACTGTGTTTCGTTTGGGCATTGCTCCTACGCGACGTGGTGCACGTCAGCTCGTTTCTCACCGTCACATTACTGTGAACGGGCACATCGTTAACATCCCATCTTACGAATTGAAGGCCGGTGATAAGGTTGCAGTGCGTGAGAAGTCTAAATCGCTTGAGGCGATCTCGAATTCAGTTTCAGGAAGTTCTACCAAGAGCTACCCATGGCTAGAATTTGATAAGAACGATCTTATAGGAACGTTCATCGTTCCTCCAACGAGAGACCAGATTCCGGAGAATATCCGCGAGCAGCTCATCGTTGAATTGTACTCTAAATAAGTAGAAATAACCATCATTGGAGATAAGCAAAAATGTTTGAGCACTCTTCTTCAAGTAGCTGAAGCGAAGACACTTAGATCTAATTAAAACTGAAGAAATTAACATGGCAATACTTGATTTTCAACGTCCTGACAAAGTAATAATGATTCAGGCGGATGACTTCAAAGGTCAATTCGAATTCCGTCCACTTGAGCCAGGCTATGGAATTACCATTGGGAATGCCCTGAGGAGAATTTTGTTGTCTTCTCTCGAAGGATTTGCGATCACCTCGATCAAGGTCGAAGGTGTGGATCACGAGTTCAGCACTCTTAAAGGTGTAATCGAAGATGTTACTGAGATCGTACTCAACATGAAGGAGGTGCGGTTCAAGCAACAAATCAAAGAGGAAGATACTGAGAAGGTGCGCATCAAAGTGAGCGGTCAAGACAAATTCACCGCTGGCGATATCGGACAGTTCACTACTTCATTTCAGGTGTTGAACCCAGATCACGTGATCTGCCACATGGATGAGAAAGTGACCATCGAAATGGAAGTGACCATCGGTAAAGGCCGTGGATATGTTCCTTCTGAAGAGAATAAGTCCTCAAACGCAGCGATTGGAACCATCTTCCTAGATTCAGTCTTCACTCCAATCCGTAACGTACGTTATACGATTGAGAACTATCGTGTTGAGCAAAAGACCGACTACGAAAAGTTGATCTTCGATATCGATACCGACGGTTCAATTCATCCAAAGGAGGCACTCAAGGAAGCTGCTAAAATTCTGATTCACCACTTCATGTTGTTCAGTGATGAGCGCATTACCCTTGATCAGGTAGAAAAGAAGGCGGAAGAAGAGTTGGATGAAAATACCCTTCACATGCGCCAGTTGCTCAAGACTAAGTTGGTGGATATGGACCTCTCGGTTCGTGCGCTCAACTGCTTGAAGGCTGCTGATGTAGAGACACTGGGTGACCTCGTGACTTACGAAAAAAATGACCTCCTCAAGTTCCGCAACTTCGGTAAGAAGTCGTTGACTGAGTTAGAAGACCTCGTTCAGATGAAAGGCTTGCACTTTGGAATGAACGTGTCGAAGTATTTGTTAGAAAAGGAATAAAGAACGCTTGATACTTAAGCAATGAGAAACCGTAATAAGATCAACCAATTAGGTCGCACCGCCTCGCATAGAAGTGCGTTGATGATGAACTTGGCAAATGCCCTGATCACACACAAACGCATTTCAACGACGATAGCGAAAGCTAAGGCGCTCCGTGGATACGTCGAGCCGTTGATCACCAAAGCAAAGAATGACACCACCCACTCACGTAGATTGGTGTTCCGTCACTTACAGAATAAAGAGGCGGTAGCTGAGCTCTTCCGTGAAGTTGGACCAAAAGTCGCTGATCGTCCGGGTGGTTACACCCGCATCATCAAGACCGGTTTCCGTTCTGGTGACTCTGCTGAAATGTGTATGATCGAGCTGGTAGACTTCAACGAAGTTTATACTACAGACAGCAAAGCATCTGCTGCTAAGAAAACCCGTCGTTCTCGACGTGGAAGTGGAGGAGGAGCCAGTGCAGATGCACCGGCTGCTGAGCAGAAAGCTGCTACTGAAAAGGCAGTTGCCGCAGAGGTAGTGGAAGAGGCTGTTGTTGAAACGGCAGAAGAGGTGAAAGAGGAAGCCCCAATTGAAACTGCAGAAGCTGCAGTGGAAGAGGTGGCCGAAACGGAAGCTCCGGCTCAAGAGGCGCCTGCAGAAACTGAGTCTTCAGAAGATGCTGGTGACGAGACCAACGAAAGTGATGATGATAAAAAGGAAGCTTCGAACTAGAAAGTGTACCTCAATCATTTAGAAATATCAAAAGAGGATGGGTCATACCTATCCTCTTTTTTTTGCTCAAAATTTGACAATATTGTTGTATGAAATATTTGCAAGGACAGCGGGCCATCTTACTCCTAGAAGATGGAACTTATTACGAAGGAAAAGCCGCCGGTAAATTCGGTACCACTACTGGCGAAATTGCTTTCAATACGGGGATGACCGGTTACCAAGAGATCTTTACGGATCCTTCTTACTTCGGGCAGATATTATTGATGACTCCTTCACACATCGGGAATTACGGCATTCACCCCGATGAAGTAGAATCGGAATCGGTGAAGATTTCAGGTTTAGTGTGTAAGAAGTTCTCCCAGATATTTTCTCGGGCAGCTTCCGAAGAGTCCATTCAGGCATATTTTGAACGGCAAAACTTAGTGGGCATCTCAGACATTGATACCCGTGCACTCGTGCGGCATATTCGAGATAAGGGCGCCATGAATGCCATTATCTCCAGTGACAATTTGGATGTTGAAGCCCTAAAGGCTAAGTTGGCTGAGGTTCCCAGCATGGCTGGACTCGAATTGTCGAGTAAGGTTTGCACCAAAGAAGTGTATGAATTTGGGGACCCTTCTGCTGAACACAAGGTGTCCGTTATTGACTTCGGCGTGAAAAAGAACATCCTACGCTGCTTGAGCGACCGTGGTTGCTACCTCAAGGTATTTCCAATGGATGCGTCTGTGGATGAAATCACCGCGTGGGGACCTGACGGTATCATGCTGAGCAATGGACCCGGCGATCCCGCTGCAATGGGAGCGTCAGTTGAGTTGATCCAAGGCCTCATCCTTACCAACATACCCATGTTTGGGATTTGCTTGGGGCATCAACTGCTGTCACTGGCAGCGGGGTTGACTACCTTCAAAATGCACAACGGCCATCGGGGTATCAATCACCCTATCAAGAATATGATCACGGGTAAATGCGAGATTACTTCACAGAATCATGGTTTTGTGGTGAACCGAGAAGAAGCTGAAAACCGTGACGATATTGAAGTGACACACATCCACCTTAACGATGATACTTTGGCAGGCATTCGATTGAAGAACGCCAAGGCGTTCTCCGTTCAATTCCACCCGGAATCATCTGCTGGTCCAAATGACTCGCGTTACCTCTTCGATGATTTCATTACGTTGATCAAAGAGAATAAGACACAAACCATTGAAGCCTGATCTAACATGAGCTACATTTCACAAATCCTTGCAAGAGAAATTCTGGATTCGCGCGGAAACCCTACGGTTGAAGTTGATGTAATCCTCGAGTCAGGAATCATCGGAACGGCCGCCGTCCCTTCTGGAGCCTCTACGGGTATTCATGAGGCCGTGGAATTGCGTGATGGCGACATGGGGCGGTATATGGGTAAAGGAGTGCTCAAGGCGGTTCAGAACGTGCGAGACGTGATTGCCAAGGAGTTGAACGGAGCCTTTGCATCAAGCCAAGAGGCCATCGATAGAGCCATGATCGAAATGGATGGAAGTCCTAACAAATCAAACTTGGGTGCCAACGCTATTCTGGGTGTTTCTCTAGCCGTCGCAAAAGCAGCAGCACAGGATCACGGTATGCCACTTTATCGATACGTTGGAGGTGTGCAGGCAAACACACTGCCCATCCCGATGATGAATATCCTGAACGGTGGGGCCCATGCTGATAACAAGATTGATTTCCAAGAATTCATGATCATGCCCCTTGGTGCCGACACCTTCGGCGAAGCATTACGCATGGGTACTGAAGTCTTCCACAACCTGAAGAAGGTGTTGAAGGCCGACGGATACTCCACCAATGTGGGAGATGAAGGCGGATTTGCTCCCAACCTTGAAAGCAATGAAAAGGCACTCGAGTATGTGCTCCGAGCCATCGAAAGCGCTGGGTATAAACCTGGAGATGACATGTACATCGCGATGGATGCGGCGAGCAGTGAGTATTTCGATGCAGAAAAGAACCGCTATGTGTTCAAGAAATCGTCGGGACAAGAATTTGAGCCGGAGGCGATGGCTGCCTATTGGAGCGATTGGGTGAGTAAATACCCGATCATCTCTATTGAAGATGGCATGGCTGAAGACGATTGGGATGGTTGGAAAGCACATACCGCAAGCATTGGGGGTAAGATTCAATTAGTGGGGGATGATTTATTTGTCACAAATACCAATAGATTGCAGAAAGGAATCGACGAGGAAGTAGCCAACTCAATTTTGATCAAGGTCAATCAGATTGGATCATTGACCGAGACCATTGAAGCGGTGAATATGGCCAAGGTGAATTCTTATACATCAGTGATGAGTCATAGAAGCGGAGAAACGGAGGATACAACAATAGCTGATTTGGCGGTGGCTCTCGGGACAGGACAGATCAAAACTGGATCTGCTTCGCGTAGTGATCGGATTGCTAAATACAATCGATTGCTGCGTATTGAAGAGGAATTGGCTTCAACGGCGGTGTATCCGGGTCGTTCCTTCAAATTCGCATAGGGACTTCGCTTGTTTAAAAGCGCTTTCGGTTGTAATTTCGTGACCATTCTGCCGATGGATTAAGCAGGGGTTGAGTTGATAAAATAATACGTTCAAAAAAAACAGAGATGTCAGATTTCGCAGAATTGCATTACAACGGAGAAGTAATTAAACTTCCCGTCATCGTAGGGACAGAGGATGAAAAGGCTCTGGATATAAGTAAGTTAAGAGGGCAGTCTGGCCTGATTACGATTGATCCAGGTTACAAGAATACGGGCTCGACAAAGAGCGCGATTACTTTTCTCGATGGCGAAAAAGGCATCTTGCGGTACCGTGGCTATCCAATCGAGCAATTGGCTGAAAAGTCATCATTCCTTGAGGTGGCATACCTTATCATTTATGGTGAGCTTCCATCAAAGGAAGATTTGGCGACGTGGGAAAAGGATATCACTTATCATACATTAATCCATGAGGATTTTAAAACCTTATTGGAGGGCTTTCCTTCGAATGCACACCCAATGGGAGTGTTGTCGTCTTTGGTAACATCCTTAACCGCGTTCTATCCAGAATCGTTGGATCCTGTTCGTTCGGCGGACGAGGTCCGAATGAACATTGTTCGCCTCCTTGCGAAACTTCCAACCTTGGCTGCATGGGCCTATAAGAATGAAATCGGTCAACCACTTGTCTATCCCCATAACTCTTTAGACTACAGCGGAAACTTCTTGCGAATGATGTTCGCCACTCCTGCCGAAGACTTCAGAGCTGACCTTGTGGTTGCGAACGCCTTGAATAAACTGCTGATTCTCCATGCTGAGCACGAGCAGAACTGCTCTACTTCAACTGTTCGTATTGTAGGTTCATCACACGCTAGTTTGTACGCTTCGGTGTCTGCAGGCATTAATGCACTGTGGGGCCCACTTCACGGTGGAGCGAACCAAGCAGTCATCGAAATGCTAGAAGCCATTAAGGCGGATGGTGGAGATACCGCCAAGTATTTAGCGAAAGCCAAGGATAAAGATGATCCTTTCCGATTGATGGGCTTTGGTCACCGCGTGTACAAGAACTTTGATCCACGAGCAAGAATCATCAAGAAAGCTGCAGACGACGTCCTCAGCAAATTAGGCGTGAATGATCCAATATTGGAAATTGCTAAGCATCTTGAGGAAGCTGCGTTGAATGACCCGTACTTCGTGGAGAGAAAGCTCTATCCAAACGTTGATTTCTATTCAGGAATCATCTACAGAGCATTGGGCATCCCTACCAACATGTTCACCGTAATGTTCGCATTGGGTCGACTCCCTGGTTGGATCGGCCAATGGAAGGAAATGAGAGAGAATGATGAACCGATTGGTCGACCTCGTCAGGTCTATACTGGTGAGAATGAGCGTGATTATGTCGACCTCGACAAGCGATAGCTAAAACCTATTGACGGGTTTTCTCGTATATCAGTGCTCCGACAATCGTTCGGAGCATTTTTTTTGCAATGAATCGCACACTCGCACTTCTGATAATGGTGTTTTCTTCCATGGTACTGCAAGGGCAGATCATTTGGTATGAAGATTTTAACCTTCCTAATTTCACAACCGTTGACAACGGGAGTACCGCTTGGACGATTGACCTTTCCTATGATTGCTCCGGTTCAGTAACCGGGTATTACTACGTTTTAGGAGGTCAATTCCAAAGTTATGACACCGACTGCGATGCCCGTTGGATAAGCGAGTGGATAGATGTAAGCGCATATCCATCAGTGGATGTATACGGTGTCCTCGATGGAGTAGGAGGCATGGAAACCATTGGCACGTACGCCGACTCTCTTAAAATCGGCATTCGAGTGGATGGAGGTTCAACGATCAACTGGCTGGATGTATACGCAGGCACTACGGTGCAAAACTCAGTCTCGTGCGGGGGTGCAGCCGTTGGCGCCGATAGTATTCAAATTGTTATCCAAGAAAGGAGTACCGGAGGTGATGAGATTCATTACTTCGATGATGTTACGGTTTCTGTTTCGAATGACTTGCCGACAGGTGGAGGCGATACGCTTTTCTCAAGGCAGGATGGTGATTGGGATCAAACCGCTACTTGGTCTACAACAGTGGGTGGTTCTTCCTGCAGTTGCACCCCAGACTCCAACAGCATTGTTTACATTTTATGTGGAGACGTGGTGCTGATTGACAACGACGAATGGGCAAGGGAAGTGCATGTTGAGTTTGGCGGAAGGGTTCAATGGGACAGTGATGACGATGAATTGCACATCTCCAGCAATGGAACCGTCGAGCTTTCAGTGGGCAGCTACATGTGGGAGAATGGACGCACTTCTGCCTTCCTTGAGTTCGAAGGGTCGGGAACCAATCATTTAAAAGTTTATAGCGAGGATACAGGACTTGAGATTGATCAAATACGCGTGAACCACGCTTGTACCTTAATCATCGAGGGCAATGGTCGAATCGATGTTGAGGATGACGTTGAGTTGACTGTCGATAACGTTACGGTGATCAACAATTTCACAAGTCAACTTTATGTTGCAGATGATTTGGATGTTTTGGCGGCGAACTGCACTTGGGTAAACGATTCGGGTGAGTTGTATTTGGATGGCACATTCGAAGTTTTAGATCAAAACTTCACCATGATCAATAGGGATACGGTCTTTGTTGATTTGGACATTCACGGTGACAATGCCGACAACGGGCAGATTACCAATTATGGGCAGATTTGGGTAGACGGTGATGACATTGAGTTGAGCTATAATTCTGATAATTTCAGGATCGATAATTACGGATATTTTGAGATCGTAGATGATTTGAAAGAGTCAGGAACTGGGGCAGTAGCCTGTGAATTCCATAATCGAAACGGTGGACATCTGTACCTAGGACATGATGATGTCGAACAAGATTGGGAAATATGGGCTAGTTACGATTCAAATACGGTAGAGTACTACCGATCGGGTAGTCAGTTGTACATATTCACTCCTCAGGACGCGTATTGGAATCTTTCCTTAACTGGTTCGGGTACAAAGCAAGCAAGAGCTAACCTCGATATCAATGGATCAGTGAGTATTGAGGGAACTGCTGCTTTTGATGTGAATACGAGTAATGCGAACCTCACAGTAGCGAAGAATTGGAAGGTAACGAGCGGAACAGGAACTCCATTTGATTATGGGACAGAAACAGTAACATTCGATGGATCCGGCCGTCAATGGATAAATTCAATTGGAGGAGCGCCGTTCTACAACGTCACATTGAACAAGTCTGCAGACTCATTAGTGCTGCAATGTGACATGACCATAGTTTCCGCTGGGAATATGACATTCACTGGCGGATACGTGAGTTCAAATTCGACCAATCGGTTGATTTTCCCTGATAATGCTACTGCGACTGGAGGAAGTGATGCCAGTTTTGTTGACGGTCTCGTAGAAAAGAATGGAAATGATGCCTTCACTTTTCCTGTAGGGGATGTCGCAAATTATCAACCCATCAGCATTTCCGCACCATCGAATACGGGCGATCAGTTTACAGCTGTTTATCGCTTTGCGGATCCTCGATCCTTCTGGGATGAGACCTCCTTAGGGACAGATATACATCACGTTAGTACCGAAGAGTATTGGATCTTGAATCGCACGGCTGGAACTTCAGCGGTGAATGTGACCATTGGTTGGAACGCTAATTCAGGTGGAGTTCAAACACCTGACAGCTTAGTAGTAGCGCGCTGGGACGGAGTTCAATGGGCGAATGAAGGCAATGGCGGTACCACCGGTGGTGCTTCTTCTGGCACTTTGGTCACCGGAGCACCTGTCGCATCCTTTAGCCCTTTCACTTTGGCGAGTGTAGGGTTTGGATTCACGGGTAATACGCTTCCTGTGGAGTTGGTTAGTTTTGAGGCAGTTAGAATGACTGAGGATGTATCTATCTCGTGGTCTACTGAGACAGAAATTGATAACGAGCGCTTCCATGTAATGAGAAGTTCGGACGGCGAAACTTGGCAGGAGGTGGGTATGCTCCAGGGAGCCGGCAACTCATCTGTTAGGAGGGACTATGTATATGTGGATATCGATGCACCTCGAATGGGTCTTAATTATCGATTGAAGCAGGTCGATTACAATGGCTCTTCCTCGTTTTCTGAGATCGAGTATGTACCCTTCATGGGTTCCGCCGAATTCAATGTTGCCTTGTTCCCTAATCCTGTGCGATCAGGCGATATTCTTCACTTACAGGCAGGAAGGGGTATGAAAGGAACTGCTGAAATATCCTTGATCGATCTCACCGGTCGAGTAGTCTTCCGTGATCAAATCAGATTCGTCGAGAATGGAATCGTTTCTCTGCCGATCCAAAATCGAATAGCTCCTGGACACTACACCTTGTCAATCAAACAAGGTGTGCGTGATGTTTTCTCTAGATTGGTGGTCCATTGATCCAAGCACATTTCTCAAATAACTAGAAATGAAAAAGGCCTCACCGCGGTGAAGCCTTTCTAATTTTTATAGCATTCCTGCTATTAAGCGACAACCGCCTTGTTAGTCAGTTCCTTGATCTTATCGCCCTCTTCAGCTGCAAGTTCGGCATCTACAAGAATGCGTCCACTGTGCTCGTCGGTAATGATCTTTTTGCGTGCTGCAATGTCCAGCTGACGTTGTGGGGGAATTTTGATGAAGGATCCTCCTGAAGATCCGCGCTCTACTGGAACAACGGCAAGACCGTTCTTTACGCTGCCACGAATACGTTTGTAGGCGCTGAGCAAGCGCTCTTCAATGCTGTCAGCAGCTTCTTCAGATGCTTTCACCAATGCTTTTTCTTCTTTCTCCGTCTCCTTGACAATGCTGTCGAGTTCCTTCTTCTTGTGATCGAGGTCCTTCTTTCTTTCGTTGAGACCTTCCTCCGCAGTAGTCATAACCTCTTTCTTCTGCACAATCAGTGCTTCGAATTCCTTCATGCGCTTCTCAGAAAGCTGAATTTCCAGGGTCTGGTATTCAATTTCCTTAGAAATAGAATCAAACTCACGGTTATTACGAACGTTCTTCTGCTGCTCCTCGTACTTCTTGATCATATCGCTAGACTCGATGATCGCATTCTTGCGATCTGAAACCTTGTGCTCTAAATCTTCAAGTTCCGTTTGAAGGTTGTTTGACCTTGTTTGGAGTCCTTCAATCTCGTCCTGAAGGTCCTCCACCTCTAGTGGAAGTTCACCTCGAACGGTTCGAATCTTGTCGATTGCTGCATCTATCAACTGCAGGCGATAGAGCGCCCTCAGCTTTTCTTCAACCGTGTTCTCCTTAGCGCTTTTCTTCTTAGCCATATATCATGAAATGTAGTAATGAACAGGATTGGTTCCTGCCTCTGATAAAAGGACGGCAAATGTAGGAATTTTTTCCTCTAGATATTCCTTAATAAGTTCAGGTGTAAATTGCTCACTTTCAAAGTGTCCGATGTCCATGATGACCACCTTTTGCTCGGCATCAAAGAACTCGTGGTACTTGAAGTCAGCCGTGATGAATACATCTGCTTTCCGCGCCATTGCATTTGGTAAAAGGAAGCGACCTGCACCTCCACAAAACGCTACGGTTTTTACTGGCTTATTCAACAATGTCGTATGTCGGATTACCTTTAGGTTAAAGCGGGAAGAGACGTGTTCAAAAAAAGACTTTTCTGAAAGGGGAGTGTTTAAGCTACCGATCATTCCACTGCCCAAGCGTGGATGCTCATTTTGCAATGCGACGAGATCGTAGGCGACTTCCTCATAAGGATGAGCCGCCAAGAGTGCCTTCACAACGGTTGATTTCAAATGAGTGGGCAGGATAACTTCGAGTTTGCTCTCCGCTTCTCGGTGATCTTCGCCTACCTTCCCTACGCTGGGCGTGCTGTTTTCACTTCCGCGAAAAGTGCCTTGACCTTCGCTTGTAAAACTACAATGATCATACTCGCCGATGTGGCCTGCGCCAGCATTGAAAAGTGCACTTTTAATGACCTCAAGTGCTGCGCTTGGCACATACGTGACCAGCTTCAGCAGGGCTCCTTTCTTGGGTGATAATACTTCAAGATGGTGCAATCCTAAGCGCTCACCGATCTTTCGATTTACTCCTGTCCAAGCATGGTCAAGGTTGGTATGGATAGCGTAGATGGCAACCCCTTTCTGGATGGCTGTGATTACTGTTCGTTCTACATAATCCTTGCCCGTTAGAGACTTCAATCCAGAGAATACAATCGGGTGGTGGGCGATGATCATTCCACATCCTTTATTGGCGGCTTCTTCTACAACCTCTTCCGTGCAATCCAAGGAACACAACACACCGGTTACTACGCTTTCCGGATTACCGCAAATCAAGCCTGAATTATCATAACTTTCTTGATGCTGTTTTGGGGCCCATTCTTCCAGGGTTCTGATGATGTCAACTACTTTCATTCTTTTCGGTTTTCACAATCCGCGTAAAGATAATAGCAGAAGCTACCTTTGCTCGGTGAAGTTCCTACTCTTCCCTTTTGCTTTGATCTACGGAGCCGCCATTCGGTTGCGTAATCTCATGTTTGACTTGGGTGTCTTCAGGGGCCACTCCTTCGATGTTCCAGTCATTGCCGTGGGCAACTTGCGCGTGGGTGGCACAGGGAAAACGCCGGCCATTATCGCATTGCTTGCCATGGTGCCGTCCAAATTTCATCTCGCCGTATTGAGTCGAGGATATGGTAGATCTACCAATGGATGGTTTGAGGTTGCAACAGACAGTGAAGCCGACCAGACGGGCGATGAGCCAGTATTAATTAAGCAATCCCATCCTGATGCGGATGTAGCAGTGATGGAAAATAGAGTCAAGGGAATTGAACGCTTGCTCGGAAAAGACCCGAAGCCTGAGGTGGTCCTGCTCGATGATGCGATGCAGCACCGATGGGTTAAACCAGGCCATCTCATTTTACTTACCGCCTATCATCAGCGGTACTCCTCAGATTACCTACTGCCAATGGGAAGGTTGAGAGAGCATCGCAGTGCCGCTGCCCGTGCGGATACCATTCTGGTGACAAAATGCCCTTTAGGTCTGAGTCCGTCTGAACGACGAATGATCAAAGATGAGCTCGGGCCAAAGGAGCATCAAGAGGTTTGCTTCTCCTATGAAGAGTATCCAGGACTTGTAGAACTGTCCACCGGAAATCAGGTCGAATGGAAAACCTTTACCGCAGATCAAGCCTTGCTCGTTACGGGCATAGCCGATCCTTCTACGTTGCTTTTGTTTTTGGAAGATAAGGTGCAGTCGCTCGAACACATTGCTTTTCGTGACCATCAAGATTTTACAGAATCAGATATGGAGCGAATCCTTTCTCAATTTAGGATGATGCAAGGGGAAACGACCCTTGTGCTTACCACAGAAAAAGACGCTCAACGCATCGCTAAATGGATGCAAAATGAGAAATTCGCGTCCCTTCCGGTATACGTCGTATTGCATCGCATGCAATGGTTTGAGAAAGACCGGGAAATCATTGAAAAACGTCTGAATGGATTTATCAAAGCGTATTCGGGAAACGACAGTCTACATTGAAAAATTCATGCAGCCCCGAGGTGCAATCGGGGTGGTGCTGGGGACCGGCTTAGGTGGGTTTGTGGATGAAATAGAGGTTTCTGCTGAATTGCCGTATGCATCGATCCCACACTTTCCGCAAAGCACGGTAGAAGGGCACGACGGAAAGCTCGTTTATGGAAGCATGGGGGGACAAGCTGTCTTTGCACTGAAAGGACGGTTTCATTACTACGAAGGATATAGCATGGATGAAGTAGTCTATCCCATTCGTGTTATGAAGGCCTTGGGCATCGAATCTGTTTTGCTATCCAATGCAAGCGGTGCGGTGAATCCCAATTATAAGGTGGGTGACATCATGGTCATCAAGGATCACATCAACCTTTTTCCAACCAATCCTCTGATTGGGCCGAACGACGAATCGTTGGGCCCGAGGTTTCCGGATATGTCCGAACCCTACGACCATGCCTTTCGCGCAGCGATGATGCAGGCCGCAGAGAAGGAGGGAATAGATGTGCATGAAGGCGTCTATGCGGGCCTGTCAGGCCCCTGTTTTGAGACCCCAGCCGAATACCGGTATATCCGAATCATCGGAGCTGATGTGGTTGGGATGAGTACAGTGCCCGAAACCATTGCAGCAAAGCACCTCGGTATGCGTGTGGTGGCCCTCTCTGTTATTACCGACCTCGGAATCGAGGGCCACGTAGAATCGATCACCCACGAGGAAGTACAAGCCGCAGCACAGGCGGCAGAACCGAAAATTGCGTCCATCGTTCAAAGCTTCCTCATCAACCGTGTACCAAGGTCTCATTGAGGCCGTTAACTTTGTCACCAATGAAGATCACCCAGGAAATCATCGATCAATACGAGGCCGTAATCGGTCTAGAGGTGCACGCCCAATTGCTCACCAATTCGAAAGCCTTCTCCTCCGATAAAAACGAGTATGGAAGTCTGCCAAATTCGAACACGAGTCCGGTATCCTTGGGTCACCCTGGGACACTGCCCGTTCTCAACGAAAAGTCGGCTGAATTTGCCGTTCGCTTGGGCTTGGCATGTAAATGTGACATCCGCGAGCACAATGAGTTTGCTAGAAAAAACTACTTCTACGCCGACCTTCCGAAAGGCTACCAGATCACGCAAGACACAACACCCATATGCAATGGGGGGTTCATAGCCATTAAAAGCAATGGGGCCGATAAGCAAATCGGTTTGACCCGGATCCACATGGAAGAGGATTCTGGAAAGAGTATTCATGACATTTCTCCCTTCGAAACCTTGATCGACTTAAACCGCGCGGGAGTGCCGCTGTTGGAAATCGTGTCTGAACCCGAAATGCGATCCGCTGATGAGGCGTATAGCTACCTTACAGAAGTGAGGAAGTTGTTGCGGTACCTGGAGATCTGCGATGGAAACATGGAGGAAGGCAGCATGCGTTGTGATGCGAATATCTCCGTCATGAAGAAAGGTGCTGCTGAGTTTGGAACAAGGGTTGAGGTTAAAAACCTCAACAGTATCCGAAACGTAAAGCGTGCGATTGAATTCGAAATCCTGCGTCATATCGAACTGAATGAAACAGGCGGTGAGGTCAAGAAGTCAACGCTTACTTTCAATGCAACAACCGGTGAAACGGCCATCATGAGAACCAAAGAAGAGGCCGATGATTACCGCTATTTCCCTGAGCCGGACTTGCAGCCATTGATCGTTTCCAAAGCATACATCGAAGAAGTACGAAAAACACTACCACCACTACCCCAAGAACTCTTTCATCGATATGTGCATGAACTTGGATTGAGCGAATACGACGCGGGAGTGCTCACAGACGATAAGTACGTTGCCCTTTATTTTGAGGAGTTGTTGAAGAACGTAAAGAGTGCAAAGACAGCGGCGAATTGGATGATGGGAGAAGTGAAAGGCTATATCAATGAAATGGCGATAGAAATTCAAGCCTTTCCATTGTCACCTGCGAAATTGGCTGAGATCATCAACATGGTGGTGGATGGTAAAATGGGGCAGACGCTTGCTTCTCAGCAATTGTTTCCTCTCCTCGCAAAGGATCCGACCTCTTCTGCCATGAAAATTGCAGAGCAGCATGCATTGGTGCAGGTAGGGGATGAAGATGAATTGAGAAGCTGGGTGGAAGAAGCCGTGGCCAAGTTTCCAGATAAGGTGGAAGAATACCGCAATGGAAAGAAGGGCATTCTTGGGTTGTTCATGGGTGAGGTGATGCGCAACAGTAAAGGAAAAGCAGACCCCAATAAAACCAATGAACTGATCCGTCAAGTGTTAGAAAATTAAACGTGAATCAAAAGAATATGCGAAGAAAGATGTTGTTCCTTGCCTCGATGTTGTTGCTCGCAGTTGCTTGCTCCAATACCGATGCCGAAGAAGTAAAAGACCTTGCGAATGAAGGCGCAACTGTCGCAAGCGAAAGTGATGAGCCAAATACTGAGTTGAGTGGTGTGTTGAAAGGGGCGGTCAATGCCCCGGTATACCTTCAATACTTGACGGCCGCCAAAATTGTAAACGTCGATACCGTCACAACGGACGCTGAGGGTAAGTTCGCGTTTGCATTCAGGGTAGATGTGGCCGGATATTATCGCATTGGCTTGAGCGAAAACAACATCTGCGTGCTCATTGTTGAGCCCAAGGATAAGATAAAGGTGGAGGCCGATGCGCAAAACATCTACCAAACCTACGTCGTAGAGAACTCACCAGAAAGCGTGCGGCTTCAGGATCTCAATGAGATGTTGGCTCCCCGAGATTCGATTTCTATGGCCTTGCAAAATGCCCAGATGACGAGGGATCAGCAAAAATTTCGAGAGGTAGCATCGGTGTACGATGGAATTCTTGCTGAAGTAAATCAAGGCGTCAAAGACTTCATCAAAGCAAACCCCGCAACCCTTTCTTCCCTGGCCGCAATTCAAAACCTCAACCTCGATCAGGACTTCGAATATTTCGTACTGGTCATCGATGCCCTCAAGGGAAAGATGGAGTCCAACGAATTCTATAAGTCGCTGAGCGATCAAGTCAATGCGCAGCGAAAATTGGCCGTGGGTTCTCCGGCCCCGGATATTTCACTGCCCCAGCCGGATGGGGAGATGCTGAGCTTGACGGACCTCCAAGGTAAGTATGTGCTCATCGACTTCTGGGCCTCATGGTGCGGACCTTGCAGAAAGGAAAACCCCAACGTAGTGAGGGTGTACAACAAATACCACGATAAGGGGTTTGAAATTCTGGGCGTGTCTTTAGATAAGGATAGAAACTCCTGGCTAAAGGCAATTCAGCAAGACGGGCTGGTTTGGAAGCACATCAGTGACCTGAAGTACTGGAATTCGGTGGTAGTGCCTGAATACCAAGTAAAGGGCATCCCTTTGACTTACCTTGTTGACCCAGATGGAAACATCGTCGGCAAGAATCTTCGCGGGGCCTCTTTGGGGAACAAGCTGGCGGAGATTTTCGGAGATTAAATATGAATAGAACCATCATTTGCTTGTTCGTCTGCTTCATTGCCAGTGCGTCATTTGCACAGCAAGAAGCGTATTGGCAACAAAAGGTGGATCACACCATAGAGGTAAGACTAGATGACGACCTCCACTACTTGCATGCCTTCGAGACGGTAAACTATCACAACCAAAGTCCTGATACCCTCGATTTTTTAATCTTCCACCTCTGGCCAAACGCCTATCGCAATCGGAAAACGGCCTTGGCGAAGCAATTGGTCCGAATGGGGCAGACGACGATGTTGTTTTCTACTTCGGCTGAACTGGGTTATATCGATAGTCTGGCCTTTGAGCTGGATGGGAAACCTTGCCTGTGGACCTTCGACCCCAAACACATAGACATCTGTACGCTCTTGCTGGAGCAGCCGTTATTGCCTGGAAGGCAAGTGGTAGTTTCGACCCCATTTCGGGTGAAACTGCCTTCAGGTGATATATCTAGATTGGGGCACATCGATGAAAGTTACCAGATCACCCAATGGTTTCCCAAACCGGCAGTGTATGATACCAAGGGTTGGCATGGCATGCCTTACCTGACCCAAGGAGAATTTTTCTCAGAATACGGCAGCTATGACGTGAAAATTACGGTCCCAAAGAATTATACCGTCGGCGCCACCGGAGATCTGCAAACTGCAGATGAGATGGACCGTTTGGAAGGCTTGGTTAAAGAGACAGAACAGTGGATAGCGCGTATTGAGAAAGAAGGGGATTGGACAGCGGTGCAGAATGAGAATGCATTCCCCGAGAGTGATTCAGCATTTAAAACCCTCCACTATACGCAAGATCGCGTGCACGATTTCGCGTGGTTTGCAGATAAGCGATTTCATGTACTCAACGGAAAAGTTGGCTTGCCCGGTAAGGCGGATTCCGTTGCGGTGTGGACCATGTTCACCAATGTAGAAGCATCGCTTTGGAAGGAGAGCATTGAATACATGCATGAC
>Ga0055584_100002344_pt1 | contig 18740 bp, 12 predicted proteins | sample OSDHelmetaG_FD_58716 | JGI IMG/M metagenome (GOLD analysis project Ga0055584, IMG submission 58716) | Pelagic marine sediment microbial communities from the LTER site Helgoland, North Sea, for post-phytoplankton bloom and carbon turnover... | ecosystem: Environmental > Aquatic > Marine >... | reverse complement strand
AAATTTACCGTACATGCCACATTACAAACTATTTGAGCAGATGCAGATGGGATAAAGAACTCGAGCAATTCTTCGCTGATGGTGTCATCCGTTAAAAGCTGTTCTGACAATGGATCCAGAAGGTTGCTAAAACTCACGCTGCCCGATGTAAAATCTCCCAGTGGGTTGGCCCTTACTTCCGGTGGCGCTTCAGGAGTCACTGCTGCAACATCTGTAGTTGCGGCATGACTCGGTAATACCACGGTGTCCACCACTGGTTTCACCCATTGCTCCGGTGTTACTCTCGCCGCAGTAAGCGCGCCGCCTCCCGCAACCAGGGTTTTAAGAATATTACGACGGGCCTTATCCCTGGACGGGCTATCGTTTGAATCTGAATTGCTCATTTTTACCTCCTCACTGTATTATCCGGGTACTGCCCGAACTTTATTGCAAGTTAGTATAACATTCGAATTCCTGTGCTGTAAATTGTTGGATATGCGATAGAAATAGAATGATTAGTTGTTTAATGGTAACCCGGACAGGCCGGGAGTCTGAATGTCGATCCAGCATTCGAAGTTTCGCAATGCAGACTTTTACAGACCGGGAGCTTATTGTCGTTCATGATGGTGATGATGCGTTTGAACGGCATCTCGCCTCCATCGTTTCGCAATATCCTGATTGCGAAATTGGCATCAAACGCCAATCTTCTGGAAAAACTCTCGGCGAATTGCGAAATATTTCAGTGGCCGCAGCGCAATACCCGCTTATTTGTCAGTGGGACGATGACGATTTGAACCATCCACTTCGACTCGATCTACAGTTCCGACAGCTGCAAAAGTCGGCAGCAGATTTTTGTTTTATGACCGACCAGTTACATTTTTTTGCAAAACAAAAAATACTGTTCTGGGACGATTGGAATGCAGAATATTTCCCGGGAAATCTGATCCAGGGAACTATATTAGGCAACAAGGAGCTGCTCGGCTTATACCCTGAAAAATCCAAGGGTGAGGACACTGAGCTGGTATTTGATCTGGTAAACAGGCACTGCAAAATCACAACTCTCGAGGGGGTTGGTTGGGCCTACATATATGTATACAACGGCAGGAACACATGGAGCGAAGAGCATCATAAGTCTATTTCACAATGGAAACGTCTGACCTATGAAAAGCTGGCACCCAGGCTGGCGGACCTGGAACATAGATTGCGGGAGTACCGGCTACCCTTTACTGACATGACGGTATTACACGAAAAAGGAAAACATATCATCGACCTTACAGGCTCTTAATTCTATTTTTTAAATTTGTTCAGCCTGCCAAGATCATGGTCCATCTCACGGCAACGCGCGCGGATTTCCGCGCCCTCGGAATTCTGGTATTGCCTGAGGAGCGTAACATTACGATGGTAGGTTGAATCCTCCAGATGATTTGCCCTCGGATGCCACAGGTGCCAGGCAGTAGCATGGCGGGCAACAACAGAACGGTTGGTCATCCGCTGAACTTTTATTGAAAACGCATCGTCTTCCCCGCCCCATCCGCAGAAGCGTTCATCAAACCCACCAACTCGCTCATAAAATGCCCTTGTGGTCACAAATACGCCTCCGGCGAGACAGAGTTGTTCCCCCCTATAGGCCCGGTTGTATCCTTCACCGGGTCCGGGATGTCCGGGTAGTTGGCCTGACTGAAAATAGTGCTGTGTTTGAATCTCGCTGAGATCGATTAACTTCTGGAATGGGCGAACCAGGTCTATGGACTTTTGTGCTGCCAGGATGGCGCGTTCAATATCAGTCCTTTCTATCAGCATATCTGAGTCGGTCATTACAAGTACCTGGCCCCTGGAAACTCTGTAGCCGACATTCAGTCCCCAGGCTTTATTAAATGGCCCTGGATTGTCCACAACAATATGGTCTGGATCACCAGAAAATCGGCCCCTGTCCAGTCCGCTCTCTCTGCTTTGTTCCACGATGATCATTTCACAATCGGGAAAGAATTCGTAGTATTGCCTCTCCACCGCGTAAAGATTTTCCAGGCGGTGCTGATCCGAGGCGCGAAAAGTCGTAATTACCGAGAGGTTCATTATGCTCGAAGCGGTATAGGATATCAGGACACGTGTTCCAGCAGATTACTTAGAAAAAGCGTTCTGATCGTCTCCACAACCTCCGAATCAATATGTTCGACATCTGGATAGATGGCGCGCACGTTACCTAGTATATCGGATAAGTTTGACTGTCCATCGCAAAGCATCCAGATCAACGCCGACGACGGATTTAACTTATGGGTTTCACCTCGAGCAATGCTCGTTAACTCAATGCCCTCTTCAGACTGTACTAACTGCAGCTCAGGGTTCGGTTTTAAAACGGTCTCAATGCGGCTTTCTCCTGCGAGAACAAAATCCATGTATTGTCTGCATTCTTCATAAGGATATATTTCAATTCCTGTTTCTGGCCTGCAGAAAGCGACAAAGTCTTTGCTCATTGTGATTCCCTTGGGGCCGCCTTCCATTTTATTGGTTGAATTCGAGCAATTAAACGCCTGTTTTGAACCTGCCAGCAGCTGCTGATCCGCTGACTCCGACCATAGTTCCATATCATGTTTATGTTCGTGCTTGGAAGTTCTGTGATAAACATTGATGTAGTTTGCGCCGGCACAGGTTACCAGAAGGTGTGCATGTTCTGGTGAAAACTGGACTGAATGCGGAAAGATCAGAGTTTCATCAACAATTTTCTGACGAAAAACATATCGATTTTTACTGTCGGTCGCGCTGCGTTCAAATACTGTTATCGAGTTTTCGTTATGGTTGGTGCAGGCAAGAAAGCGGCCACACCTGGAAAATGCGATGCCATCAGGTTGATTAATATGGGCACCAGTGATGGTGTAAGCAGGCCGGACCGGGTTAACCGGTAAAGTCGAATCACGGTTAAACTGATAGAAGTTTATTTTGTCGCCAGCTAAATCACATACGGCCACAACATCCCCAACAGGTGGTGCGAAAGCGACACCATCAGAATAGTTTAACGCGACTTCCGGTCCCTGAAGCACCTGGACAGGCTCAGCATTATATTCCAGCTCCCCGGGAATTTTCTGAAAAAACACCACGGGGCCCGGCCGTAGTGCCACCGCCAGAAATTCTGACTCTGAGTCTGGAGAAAAAGCAATATCATGAGGATAGTCCAGGACTATATTTCCATCGCCTAATATACAAAACGGTTCATTTTCAAAGTTATGACTATCCTTTTGTCGTTGGTATAAACACGCCTGATTACCTTCGGATAAGACAGTACCAATTAAATTACCATCGCTTGAAAAAGCGATGCCCTCGATCCGAAGCCCCTCGCCTGGAGGAGAAATTCTCTGCAATAGACGGTTTTCAAGTTTTACTTTACACAAGGCCATGCAGGCAAACTCTTTAGTCTGTTGAACAGAAAATTACGAAAGTCTGAATCGCCAGCACCGTAGCAGTTACAGTGCCGGGTCTTAACAGGTTGCGTTAAGTGAGCGAGCATGGTTCTTTCTCAGACTGTTAGTATGCTTTGATGGCGCACAGGAAAGGCAAGTATATCGAGCTTTATACATGTAGATTTTACAACAGAAAGCTTAGGTAAAAGGCTCTACCGGACCTGTGACAACTAATGCTCAGAAAGAGAACAACAATTTATCTTTCGAGAGTTTGCTTTTGAGGAGAATATTGCTCTATAAACCGGATTACATCCTCAGAAATTGAACGATCACTGTCAAGGAACTTTATAAAGGGTTTTAATGTGCCGCTGTGATTAACGCCTCTATATATCAATAAGGTATGAGGCACTCCAGACTCCTTCAGTTTAAGTGACAGACTGATTGAATTGCCTGGCCACACCTTTTTATCAGCATCACCATGACCGAGAAAGACGGGAGGATCTTCGGCGTCGACGAAATTAATCGGCTGGGCCTGGTACTGTTTTTCAGCATCGGGAAATATTTCCAGCAGACGCTCAGACGACAGGGGTAAAAAATTGTAGGGTCCGGATAACCCAATTACACCGGAGATTTCCTTGGTGCTGTGACCAAGTGCCGAGAGATAGTTCTGATTTAACCCCAACGACATTGCAATATGGGCACCGGCGGAATGTCCCATGATGAAAACCGGCAGTGAGGCATCAGATATTTTCAGGGCGTTATCAAGAACATACGAAACAGCGACGGCGCCATCTTCGACAAATTCCGGAAACACTACCTGTGGAAATATCCGGTAGTCAGGTATTACGACGTAATGACCAAGTATTGCGAGCTTTCGTGCAACAAACTCATAGTCTTTGCGTGAACCGCTATCCCAGGCTCCACCATAAAAGAAAACAATAATAGAGGAAGAATCGTTTCTCCACGTTGGTTTATAGATGTCTAACTGTTGTCTTGGGTTGGGGCCGTAGGAAATTTCGCGGATGACTTCACTACCATTTTTATAACCAAAGTTATTAACAATATCGAAGGTCGAGCATCCACTTAGTTGGGTGACGAAAAAAACCAACGATAGTATGACTCTGTAAATCGACATTGATCAGGTGTTCTTTCTACAGACGAAGTGTCGCTAACCTGTGGTCAGGATGTGCAGGCAGCTGTGTTCGAATTAAATCAATCGTCACTGGTTAATGCAGGTAATTTTGATTCATCTTTAATATGTATGTCTCTTTGTGGGAAAGCAATTTCAATCGAATTCTGCCGAAAAGCTTTGTCAATGGCAAAATGGAGGTTGCTCTTCACATCGAGAAATTTGCCAATATCAAAAATATAACAGCGGAGCTCAAAATCCAGCGAGCTTTCTCCAAATCCGAGAAAAAGCACCTTTACCGGCAATGTGGACCTGTTTTGTACTATGTCAGGCATGTTCTTGGTGACGTCTTCAAGCAGTTTCTTCACCAGTTCGGTATCGCTGCCGTAGGCTACTCCAACAGGGATTTTGACCCGGCCATATTTGTCTCTCAGCGTCCAGTTGGTGACCTGTGTTGAAATCAGTTCAGAATTCGGAACGATGACATCTGAACGATCAAAGGTCTGTACTTCAGTCGATCTTACGCGTATTTTTTTAACATAGCCTTCTGTGCTTCCTGTGACAATCCAGTCGCCGGTCTTAATAGGCCTTTCGAACAGCAGAATGATTCCAGAAACAAAATTGTTCACTATATTTTGCAGACCAAATCCAATTCCAAGAGACAATGCTCCAGCAACCACAGCAAGATTGCCAAAACCCACGCCAGCAATATGAAGACCAACCATTGCGGCGATTACAAATCCGACATAGCCGATAATGGTTGTCATCGCCTCCCGTGCACCTATATCCATTCTGGATTTGCTCAGATATTTCCTGTCAAGGCCTTCTCGCGACCAGCGAAACAGAATCAACAGTGTGGAAAAAGTGAATATTCCAATCAATACATTGGAAGGAGTGATTAAGCTGCTTCCGACTTTAAATCCATCTGTGAAATAGGATGCAAGGGTCGATATGGTTGCTTCGGGGACATCCCAGGACTTGAGGAAGCTAAAAATCAATACAATCCAGAGGGAGACGATTGAAAGCACTTTAAGCCATATAATACCGGGCACAGGTTCGTTATTCTCCAACGACATAAAGCTTCGAACGTTTTGCTGCCACTTTCTTTGTCCCGTATCTATGCCATCGAAGAAGTCTCTCAGCAGTGTTTCCAGTAAATAAAAAACAGTAAGGCTGATAGCTGACAAAACCACGCCACCCCAGATCAGTCGGGCAAAATTAGTGTATCCAGCCAGCTCCAGAATTAAGCTGAAGCTGAATGACAACGCCGCCGCAAGTCTGACAAACTTTGCCAGGGTGGGCGTTGATGGCAGATTCTTTAAAAACACTGCCAGATCCAGGTGGGAATAGATCAACAGCAGGGAGAGAACCGAATCAAAAAGCAGGTGTGGGGTGTCTTTTGCATAGCCGGTATCAGGGATGACTACAAAGAACATCCAGATGCACAGCAATGTGCTGGAGATGACAAGCCGAATATATAAGTCATCAACGGGGAATGGTCTGTTGATCTCGGAATCAAAGAGCTTTCTCAAATAGCCCATGCCGACCCGAATAAGAATTTGCAGAAGAATAAATCCAACGGATAAACCAAGCATCTTATTCAGATGGGAATGGGTAAACTGATAGCCTGCAATTATGTATATATACGTTCCACAAGCGATGAAACTGAGCAGCAGTGGTGCCCATCTTTCAGCAAGATAGGTTGATGAATCAACTATCTGGGAAGAGAATGACTGACCTTCCACAAGGGTTGGCGGCCTGGCGTTTCTGCGTATTAATTGTCCTATAAGTAGACCAATAATAATCGCGACAATTCCCTTTAAAGCACTGTTTATATCTATTTCAATACCGGGCACGTCCAGTTGTTTGGTAAATGCCTGCTTGATATGCGACGGTAACCCGGTGATACCGTTTTTCAGCAGCAGAAAAAGCCATGGATTTCTTTCTCCCAGCTCTTTCTGCCGTAATTTTGATTGCTGTTCGTTAAGGCGTATAAGAAGGTCACTGGACTTTTCCAGCAGAAATTTACAATGCTTAATCTCGTTATTTGTTTTGGTTACTTTGGCGGCAAGTAATTTTTCTTCTGCACCAAGAGATTCTTTATTAAGTAGCTGGTCAATCAGGTCCTTGCCGATAATCCGGGTTGAAGATTCGAGCTCTTTTTCAAGTCTTGTAATACATTGCACCGCACTGGATCGAAGTCTGCTTGCCTTGAGAATTGATTCATCTAGGGATCTTGCATCGGTGAATCCGGCTGTAAAGGTTTGAAACTCAACCGAGTCAAGTGAGCGATTGATAAGATCAGAATCCAGTTCTGACGCTGCCTGAACATACGATCCCGATGACAGTGTCAATAACACGCTCACAAGAAAGCTAGTGAAATGCCTTATTGTTAGATTCATAGATTGTTCAATGAAGACGTTGAATTCAGTTAAACCAGTTGTTGCAGCTAAGGAATCACTGGATGAATAAGTGCTTACAGCCACTTTTTCCACCACATATAACCTATCAGTAAAACGGCAATTGTAGTCATAAATAACGTGAGGAGAACGAAAGCATGGGGTGAATCGGTGCCAGGAAGACCGGCGACATTCATGCCAAATACCCCTGTTAAAAAAGACAGCGGAAGGAATATGGCTGCAACCACTGAAAGCACATACATCCGCTGGTTTTGTTGTTCCGCCAGCTGATTCTGTAGTTCCCCTTGCAATACAAGGGCGCGCTCGCGCGCCAGATCCAGGTTTTCGATATATCGGGTCATTCGGTCGTTTTGCAGGTGAAGAAAATGCACGTCCTGTTCGCTGAAAATATCATTTTTCTGGATCAGCAGCCCTATGGCCTCCCTTTGGGGCGATAAATATCGTCGAATAACTGCTGTCTGCCGCCTGGTATTTAAAAGACTCATGCGGACGGTTGAGATCTGGAGATTGTTAAGATGTTCCTCAAAGTCTTCGAGGCGCTGTTCTATATCATCGACCACGTGACTGATTCGGTCCGCCAGTCGTTCAATCAGCAGGCTAATAAAATCTCCCGTGGTGCATGGTCCGGAACCTTTGTCGATTGCAGCACGCATATCCTGGACGGATAAAAGCTTGCGACCACTCTTGCGTGTGGTAATGACAAGATGTCCGGTAAACCAGATTCGAATCGAAACCATATCTTCGGGATCTGATCCCGGATTGGTATTCACGCCGCGAAGCACCACCAGTGTGCCCCCGGCGAGTCTCACTGAACGCGGGCGGGTTTCGTCAGCGGTGAGTGCATCAATAACTTTAATGTCTATGTCCATTGAACGCAGCCATTCAGCTGTATCTGCGTTATTACTTTCAAGATGCCACCAGTCGAATCCGGCTTCCTCGGGTCGTTGAAAGCATCTCGGAACAGTAGTTTCTGCGCCGCCACCGTCACCATCAAGTTGGTAATGCCAGAGAAATGGACTAAGTGCTGTAGCAGAGTGGTTCATATCATCAAATGATCAGATTGTATATAAGGGTACACCAAAAAAAATAGTTCAGTTGTTTTTACTTTGGCACTGCGATGATAACAATCAATCTACCTGATCGGAATGACTGGTGGATTACTGTTTCTGATTCCAGTTTCTGAAGAAAGATAGATCCAGCCCGGTTATTGATGGCGATATCAATGTCGGAAAGAGGGTGGGAATGGCAAGTGTAAAGCACAGGCTGGCGTGATTAGAGCAGGGCCATCCGGGTCTGCAAGCATTGGAAATTGGCGATATGTTCTGAGGGAGTATATGATCAGCAGATAGTGCTCCACGAGTTTAATGCAAATATGTTTTTAGCAGACATGTTTTTTGCTTTGTAGAAAGCTTTTGCCGAATATGTTGTCAAGTGGTGCGCTTCAGCTCAGATAAAATAAAGCGCTTATCTATACTAAATTTTGGCATTTTCATATTTGACTATATTGTTCGCGTTTTGTGTCAATGAGCGGAATCAGATGCAACAAGTTTTATCAATTATCTGAAGGCAGACAATGTTGTTCTTTAATTCCATTATCAGAGATTCTATACTCGTAGGCGTCAGGAATCCGGGTGAGGAGAATAAAAATGATGCAAACAACAGTTAAATTATTTTTTATGATAGCGATATCTCCGCTATTGGCAGGTTGCGCATTACTTTACAAGAGTGATGATCACATGCAACCGCAAGCATACGAATCCCTGACGTTCGTCTACTATAAAAATACGCCCGCCGCCCCAACTGTGAACGATGTAGAACGATCCGAAGTGACGAGTATTCTTGCAAAAATGGACCAGCAGGAGCGCGACTTCCTCGAAGATAATTACGGTAATGATCTTGACTTGAAGGCTTATGCGCTGCGCGACACTGATGGCGATGGTTTTAACGACTACCGGATTAATGGTGACGGTCGTTTTATAGAAAACGATACTGATGCCGATGGAGACGGGGTCAGAAATGTCCTTGACGAAAATCCGTATGATCGTGCGTCGACCTATATTGATACAAATGCCAACGGGGTGCCGGACCATATAGACTGGGCCCTGATGCCTGAGCACCAGGATTATGCCGATTTGCAGGCTAGTCTTTTCAATGATTATGACATCATAATGGTAGAGCGAAATTCTGCGTTCACACGTGAGCTGGCGCAGACGAACCACGATCTAATCCGTTATTTTTACTGGCCGCTATTAACCGGTCTTTCACAGCAGTACTCCGGCACCTATCCGGCACTCAAAACTTTGGCGACGGAAACCGCAGCGGATCACCGGGGAGATGACGGAACTCTGGCAGATATGGCCGGTGCGAATGCTTCAGTTACCTATTATGATTCTCTTAAGTCCGAAAACTACATTCCGATATTTCTGTTGCAGGTGGTTGCTCATGAGCTGATGCATGCTGTCGAGTTTTCCCTTGATACCAGATGTCGATTTCCCGTAGACAGTCAAACCTGCGATGATTCCGCTTTTATGCGGTTGAAGAAGCATAATATTTACTATGCCCAGAACTATTATGCGCTGGTTGAAGAACTCGGATGGACGGTAAAGCGTGAAGGCTGGGAAAAAACAGATGCGCCGATAGAAAATCTTAAGGCCTCGTATGCATGTCAAAATATTTTTAAATATGTGCAGGATCACAGCTGTTATTTTGTTCCATATGCTGAATCTTTCCATGGTAAAACCTCAGATCAGTGGCAGGCTTTAATCGGCCAGCTATATGAGGACAAGGATGACAACTATTTTGATGAACCAGAGTTAAAAGGTAACTGGGTCACCGGGGAATATATGATGAAAGAGTCCTGGGAATGGTTGTCAGAAAATGCAGGCCATTTCTTCGTGTTGAAAATACTCGATGCATCTAAAGCGCTTTGCCAAGAGGAACAGTGGAAAAAGATCGCAGCGAAGATTAATACTCAATCGCGTAAATCGAGTGGAATGGACTCTGAGTACAACAACATGCGAGGAAACACACTAGTTATGAACTATTTTAATGTGTTGTTCGATTCTGAGAATAATGATAACTGGCAAAGGTTGGCAAGAAAATATCTGCCGGAAACTGACCATGAATCCTGCACAGGCTGAGCGATGCAGACAATTCCACAAATTGATAGTATGCGCCCCGTTCAATTTAACAGTGAAGCTGGACAATATTTCGGCACCCCAAAGGAATTCTGGGGATTTCGCACGCCTCCGTCCAGTGATCCTCCTAAAATAATTGCTCAACGATTTCTTAAAGCCAATGCAGATATGTTAGGTCTGCATCCGCGTCTTGAAGGATTGAGTGAAAAGCCCAGGGTGCTCAATGGTCTTGGAGCGATACATGTCGTTTACCGCCAGTATTATCGCAGGTACCCTGTCCACAAAGGATTTGTCACCGTGCATATTGACAACTTCGGACGGGTATACATGTGTAAATGCCGTGCCGTACCGGAGAACCGTCTGCCTACCAGGGAATTATTCAAGTGGACTGAGTCGGCGATTAAAGCCGCAGCCATACGCGCGCTATCACGACGTGAATTACGGCTGCAATGTGGTCATAAACAGCTTCCCCAGGAGATCCGCATTCACAGCTGTAAAAAGCAATGGTTTCTCGATGGAGGTCATCTTCGACCTGTCTGGCGGATTCGCCTGTATTGCTCAAAGCCTAAAGAATCCTGGACCTTGTTTTTTCGCGCGGATACCAAGAGTGTCAGATTGCTTGAGTACTTTAATGGAATTCTGCTTGGCCCCAGACAGTCTGGTGTGACCACGTCTGGTGCTCGTCGTCAGAGATCCAACTGGGCCGATGGTGTTGGGCTGGTATTTACGCCCAATCCCGTTATCACAACCGGTCGTCACGAAGGCTTGCTCGAAACTAAAACCGAAGTATTTGAGGAGGATGGCAAGCAGTATTTTCAAACCTCTCTTAAAAGTAAAGTAAAAGCCCCACCTTTTTCCGCCTATCATCTTGTTCGGCTGCCAGAACTGGATCCGAGAGAAAAAGGCAAGCTGGTTGGCAAACGGGTTGATGTTCGGGTATCGAAAGGTAATCGAATTGTTGGAGAAGTCATACGACCGCGCAAAGATAACCTTAAAGGCGCAGATTTCAAGTATCCCACTTATCGATTTATGCGATTTGCCGGCGATCAGGGCTTTGAGGAAGTGATGGCGTATTATTATGTGGATGCAGCGATCCAATGGTTAGAGAAACTGGGGTACACCAACAGCCGCTACCTTTTCCAAACAGTGGGTTATGTTACCGAGAAGGTCGGTGACGGCAAGACAAAACGACGGCTTGCCGCCCGGGCGAAGCCCAAGAAGGTTGTGATCAATGTTTATCATACCCATGAAGACGACGCATTTTATGAACCCCGAACCAAACAACTCTATTTTGGTACTGGTCAGATCAGTGAGCTCGAGGATGCTGAAACACTGTTACATGAATTTGGGCACGCTCTACAGGATCATATCTGCAACGGTTTTGGTGCAACCCCGCAAGCGGCTGCCATGGGCGAAGGATTTGGTGATTATTTTGCCGCCAGTTTTTGTTATGACCTTAAACCAGAGGCCTGGAGACCAACCGTGATGAGCTGGGACGGTATTTTATATGGCATTGAGCGCAACGAAAACGTCACACGTGGTGACGATGATGCGCGCAGTATCGCTTTCCCCCCGAGTTTACGTCGTCTGGATGAGCCCCGTACATTCGAAGATTTCGATGCGAAGCTGGATTGTCATCACAATGGCGAGATATGGGCGGCAACACTATGGGATATTCGCGAGGCGCTCGGGCGCGAGATGGCGGACAAGATAATCATCGATTCACATTTTGAGTTAAGCACCCATACCAACTTTCGGCGTGGTGCTCGCGCGATTATTCACGCCGACGAAAACCTTTCCGGTGGTGTGAACTACCAAACGCTGGCGCAGATTTTTGCCAGAAGAAAAATTAATCACTACGGCCAAGTTCAAGAAGCTCAAGAAGTGTAGGGGTATGTCAGCGCAAACAGATCAATCCCGACTATGCTGCCCTGTATGCCAGTACGAAAACCGCTCCGGGGTAAAGTTTTGTGAAGGGTGTGGGTCAAAACTCGATCTTCCCTGTCCTGCTTGCGGTGATCGCGGCCCGGCGGAACGAAAATTTTGCGGAAATTGCGGGCAGGCGCTGCTTGAAGCATCCGGATCTGACGCTGAACCAGACCACAGCTCTCACTCTAGTGATACTGCAACTAAGCAAGATTCCACCGATAAAGTAGAGCGCAGGCATTTAACTGTTCTTTTCTGTGACATGGTGGGTTCCACCAGTCTCGCTCAGCACCTTGATCCGGAAGAGCTAAGTGACGTGATCAGGAGTTTTAACGATTCGGCCCATAAAACATTGACCAGCTTTGGTGGTTATGTCGCACGTTACATGGGAGATGGCCTCCTGGTTTATTTTGGTTATCCCCAGTCCTATGAAGATAATGCTGAACGAAGCGTGCGCGCAGGAATAGCAGTTACCGAAGCGGTTAAATTGCTCGACAATGGTCTCGGTGAAAAACTGCAGGCACGAGTTGGTATTGCCACAGGTCGGGTGATCACCGGAGAAACCGCTCGTGCAGATGCCGGAGTGGAAACCCTGGCGCTGGGAAATACGCCCAATTTAGCTGCCAGGCTGCAGTCCTATGCTGAACCAGGAGCAGTTGTAGTAGCGGACGTGACCAAACGAACCATCAGGGGCAACTTCAAATGGAAGGATCTGGGGGTGCAGCAATTGAAAGGGTTCCGGGACTCGCAGCGTATCTGGCAAGTTGCAGCTGAAAGTAGTCTCCAGGATTCTTCTGTTGCTGACGGACAAAATGCATTGTCCGACCTGCTGGACCGCGAAGATGAAATCGAACTTCTTAATCGAGGTTGGCGGCGGGCTAAAGCCGGCTCACTGGAGGTGATTAACGTGGTCGGTGAAGCTGGTGTTGGAAAATCCCGGCTGGTCGGCGAGTTCCGTCAAATTCTGCGTGAACAAACCTGTCATTTCCTGCCACTGACCTGCTTTGAACTTGGCAGAGAAACTTCGCTTTACCCGGTGCGCCGTTTCTTTGAGCGTGCAATTAAATCCGGCGATGACAACACCACTGACGCTTTTGCAGATTTTTCCGCATATATTCATAGTCACACCGTTGCGGATAGTGATGCATTGATCTGTCTTGCCAGGGCGATTGGAATAGAAGTTCCGTCAAATTCAACGGTTGATGAGCTGTCACCGAGACAACAACAACGGATGGCTTTTCAACTGCTGACTGATATTCTGGTTGAGCAATCCAGGCAATCACCCATGTTGCTGGTGATTGAGGATTTACATTGGATCGATCTGACGTCAATCGAGTGGTTAATTGAGCTGATTGAATCCGAAACCTTAAATAACGCTCTGATTCTGACCACCACTCGTCCCGGCTATCACGACCTTAACCTGATTGCACCAGATGCCCGCGCCATCACGCTGAATCGGATGTCGGCGAGAGTCTGTGAGTCACTGATTCTGAACGTTACCGCAGGCCAATCATTACCAAAAGACGTAGTAGAAGCAATCATTGCAAAAGCTGATGGCGTGCCATTGTTCGTTGAAGAAATTACCAAGTCTGTGCTGGAGTCAGATTTACTTGCTTACGTCGACGGTCAGTACAAAGTAGATTGGAATTTTCAAAAAATCGGAATTCCTGATTCACTTCAGGATACATTGATGTCCAGACTCGATCGAGTCCCCTGGGTACGTGACGTGGCGCAGACCGCATCGGTAATCGGCCGCGAATTTTCGGCCGATCTCCTGTCCCGAGTCATTAAAAAACCCACCGACGAAGTGGTGTCCGCATTGGAGGAAATTACCAAGACCGGACTCGTTCGTCGCCATCGCTCCACATCCGACGAATTCTGGGAGTTCAAGCATGCGTTGGTGAGGGATGCAGCCTATGAAAGCATCTTGAAAAGTCAACGGCGGGCGTTGCACGGCTTGATCGCTGAAGAACTGCAGCAACATTCTGACACTGCTCGCACGCCTCGTCCCGAGCTGCTGGCTTATCATCTCGGTCAGTCCGGTGATGCTGAATCTGCAGTTGGTATGTGGAGACAAGCCGCACGCAATGCTCGTGCCAGCTGGGCAAATCAGGAAGCGGTAGGGCATCTGAATTATGCGCTCACTGAACTCGAAAAATTTCCTGAGCCGAAAAAGACCGATAAACTCGAACTGGAAATTCAACTTGAACTTGGTGATGCGATCCGATCAGCGCGAGGGTCCAGTGCAGACTCGGCGTTGCAGGCTTATGAGCGTGCAGTGGCGCTTTGCGGCGATAGTAGTGACGTCGATATGGACCTGGTTTTAAAGGCTTATCATGGCGCTTTTGTTGCAAGCTTTTCCAGCGCCAGGCTCGAGACCTCAAAAAGCCCTGCAGACAATTTATTGCTGATTGGTGAACGCAGGGGAGACCTGATAGGCATGGTCGCCGGCCACCAGTCTGCCGGAATGCAGGCCTTTGCAACCGGTAATCTGGATCTTGCCCGTACTCATCTTGAAAAAGCGCTGCAACTGGGCGCCAAAATGACCACCACTGCCATAGATATTCAGTTCCCGGAGCTGTGCCAGGGATACTTGTCGTGGGCGTTACATCTTCTTGGCGAGCCGGCTGCGGCACTCATGGTGAGCGAGCAGTCAATAGAATCTGCGCGCAAAACCACCCCCTACAGTCTGGCCCTTGCGCTCGGCAATGCTTGTTACTTGCATCAGTTTCGTAGTGATTGCGAAAGAATCATGCAACTGGCCGACGAACTTGTGAGACTTTCTGTTGAACGAGACCTTCCATCCTGGCACGCGGTTGGAAAGTTCTTTATCAGTTGGTGCAATTGCAAAAATAATCCCGGCGACCATAGTGTCGGGCAATTGAAAGCCGCGCTGGAAATGTGGCAAGAGGATGAGATTGAAACACCATATTTTAAAACCATTTCGGGTGAATCAATATACCAGGCGGGTCACCGCGATGATGGCATACGCCTGCTGCACGAAGCCCAGGCACTGATGAAAAAGACCGGTGAAATATGGTATGCGCCTTATCTCGAACAGGTTCTCAGTAACATAGATGCTACCCGCTAGTTTTTGCGCTGACCCTGAAACTCCCTGAAACCGAAAGCCAGGGCTGGTCGATTTTTCCGGGCTCTTCTTATACCCGAAGACTGGTGAAGTCCAGGCGCTATTGAGATTGAATAGAACCTGTGAGAGGCTATTATGTTTTAACAAACCCAAAATGGAGAATAAAGTAATGACTGTTTATTTGATTGCAGATGTAAAGATAAATGATGACTCATGGGTGCCCGAGTATGCGGCTAATGTGCATGATATCGTTCACAGGCATGGCGGGAAATATCTTTCCAGGAGTGCCAATATTACCAACCTCGAAGGTGAGCCTCTGGATACAACCCTTATAGCATTGCTCGAATTCCCTGATATGGATTCCTGCCAGGCATTTGTCAATGATCCGGACTACGCCCCCTTTGGTAAGGCACGTCAAGATAATACCGTGAGCAAGTTCAACGTAATTGATGACACCGATGTGGCCGGCACCATCCCTTATCTGGGTGCTGTAGGTTAACCAGAGTTGCAGTTTCTCGTGATTCGGGGTCAGTGTGAAATCAGTTTGTTCAGTTGACATTGCTTTTCTCTATCGTAAGTAGTTTTTACTCTGACCCTAAAACCACTATAAACTTTAAGATCAGACCTTCCTGAATCTTTTGACGACGTACAGGAGCAGTGGATATCTCATATCGTCCATAAGCCCTGCATGCGTGGCAAACGTTTACGAGACACGTTTGACTAATTAATCAATTATGAAATACTGCAGACTTCTGGCTGGGATCATTGCTGTTGGCACAGGTACGAACCTGTTCGCCCAAACCATCGACCCAACCATCGTACAGGGCGATGCTTACGTCGTTGAAGCAAACAGAACCATCCGGAACATCGATACCGCAACTCTGGAAGAAATGATTAATGAGGTGCCGGGCCTGGTGATAGTTGACGTCCGGGAAGCCGCGGAGATCGCTCAGACCGGCGGCACCATTGATGCGCCAAGGGTATATAACGTGAGCCGGGGGTGGCTTGAATTCCGGGTGCCAACCCGGGTGCTGGATAAGAATACACCCATTGTCACGTTCTGTGGTCTCAACCTGCGTAGCCCATTAGCGGCCCAGGACCTGATGGAAATGGGGTATACCAACGTGGCGAACTACCAGGACGGATTTCCTGCCTGGGTGGAAGCGGGTCTGCCCGTAACGACGGATACGTCGCCCGGGAATATGCTCTATAGTGCGCCGACCCAGGTAACTGAAAACGTCTGGTCAGCCATCGGCGCTACCGCGCCGCCCACTTATGAAAACTCGGGTCACAATAACAACCTGTCATTTATTATCACCGCCGAAGGTGTCGTGGTGGTCAATGCTGGCGACAATGCCCTGCTCGCGCAATCCCTGCATCATGAAATTCGTCAACTGACCGACCAGCCGGTGAAATTCGTCATCCTGGAAAACGGTCAGGGTCATGCCATGCTGGGTTCAAACTACTGGCAGTCTCAGGGTGCACAAATTGTGGCCCACGTGGACACCATGCATGAAATTGAGGAGAACGGAGCCGGTATTCTAGAGCGTATGCAGTCCGGCCGACGGGACAAGGCATTCGGCACCGAACTGACAACACCGGATATCATTTTTGAGGACGAATGGATGATCGAGCTCGGTGGTGAGCGAATTGAAGCGCGTTATCTTGGCCCGGCCCATAGTCCGGGAGACATCTCGGTCTGGTTGCCGAATCAGAAGCTGGTGATCGCAGGCGACGTGGCATTTCATGAACGGTTGCTTCCGGTCACGGAACATACCGACACAGCCGGCTGGATCGAGACCTGGGGATCGTTCCTGGAACTGGGCGCGGAAATCGTCATACCCGGCCACGGCGGACCGACCAATTACAAGGAAGTGACGCGGTATACCCACGATTACCTGATCTATATGCGGGAGAAAGTCGTTGACCTGGTCGAAGAGGGTGGAGCATTGCAGGATGCTTACTTGATTGATCAGTCCCGGTTCAGTCATCTGGATACTTATTTTGAACTCAAACGTCAGAATGCCGGGAGGATCTTTCGCGAACTGGAATTTGACTTTTAGGCGTTCAAAAATGATGTGAGCGATATTGGTGTCCCGATATTGGTGTCAGAGCAGTAATGTTCAATGGTTTCAGTGAATTGACTCACTTAAAGCATGGGCTTACTTGAGGGGCAGGTAACCCATCAAGATGGTCAAAATACACCCCATCCAGAAACAGCATGTGAAAGTGGACATTCAGGTTTAGCGCAGAACCGAATCGTTGAATTAATGTGACCGCGCCTGGTCCGGCTTCCTCGCTCCAGCAAATCTGCCTCTAATTCTCCTCGTTAAAAATGACTTCAGACTGCACCACCCAGTTCTGTTCTGCCAGGTTGGCCTTGGTGATTTCAGAAATAGTCCCTGACGACCACAACTGCTTCCCCGTTATTGTTTCTGATTGTGTTACCGCTTCATCAATGGACGTCACTATGATATCCATCGGCTCTGTCCAGAGTATATGGTCCAGTGGTGCACAGATTACCAGCTTGCCAGCAGAATTAATCGCAGCAGAAAATGCACCAACTGTTTCGAATCGATCGATTTTTTCCACGTTTTTATGGTACCAGGAGTACATTAAACCCGATGCAGCACGAAACAAAGCGACGTCTTCAGAAGGGGGCCCTATAAAATAACTCACAAACTGATTCTTGCCCTTGACGCCTTCCAGAGCCTCCAATGCACCAACAAAATAGGTCTTTTGCGTAGTTGTTGTACGACTATCATCCAGAAAACTCTCTGTCAGCTCTGCATCTACACCCATTGCTAACAACTTGTCCCGGTTGATAATTCGCATTTCAACTTCAGATTTGGTAATCAGCAGTTCATTAAGACTATGTGAAAGTCCAGTCGCTGAAATCATGAGCCCAATTCCTCCGGGAATCAGGGCCTTGACTGTCATGGCAAAAATACTGCCTTTTGCAGCAGCGGATGCCAATCGATCCAACTCTTCATGAAGCACTACGTTAGTGGAATAAGGATCCACGCCAAACTGCCCGGCAAATTGACGTTTCGCCTTGCTGTAGCCACTTACGGTTTTGCCCAACGATTGCATCGACCCTTCGTCTCGGGTATGGCGGCTTTTCCAGGCTTCCCCGGATAACTTGAACATTTTGCTTACCCCCGATGCAGCGCCCTTTAATGTCCCTTCCGGATCATGTACCAGATCGCTGAGCCCTTGTTTGATCTCGTCGACATCTTCATTAACCGCCTCATCAGTCATTTCTCCTTCTTCAACTTCGCGCATTTTTTCCATAGCGATAATTTCAGAAAGTCGCAGACGCAGAACTGAAGTGGAACTAACTTCCCAACTACCAAATTGTGAATCAACATTATAGATATTCATAAACCCGTCGTTTCTAACTTCTTCGTGAATTTTATAAGACTCACTTTCCAGCAACTCCTTTTCAAGAACATCGGTGACCGAAAATACTGCAGGCAACTCGTAGTCGGCAGCGATAGAAAAAGGAGTTATGCTGATCGTTACGACCATCATTGTGAATGAAAATAAACAGGTTTGTAATTCGCGTTTCATAGGGTTTTCAGTTTATCCAGAAATAAATAACTGACTATTCTAACTTAAGACAATATTTCAAGTTGACTGTCTGATATTGGCAGATATTGGTGTCAG
>Ga0055584_100002343_pt1 | contig 18744 bp, 17 predicted proteins | sample OSDHelmetaG_FD_58716 | JGI IMG/M metagenome (GOLD analysis project Ga0055584, IMG submission 58716) | Pelagic marine sediment microbial communities from the LTER site Helgoland, North Sea, for post-phytoplankton bloom and carbon turnover... | ecosystem: Environmental > Aquatic > Marine >... | reverse complement strand
ATCGCTCCTTCAAGAGGGGGATCAAAGGCATGAGCCATAGCACTGGTGATCACCTGCCCAAGGTTTGTCTGAGTGGATCGACTCTGCGCATCTCGACCATCCCAGGGCTCATTGGTATAATGCACAACGCTATACGGGGCGTCGCTTACTTGGCGCACCGCATTAAACAAAACCTCATCCCAACGCTCAACTAGGGCAGCAATCTGAGAATTTTCTGGCGTATGTTCGTTAATGGACAATAAATTTGAATCAATCTCCAAAACCTCATTATCAAAATCATAAGTCAATTCATGAATATAAATGTTCTTAGCATTGGCGTCGGACTTGGTGATTAGGGTATGCCCTTCTTGGATAGACATATTGTTGTGTTCATGACCCCCCATAATCAAATCGATATCTTGATTACTTTTGGCAATTTCTTGGTCCATCTCGATATCTACATGAGTAAGACCAACGATGATATCCGCGTCCAATTGCTTGAGGGAATCAACCCCGTATTGGGCTTGTTGAAACATGTCCGCATAATACACATAAGGTTTGGGATTGCTCGGAATAGTCACGCCAAAAAATCCAATATCCAGGGTTTGACCGCGATTATTCGCCACATTAAGCATTTTGATTTCAGGAATGATCTCCGACATATGCGCCTGGAATTCTAAATCTTTTGCCTCTGAATTATGCTCGAGGGTTGTGACTTTTGAAAAGGGGATGATGCCGCGCTCCGTGTTGTGATAACAATTGGTATTGACCCAATCAAAGGAAGACTCATCCAGTCTCTTTTGAAAATCATCATAGGACAAATCAAACTCGTGATTTCCAAAAGTGGCCATTGTAAAGTTCATCGCATTCATCACCTCAATCATTTGGCGTCCTTTTATCCGCTGGCCTTCGTGCTTTAAATTGCCTAAAAGTGAAGGGTTGAGAAAGTCCCCAGACATAAATAAATAGGTGTTTGGGTTTATGGCTTTTAGTGAATCTACAACATGGGCCACGCGAGCCATACCTCCGTAAAGCCCCCCACCTAATGGGGCAATTTCATAAACATCGTTGAGCTGAACAAAATATACTTTCGTCTTTTGATCAGAACACCCTAAAAGCGTGAAAAGTGCGATGAAGTAGCAGAAATATTTCATTAGTGATAGTTTAAAAAAATATCGGAAGCTTTATTAAATGCGCTCTCAAATCGAGCCATATGAACACCGTGCTCAATTTTTTGCTCCGCACAATAACTCAACAATTTTTCTGTGGGCATATTGCCCGTTAACTCGTCTTTTGCCATTGGGCAACCGCCAAATCCTTGAATTGCGCCATCAAATCGTCGACATCCTGCGGCATAAGCCGCATGAACCTTTTCTCGCCAGGAGTGCGGTGCGGTGTGCAGATGAGCGCCAAATTCGACTTCAGGGAATTGGGGTATGACCCCATTAAATAGTTCTGAAATAACTTCAGGGCTTGCCGCCCCGACAGTATCGCTCAAGGAAATAATTTTACAGCCCATACCCGCCAAAGTTTCAGTCCATTGGGCCACAATTTCGGGGCTCCATGGGTCTCCATACGGATTGCCAAATCCCATAGATAGGTAGGTCACGACGTTCACCCCATAATGATCAGCCAAGGATAAAATATCGGATAAAACGCTCATCGACTCATCAATAGTTTTATGGGTGTTACGCATTTGAAAATTCTCTGAAATCGAAAAAGGATAACCAATAAATTCAATAGCCTCGTAGTCTAAAGCAGCTTCAGCGCCTCTGAGATTGGCCACAATGGCCAGTAATTTTGTTTTTGTCTCACTCAGATCTAAACCCGTCAAAACCGCTGCCGTATCGGCCATTTGAGGAATGGCCCGAGGAGAGACAAAACTTCCGAAATCAAGCGTATCAAAACCACAACTTAAAAGGGCCTGAAGATAAGCCACCTTAAGCTCCGTAGGAATACCGGTTTTGATGCCTTGCATGGCATCCCGGGGACACTCGATTATTTTGACCGAAGACATGTTTAAAGATACAAAATAGCCCTGCGATACATTTAGATTTTAACAGGAAAAAAGCCCGCTATGGCCACAAGACATAAATTCCCAGTAAGGCAAAAATACTGGCCTGAATTATCTTGAATGTATTCGGGTGATGGGCCAACCAATGGCGCAGAATAGAAAAACGCTCAGCGAACAAAGCGATAAGGCCAAACACTAGCGCAGAGACCGCAATAAAAATTCCGCCTAACACAAAAAACTGAATCGATTTTGACAGCGTTTCGTCCCAAAGAAAAGCCGGAAATAAGGAGATAAAAAATAAAAATACCTTGGGATTTGACGCATTGAGAATGACCCCTTTTCGATACCACCAACTCATGGTCTGCCCTTGCATTACGCCTTGTTCTGAATCGATAGAAGAACGGACGATGGTCCATGCCAAATAAATTAAATAGCCTCCACCACAAACCTTAATCACGGTAATGAGCTCAGGCCACTGCTCTATTACAGCAACAAAGCCAAAGGCTAAAAGACTGGTGTGCAACACGCACCCACTAAGCAGACCCAAGGTGATCATCCATCCTGTGCGTGCGCCATAGGCAATAGACTGAGTGGCGACAAACATATTGTCAGGACCTGGTGTAATGGCCAAAATAAAACACGCCAAGGCAAAGGTCAGCAACATGGTCCTTTTATTTTTGGTTCAAAATTGCTTGATTGATTTTTTTAATTAATCCTGGGCCTTCGTAAACAAAACCTGTGTATAATTGGACTAAAGAGGCCCCTGCCTGCAATTTATCGAGCGCATCTTGAGCAGAGTGAATCCCGCCGACACCGATTATCGGGAACGCCCCTGAACTCTTTTGATGGAGGTAAGCAATAACTTCTGTCGCACGATTTGTCAATGGTTTTCCACTCAATCCTCCGGTCTGCGTCTTATTAGAATGACTCAGGCCTTCACGACTCAATGTCGTATTCGTGGCAATAACTCCAGCGATTTTCGTTTCCGCGACAATTTGAATAATATCATCGAGTTGTCCTTGAGTTAAATCCGGAGCGATCTTGAGCAAAATAGGTTTTGAGGTCGCTTTGGTATTGTTGTGATTTTGAAGCGTATTTAATAACTGAGTCAAGGGTTCTTTTTCTTGAAGGTCTCTGAGGTTCGGGGTATTTGGAGAACTGACATTGACCACAAAATAATCGACCACATCAAATAATGCGTCAAAGCAAAACAAATAATCGGCCACTGCCTGATCATTAGGGGTCATTTTGTTCTTGCCGATATTTCCGCCGATTAGAACCCGACCCCTATTCGCTTTGAGGCGCTCCACGGCATGAGCGACCCCCTTATTATTGAAGCCCATTCTATTGATTACCCCTTTATCGGTAGGCAATCGGAATAAACGTTTTTTTGGATTACCTTCTTGTGGTTTTGGGGTCACTGTCCCGATTTCTATAAATCCAAAACCAAAATTAGCCAGCTCCTTGTAGGCCAGGGCATCTTTATCAAAACCCGCGGCCAAACCCACCGGATTCGGAAATTTCAGCCCAAAAACTTCACGCGACAGGCTCGGATCATTGACCTGAAAAAGCCGCTTAATTAAGCCTCCTAGACCCAAAAGATGAACCAACTTAATCAGTCTAAAACTCGTGTGATGAATTTTTTCCGGATCAAAAAGAAAGAAAAGAGGACGGATAAGGCGTTGATACATAGTCAAAGTTTCGCCACAAAATTAGCATTAAAAGCACTAATTTTATAAGCGATTTATCATTATTTAGCAACAACCGAGTTGCGCTTATTCACAAAAATTTTATCCATGATAGCCAAACAGCACATTATCGATCGATTTGTTCGCTATGTCACTGTCGATACGGAAAGTGACCCAAATTCTCAAACCACACCAAGCTCTAAAAAACAATGGGATTTGGCCCATGCATTGGCTCAAGAATTAAAAGATATCGGCATGTCCGAGGTCCATATCGACGCCCATGCCTACATTATGGCAACGCTGCCGAGCAATGTGGATCATCATGTGCCTACCATTGGCTTTATTTCACATTTTGACACTTCTCCAGATTTTACCGGAGCCAATGTAATGCCTCGCGTGATCGAAAAATACGATGGAAAAGACATTGTTTTGAACAAAGAACAAAAAATAATCCTCTCTCCAAAAGATTTTGATGATTTATTGCTCTATATAGGCAATACGCTCATAGTGACGGACGGCACTACCCTTTTGGGCGCTGATGATAAGGCAGGAATTACCGAAATTATCTCAGCTATGGAATACCTGATTAATCATCCTGAAATAAAACATGGTGCGATTAAAGTGGGCTTCACCCCAGATGAAGAAATCGGTCGCGGCGCCCATAAATTCGATGTGGCTAAATTTGGCGCGGACTGGGCTTATACCATGGATGGCAGTCAAATCGGGGAATTAGAATTTGAAAATTTCAATGCCGCAGGAGCGACCGTTACCATAAACGGAAAAATGGTTCATCCGGGTTATGCCAAAGGAAAAATGGTCAACAGTATGTACCTTGCGCAGCAATTCATTCAGGCACTTCCTGCAGAAGAGACTCCAGAAAAAACAGAAGGCCGAGACGGGTTTTATCATCTGCATCACTTAGGTGGCGATGTAGAGCAAACGAAACTTCATTACATCATCCGCGATCATGACCGAAGCCGTTTTGAAGAACGCAAAGGACTGATGCATCAAATCGCCGAGGATTTCAACCAAAGTTTAGGCACACAACGCGTGGCCGTTGAGATTAAAGACCAGTATTTCAATATGCGTGAGAAAATTGAGCCGATGATGCACATTGTGGACCTTGCCCAAGAGGCTATGGAAAAAGCAGGAATCACTCCGATTATTAAACCGATTCGTGGAGGCACTGATGGCTCTCAACTTTCATTTATGGGCTTGCCCTGTCCCAATATTTTTGCTGGGGGGCACAATTTTCACGGTCGATTCGAATATGTTCCTGTTGAAAGTATGATAAAAGCAACAGAGGTTATTGTGAATATTGTCACATTGGCCGCGACAAAAAAGGATTGAATTAATGCCCTGTAAAACAAAAAGCCTCCCGTCGGGAGGCTTTTTGTTTTTATAAATATGTGATAAACTATTTAGATTGAAGCTTTTGACTCAGTTCCATGGAGATTGAGGCGCGCTCAAATTTCATTTTACCAGCACCCGACTCTAGAATACAGGTTTGCTCATCGGTAAGTTCGAGGACTTTGGCGTGGAGACCACTTTTGGTCACGACCTTATCCCCTTTCTTTAATTCAGCAGCAAACTTTTTTTCTTGCTTTCCACGCTTCATTTGTGGGCGTATCATAAAGAAATACACCACTAAAAACATTAAAATGAGCGGCATAAAGCCTGAAATACTCTCCATAATATAGTTTGTTATTTATAACTTACTGTACTTTGATCGGCGAACCTTCGACCGCCCCATCTTTAGGCGTTACAAAAGCTTTGATGCTGATCATTTCCTTACCTTTTTGCGTGTTAGCGGTAACGGTAACTGTTTTACTGACTTGGTTCTTACCACTTCCATTGAATTTCACTAACATCTCACCAGTTTCTCCTGGAGCAATTGGTGTTTTTGGGTATTGTGGCACGGTACAACCACATGAGCTTTTTGCATCGACAATGACCAAATCAGCTTCTCCAGTATTCGTGAATGTGAATACGTGCTCTTGGGCTTCACCTTGATTGATAGTCCCAAAATCGTAAGTCGTTTCAGTGAAACTCATTACAGGGTATTTATCCGCTTGAGTATCGCGCTCAGCAGCAGCTGCAACGTTATCTGCACTTACTTTTTCTGCAGCATTATCCTTGCATGAAGTCATTCCGAATGCCACGAGTACGGCTAAAAACAATGTCTTTTTCATGATAATTTAATTTAAAGAGATTAAAAATTATTTGTTGACTTAAGGGAGGCCAATTTAGGGATTTTTTCGCGTTTTATCTCAACCCGCGCTCATTTTTGTTGAGTTCATCTTTGGCCATTAAATCTTTGATTATATTATCTAAAATACCGTTAATAAAGAGACTGCTCTTTGGCGTAGAATATTCTTTGGCGATTTCAAGATATTCGTTAATGGTTACCCGAACCGGGATAGAAGGAAAATGCAAAAACTCACAAATGCCCATGTGAAGCATGATCAAGTCTAAATCTGCGATTCGTTCCTGATCCCAATTTGGTGTTTTTCCCTGCAGTACCTGTTGTAATTCTTCATGATTTCTCAGAACACTGCGAAATAAATTTTGTCCAAATTGTTGATCGTCCTGGTCTTTGAATACACCCAACGTAAAAATTTCATTGGCACGACTCGGAACGACTTTGTTTAAAAGTTTGACCAAGGCCGTATTTACCCATGGAAAATCATCAATCCATGTAAGACTTTTATCCTCAATATATTCATAGAGTTTCTCATCTTGAGCCAAAATCTCTTTGTAAAAACGCACCACAAAATCGCGATCCTCTTCGAAACTAGGTCCCTCAATAGCCAAATAATCTTGATACCAGCTTGCGTCCTTGAGTTTATTGAACAAAATGATTACATATTCGTCATCCTGCTGCCAGTTTTTCAGCTTTTTATTTTTGGCAAACTGGGTAAGTGAATCGTGATTTTGAATTAAATCAACAATCTGATTATTAATGAAGTTTACGCTAGGATTGCGCTCATCATCACTGGCAAAATATTTTTTTTGGGAGCGCTGGGTGAATTTTTCTGCTTGATCACGCACAGCCACGATCATTAGCAGCAATAAGGCTTGTAATTCCTGCATTTGCTCAAGACTACGTGTTAAGAATTTCTCTTGACCGACCTGATCTTCATCGGCGCTCTGATGGCGCGCATAGAGCGTTTGTAATACTTTTACCCGAATGTGTCGTCTGGTCAACATAACTCTAAAGAACTTAGCCTAAAAATTTCAAAAAATGATCGGGCAAATATAAGACTATTGAAGGTTAATTGCCTCGTTTGCGCGCATCAATACGCTGTTGCGCTACATTAAATGCCGCCTGATGTGAGGTAATATCCTCGCGGTCTGACATTTGCAATAATTCAAGAGTGGTGTCAAATATGTTTTCAGTCTTACGCATGATCTCAGCACGTCCATAATGCTCTAATTCCGCATAAACATTGATTATTCCACCCGCATTAATCACAAAATCAGGGGCGTAAACGATACCGCGCTCTTTGAGCATGGCCCCGTGACGCTGTTCATCAGCCAGCTGATTATTGGCAGCGCCCGCGATAATTTTGGCGTTAAAGTGCTCTATAGTCTGGTCGTTAATGGTCGCACCCAAGGCACATGGGGCATAAATATCTACCGGGGCCTCATAAAGGTTATCTCCTGCATAAATTATCGCTTGGTATTTATCTCTAACTGCTTCAAGTCGCTCTTGATTGATATCGGCAATCAAGACTTTAGCCCCTTCGTTACTGAGGTGTTCGACCAAAGATTCTCCTACATGTCCGATTCCTTGAACCAATACGGTTCGGTCTTCGAGTAATGCACTCCCAAAGGCGTGCTGTGCCGCTGCCTTCATGCCCATAAAAACACCATATGCCGTGATCGGGGAAGGATTTCCTGCACCACCTTTTTCTTCGGAAATACCAGTAACATAGGGCGTTACTGTGCGGACCAAATCCATATCCGCGGTTTCCATCCCGATATCTTCAGCCGTGATATAGGTTCCTCCGAGACGGTGCACGAACTCTGCAAACTTCATCATCAGCTCGGGGGTCTTTTGCGTTTTAGCATCACCCATGATTACGGCCTTACCTCCACCGAGATTCAAACCAGTAATCGCTGACTTATAAGTCATTCCACGAGAAAGGCGCAAAACATCGGTCAATGCTTCGGATTCATTCGCATAAGACCACATACGGGTCCCCCCAAGTGCCGGTCCTAAAACCGTATTATGCACACCGATTATTGCCTTTAAACCAGTATCTTTGTCATGGCAAAAAACGACTTGTTCGTGATTGTCAAAGGCCGCGTTGCCAAACACGGAAAACGCTGCAGAGTGTGTCTTGGGATCAATGGGGGTTGTGGTCATTTACGAATTCGTTAAAAATGTTCGGCAAAAATACCTAAGAAGTGACGATTCTGCAAAGAATTTAATTTTTATTGAAAATTTATTAATCCAGACCCACATGAATGCACTGCGATACGTCAATAAGTTTTTTTACAAATACAGCGGCAGGCTCATTGTTGGACTCTTTATTACGGCCATTGCGACCGTATTTCGAATTGTGGTTCCTGCCAAAATTGGTGATTCTGTAGACAGTATCAAAGCCTTCATCACCGGGGCAGTTTCTTATGCAGAATTGACCGAGCTATTGGCTTGGGATATCGGAATGATTATCGGAACGGCATTGCTTTCAGGGTTCTTTACCTTTCTCATGCGCCAGACCATCATTGTGGTCTCTCGAAACATCGAATATGATTTAATAAATGAGATTTTTGCGCAATATGAGCGTCTTTCACTGAGCTTCTACAAAAGAAATAGAACGGGTGACTTAATGAGTCGAATCAGTGAAGATGTGGGAAAGGTGCGCATGTATGCGGGCCCTGCGTTAATGTACAGTACGACAACCGTCACCTTGTTTATCGTGGCGATAAGCTATATGTTTTACACGGCGCCCGAGTTAACACTCTACGCGGTAGCACCGCTTCCACTGCTCTCGATCGGTATCTATAAATTGAGTATTGCCATCCACAAGCGAAGTACCGTGGTGCAGAAATACCTATCAGAACTAACTACCTTCACTCAAGAACGATTCAGTGGGGTCTCCGTAATTAAGGCCTACAGTCTAGAAGACAGAACCCAAAACGAATTCGAAGTTCTTGCCAATACGATGAAAGAAAAAAACATTGACCTCACTAAAGTTCAAGCGCTTTTCTCTCCGTTAATGATCTTGTTAATCGGCCTGAGTAACGTGCTGGTCATTTACATTGGGGGAAAACAATACATAGAAGGACTCATCGACTTTGGAACGATCGTGGAATTTCTCATCTATGTCAATATGTTGACTTGGCCAGTGGCTATAGTGGGTTGGGTTTCGTCGATGGTTCAACAAGCGGAAGCCTCTCAAAAAAGGATAAACGAGTTTTTAAATCAAAAACCTGAAATCGTTAATCATTCAGACCAGCATCGTCCCATTGAAGGCCGGATTGTTTTTGATAAGGTAAGCTTCACTTATCCCGATACGGGTATTAAAGCGTTGGATGAAGTTTCATTTTCCGTCGCCCCGGGAGAAACCTTGGCTATTATTGGTCATACGGGATCTGGAAAATCAACTGTATTAGAACTTATTGCAAGACTTTACGATATTGATAACGGACTTTATCTGTTAGACGATTGCCCGGCTCGGGAGCATCATTTGGACGACCTTCGTGGCGCCATTGGCTATGTGCCTCAGGATGCCTTTTTATTCAGTGAAAGTATCGCAGACAATATTCGCTTTGGCGCAAAAGAGGCCACGATCCATGAGATTCAAGAGGCCGCCAAAACGGCCTATGTCCATCACAATATCGAAGGTTTTGACAAAGGGTATGAAACTATTTTGGGGGAACGCGGGATCACTTTGAGTGGCGGACAAAAGCAACGCGTATCGATTGCAAGGGCGCTTATAAAAAGTCCAAAAATATTATTATTGGATGATTGCCTTAGTGCCGTAGACACAGAAACTGAAGAAGCTATTTTAAGTAATTTGGCCGGGGTAAAAGACCAAAAAACGGCGATAATTGTGAGTCATCGCGTTTCTACGGTAAAAAATGCGACAAAGATTCTCGTAATGGACCAAGGGCGAATAATTCAGCAAGGCGCTCATAATGAGCTAATAAAAACTCCAGGCTACTACAAAGCGCTTTATGAGAAGCAACTCATCGAAAAAGAATTATCTTAAAATTTTTGAGGATTTGGTTTTTTTTTAGATTTTTGAGTTCAACCATTTCCAATAATACCTTCTAAAATGAATCAACAGTTCTCCTCAAATAAAGAGGAAATTTACTCAAAAGTAATGCGTGCTGGGCGCAGGACGTATTTTTTTGATGTCCGCGAAACAAAAGCCGGTGACTATTATCTAACCATTACCGAGAGTAAAAAATTTACAAACGACGATGGCTCGTTTCACTACAAAAAGCATAAAATTTATCTCTATAAAGAAGATTTTGTAGAATTCAAGGAACACCTGGTAGACATGATTGACTACGTCATCGATGCCAAAGGTGATGAAGTCATCAGCGAACGCCATCAAAAAGACTACAATCCAGAAGATTACGACGAGCACGAGCATAGTTCATCAAGTTCCTCTTTTACCGATGTTAATTTTGATGACATATAAGGCCTTTTTGACCATACAAGGATTCTAAATTTTAAACCGCCCCATTTGTGGCGGTTTTTTTATCTTAGAAAATCGTAAATCTCGAGATATGACCAAGTATTTATTTTTAAGCCTGACCCTGTTTTTTTGCCTTTTAATCCAAGGGCAGAATCTTGATTTAGGGTACTACCTGCCACAAGACATGAACTATAACCCAAATATTCCAACGCCTGAGGAAGTCGTGGGTCATCAAGTCGGTGCTTGGCATGTCACTCATGATCGACTCTCAAGATATATAGAGGTTTTGGCCGAACGCAGTCCGCGTATGAGTATTGAACAACGAGGCACAACTTACGAAGGAAGACCGCTATGGCTGCTCACCGTTACTTCGCCAGAGAATCACCAGCGAATCGAACAAATAAAATCAGATCGACAGCGCTTAATCAATCAAAATAATAAAGCCCTTGACACAGATCAATTACCCATAGTCTTGTACCAAGGATTTTCAATTCATGGCAATGAGCCCAGCGGCAGTAATGCGGCCCTACTCTACGCCTATTACCTCGCCGCGGCACAGGGCCCAGCTATAGAAAAAGCGCTCACAGAAAGTGTGATTCTATTGGACCCTTCGTTTAATCCTGATGGATTACAACGGTTTTCAACCTGGGCCAATATGCATAAAAGCAACAAGATTAATCCGGATCCTAACGACAGAGAATACGCTGAGGTTTGGCCCGGGGGGCGCACCAATCATTATTGGTTTGACCTCAATAGAGATTGGATGCCCAGCCAGCTTCCTGAGAGCCAGGCGCGCATTAAAACATTTCATCAATGGTATCCTAATATTTTGACCGATCACCACGAGATGGGGACCAACTCGACCTTCTTTTTTCAGCCAGGCATCCCGACGCGGACCCATCCACTGACGCCAAAATTAAATCAAGAGCTAACGCGCGCTGTGGGTCGCTATCACGCCGGGGCACTCGATAAAATTGGGAGCCTCTATTATTCTGAAGAGGATTATGATGATTTTTACTATGGAAAAGGATCGACATTTCCCGACATTCACGGCGGGGTCGGTATATTGTTCGAACAAGCCTCCTCAAGAGGACATGCTCAAGAGAGTGACAATGGTATTTTAACTTTTCCATTTACCATCAGAAATCAATTTACGGCGGCATTATCCACCCTTGAAGCGGGCATTGCTTTGAAAAAAGATTTAATCAACTACCAAAGTGATTTTTATCACCAGATGCGTAAAAATAAGGGTAGTGATGAGGTCTTTTTAATTCAGGATACTCATGATGCTGGAAAATTAAAGGCTTTTCTCGCCCTTATGGATCGCCAGCATATCCAAGCCTATCGACTTAAAGCGCCGGTGCGTATCGACGGCCAAAGTTACTTTCCAAAATCTACCATAGCCATACCCAAGGATCAAACCCAAAGTACACTGATTGAGGCCATGTTTGAGCGCAGAACACAATTTCAGGACAGCTTATTTTATGATATAAGTGCTTGGAGTCTTCCTCTAGCATTTAATTTGGAGCACACCAGTGCAAGATTAAAAGACCTGGAGCTGGCTGAACAATTAAACCCTGAACATCTCAATACGGGAACAAATGTTTTGAATAAAAGCTATGCCTATATCCTAGTATGGGAAGATTATTACAGTCCAAAGGCCTTAAATTATTTGCTTGAAAATAATATTCGTGTCAAAGTCGCCATGCAACCATTTGCCTTAGGGAAACAAAATTTCGATTATGGCAGTCTAATGATTCCTGCTCATAATCAGGAAAAATCCCCTGATGAGATCCATAATCTCATGGAAGCACTCAATAAGGAGCACAGGATTCATGGCCTTTCCACAGGAGCAACTCAAGGCATGAATTTAGGCAGCTCAGACTTTAGGACCCTAGAACCTAAGAAGATCGCTTTATTGGTGGGCCCTGGGATTAACCCTTATGATGCTGGTGAAATATGGCACTTATTGGATACGCGTTACGACATAACGTTAACCAAACTCGATGTTTCCGAGCTGGGTCGTAAAAATTTAAGTCGATACACGACCATTATCATGCCTGCAACTTGGGGACGTGGACCGGATAGCGGCGCCACTGAAGCCTTGAAAAATTGGGTTGAGCAAGGGGGACATCTTATTGGATTTAGATCCGCTGCCTATTGGATCGACAACAATGAACTCTTGGATTTGACCCTGATGAAATCAGAAAAAACGGGCCAACAAGCAAGCTTTGAGCAACAAGAGCGCTACAGAGGCGCTCAAGTTATAGGTGGCGCCATTTTTCAAGCCAAAACGGACCGTTCCCACCCGGTAAATTTTGGGTACAAAAAGAGTGAATTGCCCCTGTTTCGCAATACAACCATCTTTCTGGAACCAGACGCCAATGCATCGAACAACCCAATATTATATCAAATAGATCCACTGCTTTCTGGCTATATCTCAAAGGAGAACCTCAAGACCCTCTCGGGAAGTAGTGCCTTTAAAACAGGACGTAAGCATCGAGGTAGAGTCAGTTATTTCACGGACAACACTAACTTTAGAGCCTTTTGGTACGGCACCAATAAGCTCATGATGAACGTTATATTTTTTGGAGACCAGATGTAAGTATTGGTCCGACTAAAGATAATTTAGCCGACCTTGACCAATTCAACGTCAAAAATCAAGGTCGCGTTTGGTGGAATTACCCCTCCTGCACCTCGAGATCCGTATCCCAAATGACTCGGAATGACAAACCGCGCCTTATCCCCTACTTTGAGGAGTTGAATGCCTTCATCCCAACCTGGGATCACATTGCCTTGACCCACTGGGAAAGCAATAGGATTACCGCGCTTGTAACTATTGTCAAACTCCTTACCGTCAGCCAGCATACCTTTGTAGTGCACGGAAACATTCTCTCCAGATTTCGGTTGAATACCATCGCCCGATTGAATAATTTGGTAGCGCAAGCCCGTAGTTGTCTCAGTAAAGCCTTCAGACAAGCTTTCGAGTAAATCCTTTTCAGCGCGTATTGCGGCTGCTTCTCGTTCTGCTTTGGCCCCGTTAAAAACACGAAAAGCCTCCACGGCGTTCCAAGTCTCAGCGTCTTGACCAACACGCAAAATCTCCAGGCGCTCGAGCACATCATTTTGAGCGATTTTATCGACAACTTCCTGCCCAGAGACAACGCGCCCAAATACAGTATGCTTATTGTCTAGCCACGGTGTAGCAACATGGGTAATAAAAAACTGGCTTCCGTTAGTCCCAGGACCAGCATTGGCCATAGATAGGATACCAGGACCATCATGCGTTAATTCTGGATGAAATTCATCATCAAATTGATATCCAGGTCCACCTGCACCAGTTCCCTGCGGATCACCACCTTGGATCATAAAATCAGCAATAACGCGGTGAAAACTCAAACCATCATAATAGGGTATCCCTGGCTTTTTGGCTTGATTCTCGAGTTGACCTTCGGCCAATGCCACAAAATTACCCACCGTTCCTGGTGTTTTGTCATGAGTCAGTAATATATCAATATTGCCTTTGCTTGTGTGAAAACGAGCGTAAATTCCATTATCCATGTCAAAAATTATTAATGAGGGGCCAAAGGTAGTATTTGCATTGAGGATAAACAAAGAAAAAAGGGAGCCGACCAAGACTCCCTTTTACAACTAACGACCAAAAATTAAAATCTAAATTACCGATTTTAATGTTTTCCAATGTCTGACAGTCAAACGACAGTACATTGATGTATTATTAACTACAGGTCAAAGATGCGTGAAAGTGACGGCCTATACTCCTCCATTTTTGACCATTTTATATCTATTTTTAACCTATAATACATCACTTATGGGTTATATTGTTAAAATAACATATAAATTGGTTAATTTTACCCTCACATTGCCTTATTGACCTTTGGTAATTTTATATCGCTATGAAAAAGAATCCACAGTTCGAAGCCATTGCTCCTGCCCCAGGGAGTTCCTTATACATTGAAAACCTGCGCGATTTTAATGCAGCCAATCCTTCTTCATGGCATTATCATCCTGAAATGGAGATCGTCTACATCAATGGTGGAAGTGGCAAACGACATATCGGAAACCACATATCGTACTACAACGATGGAGACTTAATCTTTATCGGCGCTTCTTTGCCGCATTTTGGATTTACGAATCATTTAACAAACAATAAAAGTGAAATTGTTATTCAAGCCCGGGAGGATTTTCTGGGTCCAGAATTTTTTGAGGCAGCAGAATTTGCTGCAGTTAAACAGCTTTTAATCCGCAGCAAGCAAGGCATTGTTTATTCAGAAAAAATCAAATCACGCTTAGGACCAAAAATAGAGGCCCTGCTCGAAATGAATCCATTTGATCGCTTGATTAACTTTTTAGCGCTTCTAAACGAACTTGCTCTGGCTAAAGATTATACCCTACTCAATGCGGACCACATAATTTTAGAAACTAAACCACAAGATGCTGCAAGACTCGATGTTATCTATAACTTTGTTAGTCAAAGCTTTACGCGGCCTATTAGCCTAACCGAAATGGCCGATAAGGTCAGCATGACGCCACAGGCCTTTAGTCGCTATTTTAAAAATAAAACAGGTAAAACGTTTGTACAGTTTGTTACAGAATACAGAGTCATCCACGCCTGTAAACTCCTGGCGGAGGGATCACTCAGCATAACCGATGTCTGTTTTGAATCGGGATTCAATAATTTCTCCCACTTCAATAAAACGTTTAAAAATCAGACGGGCAAAAGTCCATCGCATTACAGAAATGAACTGCGACAGATTTTATAAGCCATCGTTTGATTATTTAGTCCATTCGGCTAATGACTTTTTATTCATCGCCACGTAATCTTGGTTTCCTGCCGCTTGAGCCAATTCCATTGAACGCTCTGCAGCAGCAATCGCACCTTTCTTATCCCCTGATTTAGCATAGATTAACGCTTTTTGACGATAGTACCAATAGGCCGGCTTTTCACTCATCGCTATGGCTTTATCAATCCAAGTTTTTGCCTTGTTGATGTCTTTGTCCGCATTTAAAAAATAAACGGCCGCTTGGTAATAATCCCCTGCAGCAGGACCATTCATTGTGCGTTCGATGGTTTGCATTACTGCAGACCCAGTATCGAAGCCAAATGGAATGGCTACAGACATATTTTCCCATGAAAGTGTTAAATGGGCCCCAGAATCTGTGACCTTATCAATAGTGATTGTGAAACTTTCCACTGATGTGTCGAGGGATTGGGCTTTAACGTTATAAACGGCTGCAATTTTATTTTCATCCCATGGCTTAGGTAAACCCCAATTTTCTGTATCCGTGTAAAAATAAACGGTCCACTCATCTTTGGATGGCACCGTGTAAAGTGCGTAGGTCCCGGCCTTTAACGGCGAACCACCCACTGTGGCGTCGCTTTCAAAAGTCACCAAAGTGTTTTTGTTAGCTCCAGTACGCCAGAGTTTGTCCAAGGGTACTAAGTCCCCAAAAATCGTGCGTCCACGCATTGCAGGTCGCGAATATTGAACCGTTACAGAACTCAAACCCACGCTTTGTGTTAAGGTTTGCTCTGGAGAAGCCGCAGGGGTTTGGATTTGCGCTAAAGCCCCGAAAGAACAGGCCACGGATAATAAAAAGGAGAAGATTAATTTTTTCATGTCGTAAAATTTTAACGAATATAATTCAACCAGAGAAAAGATTCGTTAATAAAACGATAAAACCGAGAAATGATTTTGTTTAACTTTTGATCAATTTTGTTAAACAGTTGTATCTTTACAAAAAATATCATTTTGTACACTTTTCACAGAACTCAAAAGCTACCCATCACGCTTGAACAAGCGTGGGATTTTTTCTCAGATCCAAAGAATTTAAAAACCATAACCCCAGAATATATGGGGTTTGATATTATTGCGGGCGCGGACCGGCGCATGTATCCTGGTCAAATTATTGAATATCGCGTTTCCCCGCTTTTAGGCATCAAAACCAAATGGGTCACCGAGATCACGCATGTCGTCCCCAATGAATATTTTGTCGATGAGCAGCGCTTTGGGCCTTATACCTTGTGGCACCACAAACACTTTTTCTCCGCAATTGAAAATGGGGTTGCCATGGAGGACCTCATCCATTACAAAGCCCCTATGGGCGCTTTAGGATCCTTGTTTACACCCCTAATTGTTACGCCAAAACTTGAAGAAATATTTAATTATAGAACACAAAAACTCACCGAAATGTTCGGCAGCTACTCATGAAAAATATACTAATAATCGGAGGCTCCACAGGAATCAGTGCTGCTGTAGCCCAACTTTGTATCGATAATGGCCATACCGTTTACACGGCATGTCGCAACCGTCCTGAGGTGACCGGAGTACATCATATACCGTACGACGTCCTCAACCCTGAGGCCAGTATGGACGGATTACCCGATCAAATTGATGGCTTTGTTTATGCTCCGGGCAGCATTAATCTGAGACCTTTTCGCGCACTTAAACCAGAAGCATTTGCTACAGACTTTGAAATTAACACTATGGGCATGATCCGAAGTCTTCAAAATGTTTTGCCCAAACTACTCAATAGCCCTCAAGCCAGTATTGTGACCTACAGCACGGTTGCAGTGCAACAAGGAATGCCCTTTCACGCTTCAGTAGCAGTAGCCAAAGGAGCGCTCGAAGGATTAACGCGTTCGCTCGCTGCAGAGTACGCACCGAAGTTGCGCGTGAATGCCATCGCTCCATCGCTTACCAATACGCCACTGGCTGGAAAACTTTTATCCAGTGAGGAAAAAATTGAAAAAATGAACGAGCGTCATCCGCTTAAACGCGTGGGAACGCCTCAGGACATTGCTCAGTGCACCTACTTTTTACTCAGTGACGCTTCTTCATGGATGACCGGTCAAATTATAGGACTCGATGGGGGCATGGGGGCCTTAAAACTCAATTAAGAACGATGAGACTCTCCGGGGTCAAACACAATTAAAATAAAATGAGGCAAGCCAAAGGATCAGGCGATCTGCACTTAAATCAAGAGAGGAATTCGGAGCCGTTGCTGAATGACAGCAGGCAGCGTCAACGCCCAGAAGTTAATATTTTTTGGTTTAGACGAGATCTTAGACTAAAAGACAATCATGGTCTAAGCAAAGCCCTTAGAGGGTCATATCCCGTGGTGCCTCTATTTGTCTTTGATCGAAACATTCTCGATTCATGTGCCCCAGACGATGGTCGTGTCAGCTTTATTCATGAGCAAATAAGCCAAATTAAAGAAGAACTGAAGTCTTGGGGTGGGGACTTAAAGGTCCATTACGGCACTGCTGAACAAGCCATTAAAGAACTGCAACAAGAATTTGACGTCAAACACCTAATCTGTAATCGGGACTATGAACCCTATGCCCTAACACGGGACCTGGCCATAAAACGTCTTTGCGAAGAGCACAATATTGGATTTCATCAATTTAAAGATCAAGTCATTTTTGAAATGGATGAAATTGTCAAAGATGATGGCAAACCCTATGTCGTCTATACCCCTTACAGTAAAAAGTGGTTGAAGGCGCTTGAAACAAATCCCTTGACCGAATATCCCGTCGAAAAACACAAAGCAAACCTGCCCCCCGGCGATCTTGGTGCTATGCCAAGCCTAGAAGATATGGGCTTTAAGCCCAGCGCGCACAAGGTATTGCCCTATGATTACAGCCCTGTGATGGCCCAAAATTATCAAGGGCAGAGAAATTTTCCTGGTTTAACAAAAGGGACTTCGAAACTCTCTCCTCATTTGCGTTTTGGCAGCGTCAGTGTCCGGCAGATTGTTCGTGCGCTCCTTCCTATAGAAGACATTACTCTGCTCAAAGAACTGATATGGCGCGAGTTTTTTATGCAAATATTATGGCATTTTCCGCACACGGTCACCAAATCCTTCAAACCACAATACGATCGAATAAGTTGGCGAAATGATCCTAAGGAGTTTGAGGCGTGGAAAAATGGGCAAACGGGTTATCCTTTAGTTGATGCGGGCATGAGAGAGCTCAATACCACAGGGTATATGCACAATCGCGTGCGGATGCTGGTGGCGAGTTTTTTATGCAAACACTTGCTCATTGATTGGCGTTGGGGTGAAGCTTACTTTGCTGAAAAATTACTCGATTACGAATGTTCGTCGAATGTAGGGAATTGGCAGTGGGCCGCAGGCAGCGGTGTCGATGCAGCACCTTATTTTAGAATTTTTAACCCAATGACTCAGGTGGATAAATTCGACAAACAAAAGACTTATATCAAAAGATGGGTTCCGGAATGTGACTTACCCCGCTATCCCAAACCCGTGGTAGAACATAAAATGGCCCGCACGCGTTGTCTGGAAACCTACAAGGCCGCGCTTAATCAGGCCGTATAAACTTGTTTTAATATTCCTACCGATAGATAATTAGGAAACAAGGCAT
>Ga0055584_100002342_pt1 | contig 18757 bp, 16 predicted proteins | sample OSDHelmetaG_FD_58716 | JGI IMG/M metagenome (GOLD analysis project Ga0055584, IMG submission 58716) | Pelagic marine sediment microbial communities from the LTER site Helgoland, North Sea, for post-phytoplankton bloom and carbon turnover... | ecosystem: Environmental > Aquatic > Marine >... | reverse complement strand
ATCTTCAACAGGACACGTTTGTATTTCAGTGCCGGGTCCGTCATCGGTTGTTCCTTTTTTTCTGCTATTTGCATATCGCGCCTTTTAATATTCAGATTGCCCTAACATACTGACAGCCGCGCAGCAAAGCAACGCGGCTGTTGGATTATTTTACAATGGCTGCGCGCACTTAAGACCCAACGGCCTTCTCCGTTGTGCTTCTTATGACAGTGACAGCTGCTGCGGTTGAATTTTTTGTGCTTCTGGGAGAACAGCGCGCGGCTCCGTCTTTGGCCCCATCTTTGGCGCAGTGTCTGCCGTAACAGAGGCTGTTTGCGCATTAAAAACAGGCATCATTGCTGATGTTACTTCTTTTGACATATAGGCGCTCTTTGCGCTCTGGGCCAGGCTTGTTTTGGTGCTATCTGGTTTTTGGGTCATGGCTTGCGTCTGGTTTTCACGGCCTAAATCCATCCCGTTCGCCATGAAAGCGGCCCCTAAGGCAAGGCCGGCAATATAAGCAGCCGGTTGAAGTTTTTCCTTCATCATCTTTAGTTCAATAAAAGGCGATGCTATCGCAGCTGCACTCAACGCTGTGCATAGGCTCAGAAGAACGCCATCCATGGCCGTTGCTTTTACGGCACCTGCAAGCCCGCCGGCGGTGTAAGCCTGAGGGATCATCTCACCAAAAAGGAGAGCGCCAAAAGAAAGCGTAGGAACAGTTACTATGACAGAGAGAAATCCACCAAAAGCAGATATGCCCGCGCGTTTTAATTCTTTTGAGACTTTCATTCAGCACTCCTTTGATCTCTATAAGTTTTAAACTGGGCTGAATATAACCGCAGAGAAAGGATATGTCAATGAAAATTATGGCTAATTATTTGTAGTCGTAGACAAAAACCGTGGGTTAAGGAGCTTTAGGCTCCTGCTCTGTTGGTGGCTTTTTATCCTTCGTTGTGTCCTTCTTTTGAAGCTTTACGCTCCACGGTATTTCTGTATTGCGTGCCAGGTATGAGGCTACATTCAATGTGCCTGCGACGGACATGGCCAACATGGAGATAAAGAGAGCGCCGAGGGCCTCAGGGCCACTCGTAAGAAACGGTGCGGCTGCACCGATGGCGCCTGTTGTCATCGCAGCAAAGGCAAACGTTTTGGACAGGCTCGTGCGGTCATTTGAAAGTAAATCGATAGTTGCAGGAACCGCCAAAGCCGCACACAGCATAGGGCTAACAAAAAGCGCACCGCTTGCAAAAAGATCAGAGTCGATAAAAGCAGCCATGTCGGCAAAAGCAACCGCGCCCCATGCAGCGCAGAGTGTTGAGCCGATAGGCATTTCTCTTATTTTGCTCGCTGTGTTCGCCATTTTATACGTCTCCTAAGCAAGGGAGTTGCAATGTATTTAGCAATCTAGCTATGGCTAACCGTTTGCGACGGCGGCCACTTCGGAGGCAAAGTCTTTTTCTTCTTTTTCAATGCCTTCACCCAGCTGGAAGCGGACAAAGCCCGTCAGGGTCACAGGCGCACCAACATCCGCGGCAGCATTTTCTACTACTTTGGAAATTTTGGTTTCACCGTCAATGACGTAGATTTGTTCCAGCAGACAGATTTCCTCGTAATATTTACGGATACGGCCTTCAACCATTTTCTCAATGATTGCATCTGGCTTGCCGGCTTGCTTCGCCTGATCTCTTAAGACAGCGCGTTCACGCTCCAAAGCGGTGCTATCAACTGATTTGGTATCAAGTGCCTGCGGGAAAGCTGCCGCAACATGCATGGCAATCTGTTTGCCCAGAGCCGCCAGTTTACCGGCATCACCTTCGGATTCCAGAGCGACCAGAACGCCGATTTTACCCATGCCCGGTGCATTTGCATTGTGCATATATCCGGCAACGATACCTTTGTTTACTGATAAAGTGGCAACGCGGCGCAGCTGCATGTTTTCACCGATCTTGGCAATCAGGTCCGTCAGAGCATCCTGCACCGGTTTGCCGCCATCAAAATCGGCTTTCGCCAGCGCTGCAATATCGTCGCTGCCCAGCTTCAGGGCCGCATCCGCTACTTTGGATACATAGGACTGGAACTCGGCATTCTTGCCGACGAAATCTGTCTCAGCGTTAACTTCGACAACAGCGCCTTTTGTGCCGTCAATTGCAAAGGCAACCAGACCTTCAGCGGCTGTACGGCTGGATTTTTTCTCTGCCGTGGACAGACCCTTTTTGCGCAGCCAGTCAACAGCAGCTTCCATGTCGCCACCACATTCTGTCAGTGCTTTTTTAGCGTCCATCATGCCTGCGCCACTTTTGCCGCGCAGTTCTTTAACCATGGATGCGGTAATATCAGCCATCTTTTTATTCCTTCCTTATGCCGTCGCTTGTTTCTTTTGCTCTGTTTCTGTGGCGGCCGCGGTATCAGACTTTTTTTCGTCTGCTGCTGCCCCCTTATCCTTCGCATCCTTCGCAGCGGGCAGCTTTGGAGCCAGCGGCTTTTCAGATGATTTGTCCGCGCGCTTCGCAACGGATGCTTGCAGGCCATCAAGAACGGCTTCCGATACCAGGTTGCAATAGAGCTCAATAGCACGCAATGAATCGTCATTGCCGGGGATTGAAAAGTCTACGCCTTGCGGGTCGCTGTTGGTGTCAAGGATCGCAAAAACCGGAATGCCCAGACGATTGGCTTCCTTGATTGCGATGTCTTCCTTGGTTGTATCAATTACAAAAAGCGCATCCGGCAGACCGCCCATTTCCTTGATACCACCGATGGATTGTTCCAGCTTGTCGCGTTCGCGGGTCAGCATCAAAAGTTCCTTTTTGACGCGGCCTTTTTTGCTGTCGCCGGACAAAAGAGTATCCAGTTCACGCAGTCGTGCAATTGTCTGTGACACTGTTTTCCAGTTGGTCAGCGTGCCGCCGAGCCAGCGATAGTTAATATAGTACTGGCCGCAGCGCTTGGCGGCTTCCTTGACCGTTGTTTGTGCCTGGCGCTTTGTGCCGACAAACAGAACCCGGCCGCCATTAGCGGCGATATCACGAATGCCTTTCAGCGCCGTGTTCATCATGGGCATTGTTTGTTGCAAATCGATAATGTGAACGCCGTTCCGCACACCAAAAATATATTGGCGCATTTTAGGGCTCCAGCGGCGTGTGTGATGACCGAAATGGACGCCTGCTTCCAGAAGCTGACGCATCGTTACTGTTGGCATAGTCATGGTATTTTCTCCTTTTAACCGGTTAAACCTCTGCGAACATTAGCCTTTTTGGGGCCACCGTGGGGCAGGTTATCCGCCCTTTTTTTCGCATGTGAATTTGGCTGTTTCCAGCCATTGGGCGTTGATATACAGGGGTTTTCGCTGATTTGCAAGGTTTTTTGCTGTGACCGTAAGGTCTTAATCGCGTGTTTGTGCGTACCGATAAGACAACATACCGACCTTTTCATGCAGCCAGAGGCCAAATTTATGAAAGTTGCCGCCTACATCAAAGCTTTTTGGCCATATGCGGGTCTTTCCATCTGTACGGTAATCTGTGGGCCAGGCAACAACCCGTCCGGGCCAGTTCTGCGCTTTGAAAGCGGCCATTGCGCGTGGCATATGATAGGCCGAGGTGACGACAACCCAGATCTCCTGTGGTCCCGGATTCATCATCTCCATCGTGAATTGGGCATTTTCCTGTGTGTTACGTGATTGATCCTCGAACATAAAGCGCGTGTGGTCATAAGGGCTCCGCCGCAACCATCGGGCAACAAGCTTGGCTTCGGGACGTCCCTTTTCCAGCAACCGCCCTTCCCCGCCGCTAAAAACCGGGATGGCCAAAGGGTGCCGTTGCATCAGTCTGAGCCCTTCCAGAATGCGCTCCATACTGTCGCTGACGGTGAGAACCTGCCGTTCGGCCATGATGTCCGTATTAAATGTACCCCCCAGAATAACAATACCGGAGATCAAGCGCGGCAGTTTTTCCGGGCGTTCATAGCTGTTTTCAAGCTCGGCCAGCAAATTAGGCCCCAGAGGCGTCACACCGATGACCAGAAACAAAGCCATCGCGGTGCCGATAAGGAATTTGCCTGTTTTCCTGAACTTAAAGCCAAGGGCGCCCGCGCCCGTTACAAACAGCAACAGGACAAAATTCAGGGGCGAAAGAAGGGCCCATGCAATTTTTGATAGGCAGAACAGCATAGCTAAGTTCTATCACGTGTGGCCATAAAAATAAACGGCACGGTGGTTAAAGCTTTATACTTCCCCATCCGCATGCCAAGTTTTTTTATGGACAAATTCCGGTGTATGACTATGATATGCGGGCAATTACCGATCTATGCAGGAGGAGTGGCAGAGCGGTTGAATGCACTGGTCTTGAAAACCAGCAAGGGTGCAAGCCCTTCGAGAGTTCGAATCTCTCCTCCTCCGCCATTTTACAGCAGTCTATTAAGTGTAAAAAATGAAACTAGGTTTTTATATAGTCCTTATTGGCGGTCTTTTTTTAGCACCTTCTGTTGTTTGGGCAAAAGAATATAACTTAAATCTTTTGTGGCAGACGCCTATAGGTGGAAAAAATTGCGAGGTTTTAAGTGAAGACGGGCGCCTTCGCAGGTGTGACCGTGGAAAAGGGATTCAGCTTTTATATAGAGCTGTTCGCGGAAGCAATTTGAGTTTTTGGGGCTGGAATCTTCGAGAAGGTGCTGCTGACAGAATTCTTATTGATGACCTCATTAAAGATGGTTTTGAAGATTACAAGACCATCGAATTGCAGGAAAATTATAATGATCTGACATGGGGTATATTCAATAAGCATAAAAAAGGTCCAGCAATACTCGATATTACTTCTGATAATCAAAATAAAATCTGGGTCGTTGGTTACACTGATCGTGTTGATTCACTAACGGGGCGGGTAACCAATAGAAACTATCTGGCCAGTATTGACGAAAATGGAAAGACTGATTTTGAGAAGCGTTACGCTAAGCAAGAGTTTTCGGGTTTGAGCCAGATTGTGCCTTTTCAAAAGGATACCTTTTTAGTGGCAGGTGGAAGAAATATCGGCAGGGTTGACCGAACTGGAAAGTATCTTTGGGAAAGTAATGTGGGCATGGCAAAAGGGTTATCTTTTGGCACGAACGGAAGCCGGATACTCGCGGTTGGGATGGTTGGTCACGGAAAAGAAAGCGGAGACTATTGGGAGAACTTTGAAAGCCGTTTGCTTGATGAAGATGGAAATATCATGAATACGGCTATTGTTTGGGAAAAGGTAAATGACTATCGGGGTGGGTACTATGCAGACGTAGACGTTCTGGCTGATGAAAGCGGTTTTTTCTCTGTGACCCGTTGGGGCAATAAATTTATACGTGATAAATCACTCATAAAGCCAATTAAAGTTACCAGATTTTCAAATGACGGCGCCATCCTATGGCAGACAGATTTAAAAACCACGCTTGGCAAAGATAGTTTAGATCGGGTCGATATTTGCAGTTACCCTACAATGATTAAGGACGGTAATAACTTATTGGTTGCGTGCACATTATCCGGAAACATTCGATTTTACACGTTTGCAAATGGCCAGAAAAACTATGTAGAATATGTCATTCCCTTGCCGCAATGCCATGAGCCACGTGTAGCTAAGCTAAGTTTATTTTCTAGACCTGATAATCATGCTTTGTATCTGGTCGGCACAAGGTCGAGTGGGAATTCGGGGGCATCATGTAGTTGGTTAGGACATCTGAAACCTAGATAATCCCCCTTGCCTTAAGCCGTCATTCTTTCGGTCCGGCGGGTGCGTGGTTCGCGTCCGGCTGCTGTGCAAAGCAACGTATAGAGCTTGCCGACATCACTTGATGCAAAGGTCGAGCCCAGCAAGTCGCTGTGGTCGTTTGCGGCGGCTTGATCGAACAATTCCTCGAACTGGCGCAGGAAGCGTTGAACGTAGCTGCGGAATTCGCTGTCCCCGGCATATTTGTCGCGGATTTTTTCCATGGGAAGGTCGCTGCCCATTTGCGCCAGACGGCGTGTGAAGGCAGAAACATCGCCGCGCTGGAAAGCACGCCATGTTTTTTCCGGCACTTCACCTTCCAGAGAACGCGTAAAGTCAACCGCCAGTGAGTGCAGGCTTTCTACAATGAACTTCGCTGATGACATGAATGTTTCGCGTTGTGCGCGGCCATCTTCCTTGCGGATCTGGTCAACATGATGAACGGCATCCTGTACGGCCTTGAACAGAGCATTCGATTGCTTGCCGAATGCGGATGCTGCATCGTCAGCTGCCTGAATGGCTGCGTTTGACACGGTAACCAACCGGTTTGACTCTTCGGCCAGATATTCGCGGCTGTCGGTGATGTTGGTTACGACTGTGCCTGTAATTGTATTGATGTCTTCCAGGCGCGTGCCCAGAATAGAAACGGCCTTGCTGATGCGGTCTGCCGATAGCGCAGACGTTTCCGCTACACGATCTGCCTGCCCGCGCAGTTCTTCGTTGTAATTCTGCGATGTTTTTAGCGATGATTTCATGTGCTCGGAAAGCTCTTTCGTGCGCGCAGCAAAGCTGTCGCCGGTATGTTTGAGCTCCATGAGTGTTTCTTTTGATGTGCCCAGAAGTTGCTGTGCTTCGTCTTGTACGCGCGCAACCAGTTCGCCTGAAAGGTTTGTGGTGATGCGTGCGGACTCGGACAGCTTGTCGCTTTGCTCCATCGCTTTTTCCGTTACTTCATCAAAGCGCAGCGTGATGCGCTCGGCTGTTTTGTCGATATGCACAACGGAGCGATTAACTTCTCCGTTCACTTCGTCGATCTGCGTTAATGCGCGCCCTACGGACTCTGCCAGTTCCTGGAACTGTTCGTTGGAGGCACGTTGTACGCTTTCAATTTTAAGAATTGCCTGGTCTGTCGCCAAATGAATGTCCGAAGACTGATCGGACAGAGAGCGCTCTATTTCTCTCATGTTTTCTTCAGCTGATTGCGCCGCTTGTTCGATCTCCTCTACGCGTTGCTGCAGATCACTGCTGGAAGATTTCAGGATGGTAGCCGCATCATCAGCGCCGGTGCGGAGGCTCTGCAAGCGCTCATCAAAAACAACGCCGACCTTCATTGTGTTGTCGAGATTGCTTTCTGTCGTTGTTTTGTAGCTCTTGTGCAGATCTTCCAGCTGCATCTGTGTTTCCTGTGCCTTTTCAAGAGCGCCGGTGAACACAGGCTCAAAGTTAGTTGCTGTGTGCTCCATGGCCTCCATAACACTTTCAACAGAATCCTTTGCGGACTGTGCATGTGTTTGCAGTTTTTCTGCCTTGTTTTTCATCGTGTCATCAAGGGCGCCCAGCGAAGAAATAGCCTCGGCCGTTGTTTCGTTAACCTCGCTGCAACGCGCGGCAATTTTACCCTGCAGGCTATCAATGTCGGCACCTGCTTTTTCGGACAGGCTGGCAAGACGGCTGGTCTGGTCTTCCAGAAGGTCGCGTACGGATTCTATGCCTTTTAAGGATTCCTGAACTTCGGTGCCGAGCAAATCTTTTTGACCGGATATCTGCTCGTTGATTGTGCGTGTGTGAATAGCAATCTGCCCTGAAAGCGTGGAGATTTCCTGTACTTGTGTGCGCAAGGCATTGCGGATGTGATCGGCATTTTCACGGGCTTTGCTGCTGGCATCTTCCAGCTCAGTCGTGCGTTTGCGTAATGTATCACCAATATGTTCGTGTGCTGCGCCGGCATCGGCAACGGCCGTGTTCATCTGGCGTAATGGGTTTTCAAGCGCGGTATGAACGGCCTCGATACGCTCCACCATGCTGGCGGTTGAGATGTTGATTTTTTCTGACTGGTTTTCAATCGCAGTAGACAGGCGCTCAACTTGTTCGTCCGCCAGCTTTGTTGCGTCGCTGATTTTTTCGCGGCTTTGTTCCAGTATAGAAACGATTGTTTTGATGTGCTCGACATTGCCTTCACCGGCCTCGTTAAGCTGCTCAATATGTGAGCGCGTGGATGTGATCAGCGAGTCTGCTTGCTCCTGTGCCGACCCTGTAGCCTGCTCCAGTGATTCAATAGAACGTCTGACGGCGGCGCTAATGGACTCTCCGCCCTCAAGTGCCGTACCCATTGCCGCGCTCAGTTTGTTTGCGGCGGACACACCTGCTTCCTCGATTGATTCCGCATCCTTGGCAAGCCCTTGCGCGGTTTCACGTAGCTTTTCTGCCTGTGTGGCAATGCGGCCTTCAATATTATCTGTGCGTGAGACCATGGAATCTGCTGCCTGGCTCATGTTATCGAGGCTGTCATTGATTGTGCCGGCAATCCGTTCTGCTTGTGCGGCCAGATCTTCTGCGCCCAGCTCCAGAGAATGACGGTGCTCTGTAATTGTCAGAGTGGATCGTTCCATGGACTCAATTGTGTTTTCGGCAACCTCTTCAAGGCTTTTGATCTGTGTCTCGATGGTGTTGGATAGCTTGGCTGTTTCATCTGAAACATGGACGGCTGCATCGGACAAACCTTTGACATGCTCGTCAAAGCCATTGCTGACGTTTTTCAGTCGATCCGCCACGCGGCTCACTTCATCGTTCAGGCTTTCAAGGCTGTCAGCCAGATGCTTTTCGACGCCTTTTGCTTTTTCACCGGCTTGTTCCGCTGTGTTTAGAAGTTTTTCCGCGCCGCCTTCCATTATGGTCCGCATTTCTTCTGTGCGGGTCACCATGGTTTTGGTCGCATCATCCCAAGCTTGTGTGCCTTCTTGTGACTTTTCATTGACAATGGCACTGCGCTTTTCAATTTCCTCGGTCAGTGTAAGCAGCCGGGTGGCGCGCTCATTCAGTGTTTCTGACAGGCGGTCGATATGAAATTCTGTTTTCTTTGAGATGCCGACAAAATCACGCACTTCCGTACGCAGCCCTTGCCGCGCGCGTGCGATAGATTTGATAACAGCACGTGATGACGATGCCAATTCGGAGGCTTGCTGGCACAGGCGTTCGATATCCTGGCTCACACGTTGTGCCCGTGCATCTGACGGGAAAATGATGGACTGCAATTCAGTGCGCAGCGTTTCGGCGTAGTGTTGAATGTCGGCGGCGCGTTGCGCGTGTCCCAACATCATCCAGAACAATGCAATCGGTGCCAGCATCGCTGTCAGCGTCAAGCCAAATTGCGGTACATCCGTAGGCAGCCCACTTGTGCCGATCATGTAATTTACACAAGCACCGCCCCATAACGCGGTTAGAAGTATACCCGCATAGCCAACCATCTTTGACCATAGAGGGCGTTCCGCCGGTGCGGCATTGGCAGGCGTCAGCATCAATACAGACTCGTCATCTGCTCCATGCAGGGTGTTTTTGTTGATCTCATCCTTGCGTTCGGCCCGGATGTTAAGGTCAATCCCCTTGCCGTCTTTTCCTTCGCTGTCTTTTTGAATGGCACGAAGGCGCAAGCTTTTATGTTTCAGGCCACTGGCCTTTTCACGCATTTCTTCGATCCGCCGCGCGGAGATGCCCGTGGCGGGTACTTTGCCTTCAGTAGCTTTTTCTGGTTTTTCAGGCGTAATTTTATCCTGCGTGGCCACAGCAGATGATTGTTTCATCGGCGCATCTCTCCGTTCTAAAAGTCTAAAATCAATGGAATTCCGGACATGTACGCACACGGCGCGTATGCGCGCAAGAGTAAGTGCAAAATGACCCTGTGGATGACGTGGATAAAATTCTAGGCCTTAGATGCGGCGCCCGTCAAAGTTCCATTGTTTTTAATGTATTGGATGTATTCTTTAATATCACGCTTTACTTCAGGTGCGACAAAATACAAGCCAATCAAATTAGGAATAGCCATCGATAAAATCATAGCATCTGTAAAATCAATAACGTTGCCAAGCGTTGCCGATGTACCGACAACTGTAAAGCCACAAAATATAAGCTTAAATGTCACTTCAACGCCCCGCTTTTCACCAAACAGGTAAGTCACGGCCTTCGTCCCGTAATATGACCATGTCAGCAGCGTCGAATAAGCAAACATAAACACAACCAGGCTCAAGACATAACGTGAGCCTGGAATCGTTGTTTCAAATGCATCGGATGTCAGCTCAACACCGCGTAAGCCGCCCAGACTGCCGCCGGCATCAAGTACCGACTTTCCTTCCTGCCACGCGCCGGTCACAACAATCACCAATGCCGTAATCGTACAAATAACAACTGTATCAATAAACGGCCCCAGCATCCCGACAAAGCCCTGACTCACAGGCTGGTTTGTCTTTGCTGTGGAATGCACGATGGCTGCCGATCCCAATCCGGCCTCGTTAGAAAAAGAAGCCCGCTGCACGCCCACAAGTAAAGCGCCAACAAAGCCGCCTATCCCTGCTTCCGGCGCAAGCGCCATCTGGAAAATTGTGACCAATGCTGCCGGAATATCAGGCAAATTCATAATGATCACAAGAATGCCCGCCAACAAATAAATGCCACCCATCACAGGCACAAGCTTTGATGTCACACGCGCAATTGATTTAATCCCGCCAATAATCACCAACCCAACAAGAAACGCGAGAATAAGGCCAAACAGCCAGCCCTTATCGCTCCACCAACTGTCATCACCGCCTGTAACATTTACAAATTGTCCATAAGCCTGATTGGACTGGAACATGTTTCCGCCGCCGATCGCGCCGCCAATACAAAAAATTGCAAATATCGCAGCCAGCACATGGCCAACATAGGGGATATTCCGGTTGGCAAAAATATCGCGCAAATAATACATGGGTCCGCCGGAAACCTTCTCCGGATCATCTTTGTCACCATGGTGGAGATATTTCACGCCCAGCATAACCTCAACAAACTTGGTGGACATACCAAACAGCCCCATCACCATCATCCAGAAGGCTGCACCGGGCCCGCCGAGTGAAATGGCTGCTGCCACACCGGCAATATTACCCAGTCCGACTGTCCCCGAAAGCGATGTTGCTAATGCCTGAAAGCGTCCCAATTGTCCGGATTCCCCCGGCGCATCATATTTGCCGCGCAATACGTCAATGGCATGCTTGAAGTAACGAATATTGATAAAGCCCAGATAAAACGTAAAAAACAAAGAGGCCGCCGCCAGCCACAACAACAACAAAGGAGCCGTCACCTGCTCTCCTGCTGTATCCATTACACCCGGTATAGGAACGCCGTAAAACAGTACGCTAAATACAGCCCCGGATATGCCGGCAAATTGTTCATTAATCCAGACATCAATACTCATAAATATATCTCCTTTGGGAGTTACTGCGAACAGACCGGGTGAGAAACCGGATGGGACGGGAAGAAGGTCGACGCCCATTTGCGTAAATTATTTTGGTTCATATAAGAGACTTTTTGAATGCGCGGCGCATACTGGGCACAGAACATATCAGGGCGCATTGTGGCTGCATCCAGCGAAATCTTGTTGGCAAACTTTGTGCGCAGGTCATTGAGCGCCGCTTCCGGGTCATGTGCGCCGCTGCGCTGAAAATAGCTCATAAGGCGGCGTTCATAATCGGCAAAGACACTGCCATTGCTGCGGGTGAATTCACGGTAGGACTGATACAGGTTCTTGTTGCCCGCGCGGGCCATGTGCTGGCAACTCAGGCCAATAACCATCAGTTCGCTATGGATACGGATGCCCTGCTCGGCCTCGGCCTCTGCTGTTGTGTAACATGAGCGCGTGCCCGCCAGCGCCAAAGAGGCGCTCAACGCGAGAATACCAATGCTCAAAACCAATGTACGAATCATGTGTCCTATACCGCCAGGGGAGTCTTTAGCGGTTCTCCGTTGAAATGTGCAAGAAAATTCTCGACCACCAACTGCGCCATCGCTGTTCGTGTCTCAATGGTAGCCGAGCCCACATGCGGCAGCAATACAACATTGTCCATTGTAAACAGGCTTTCTGGCACATGTGGTTCGTTTTCGTAAACATCCAGCCCCGCGCCGGCAATATCCTTATTACGCAGGGCGATCAGAAGGGCTTCCTGATCGACGACCGAACCGCGTGCGACATTCACAAGATACCCCTTTGGTCCCAAAGCGTTTAAAACATCCATATTCACCAGATGCCGCGTTTCATCTCCGCCTGAACAGGATAAAATAAGGACGTCACACTCCTTAGCCATCACTTTAAGATCATCGTGGTATCTATATGAAATATCATCTTTTTTTGATCTTCCATGATAGCAAACATCCATGCCGAAGGCCGCGCAGCGCGCAGCAATGGCGCGCCCGATCCGCCCCAACCCGACAATCCCGACGGTTTTGCGGTGCAGGCTGGTACCCAGCGGCATGGGGCCGTTTGCCCACTTGCCAATCCGTATATAGGCATCACCTTCAACCACACGCCGGGCGACCGTCAGCATCAGGGCTATAGCCGTGTCTGCCGTGTCGGCTGTCAGAACATCGGGTGTGTTGGTCACAATAATGCCCCGGTCGTTCGCAGCGGCCAGATCTATATTGTCTACGCCTACGGCAAAATTTGCGATAATCTCGAGGTTGGGTAGCGCCTCGATCAGGCTACGGCTGACATTGCGCCCCGGCACGGCAATGATACCGACAACATCATTTTGATGCGTGCGGATGGTTGTATCCGGGTCTTTTTCCTGCCAAAGACGGATAACATTGAATTTGTCCTCCAGCGCATCAAGCCCCAGAGGGTAAAGACTGCTTAGGGCCAGTACTGTTTTTGTCATCCGAATCCCCTCAAAATTCTGGTAATTACCGTGATTATATCCTATGTTGCCGCCATGAAAACAAAGAAGAAAAAATTATTCATTAAAACCTGGGGCTGCCAGATGAACGAGTATGACAGCTCGCGGATGGCCGATGTCCTCGCGCCACTGGGCTATGAGACCGCAGATACCCCGGATAATGCGGATATGATGATCCTGAATACCTGCCATATCCGTGAAAAAGCCACCGATAAGCTTTTCTCCGAGCTGGGCCGTATGCGCGAGCATAAGGAAGCTAAAAAAGCGAAGGGTGAGAAAATGCTGATGGCTGTTGCCGGTTGTGTGGCGCAGGCGGAAGGCGAACTGATTACCAAGCGCGCCCCTTACGTTGATATGGTCTTTGGCCCGCAAACTTATCACGAGCTGCCACAAATGGTGATGAAGGCCACGGGCGAGCGCGTCATCAATGTAGACTTTCCGGTTGAATCAAAATTTGACCTGCTCCCTGTTGAAACCGGGCGGCAGGGTGTAACGGCTTTTTTGTCCGTGCAGGAAGGTTGTGATAAATTCTGCACCTTCTGCGTTGTGCCTTATACGCGCGGCTCTGAATATTCACGTCCGGCGCAAAAAATTATTAACGATGCAAAGCGCCTGCGCGATACGGGCGCAAAAGAAATTACGTTGCTGGGGCAAAATGTAAATGCCTATCACGGTGATGGGCCGGATGGCTCGACATGGGGTCTGGGTAAACTGATCGTGGCCCTTGCCGAGATAAGCGGCATTGAACGTATTCGCTACACAACATCGCATCCGCGCGACATGGATGATGAGTTGATCGAAGCACATGGCAGCATCGAAAAACTGATGCCTTTCCTGCATCTGCCGGTACAAAGCGGGTCCGATGCTATGCTTGAAGCCATGAACCGCCAGCATACAGCAGACAGATATATGGAGATTATCGAGAAGCTGCGCGCAGCTCGTCCTGACATTGCGCTGTCTTCTGATTTTATTGTCGGCTTCCCCGGTGAAACGGACGAAGATTTTGAACAAACCATGGAGATGGTGCGGGCGGTGAAGTTTATCTATGCCTATTCATTTAAATTCAGTGCGCGGCCCGGTACGCCCGCCGCCGTGATGAAGAACCAGATTCACGAAAAAATTAAAAACGAGCGTCTGCAACGGCTTCAAGAATTGCTGACCGCACAGGGGCAGTCTTTCAATTTAGGCTCTGTCGGTCATGAAATGCCGGTGCTTTTTGACCGCAAAGGCAAGGTAAAAGGACAGCTTCATGGTCGTACGCCTTGGAACCAATCCATCCATGCTGAGGCCCCGGATCGCCTGTTGGGGCAGATAGAGAGCGTGGAAGTGACCCGCGCGACCGCAAATTCCCTTACAGGACAGATAGTTACAAAAGAGCGCTTTGTTAAGAGAGCCTAAACTATTGATATTATAAAATAAAGATACGGTGTAATATCAGGAAAGAGGCCTGCTATCAGAAAGACCGACATACAAGAACGTATCGTTTTCGAGGACAACCGTCTGGTGCCGGAGCTTTACGGCGAGCAAAATACACATCTCCAGAAAATCGAAGACGCTCTGGATGTTCTTATCAGCAATCGTGGTAATGAAGTAACCATCACCGGCAACGACGCGGACGCCCACCGGGCGCGCGAAATTCTTGAGGTTTTGTGGGAGAATTTACAGCAAGGGCAGCACATTGATATGCATGCTGTTGATACGGCCCTGCGCTTTTTACGCGAACAAGGTAGCGGGGATTCCCATGCGACCGCCCTTTCCGGCTTTACCGCATCTGATACGCTTATTGTGACACGGAAGAAAAAAATTCAGCCGCGCACGCCGTTGCAAGCGGCCTACATGCAGGCCATGCATACAAAAAATATGGTTTTTGGTGTGGGCCCGGCCGGTACGGGGAAAACCTATCTGGCGGTTGCGATGGCTGTGGCCATGGTCGAGAGCGGAGAAGTTGAACGTATTGTCCTGACCCGTCCTGCTGTCGAAGCTGGCGAGCGCATTGGTTTCTTGCCGGGTGAGATGAAAGATAAAATGGACCCCTATCTGCGCCCTCTTTATGATGCGCTGCATGACACGATGGCTGCTGAAAAAGTGCAGAAGAAAATCATAAACGAAGAAATTGAAATAGCGCCGCTGGCCTTTATGCGCGGGCGGACATTGAATAACGCATTCATCATTTTGGATGAAGCACAAAACGCAACCACGGCGCAGATGCTTATGTTCCTCACGCGTCTGGGCGAAGGTTCGCGCATGATTATTACCGGCGATCCCAGCCAGACTGACTTGCCTGCCCAACAAAAATCAGGATTGGTCGAAGCTATGGAGATTTTACCCACGCTTGATGATATAGCTTTTGTTCAGTTCACTCACGAAGATGTTGTGCGGCACCATCTTGTTAGCAAAATTATCAGAGCCTATGACAACCGAAGAAAATAATAAGGCCGAACAGGCTGCTGATGTCGCCGTCGCTGTCGCTGTCGATGTCGCTATAAATTGTGATGACTGGCAGAAGCTGGATTTTGATCCCGCGGCGCTTGCCCTTGAAATCGTGCCGATGGTTTATGCCATGGCCGATATACCGGAATTTATTTTGGGCGCAGATGTCGAATTCAGTGTTGTTCTGAGTGATGACGAGAGCATTCGTGTGCTCAACCGGGATTATCGTGGCAAGGATAAGCCAACAAACGTTCTTTCCTTTGCAGCCCTTGATGCGGGGGCGGACGGCGTTTTGCCATCATCCCCGCCCGATCAACAGGCATGGCTGGTCGGCGATGTCATTCTTTCTTATGAAACCATTGAATCAGAGGCCGTAGAGCAAAATAAGACCCTTAAAGACCATTTTACCCATATGCTTGTGCATGGCACATTGCATTTACTGGGGTATGATCATGAGGAAGACAGTGACGCCACAATTATGGAGAATCTGGAAATTGGTATTTTAGAAAAACGAATGATTGAAAGCCCTTATTCTTAAGAATAAATCATGGCATAATACGGGACATGTACGAGATGAAAGAGATAGACAAGGACACCGCGCCACCACAGGCAGCACCGTCCGCCGAGATAAAGGAGTTCCCGGATGAACGTGTTGCCGTCAGGCAGCATGAATCCAAAGCAGGATCATCACAGCAAAATGGCTTCTTGCGTTGGTTGGCGAGATTAACCGGCAAGGACAAGCCCGGCAGTGATCTGCGTGAGGTGCTTGAGGAATTTATTGAAGAAGTTGAAAACAGCGACGATGGCCCTGTGTCCGCCATAGCGCGTCATGAACACACCTTGATGTCGAATGTTTTGAAGTTGCGCGATATGACGGTCGTGGATGTCATGATCCCGCGCGCAGATATTGTGGCGATAGATATAGGAACCTCACAAGAAGATTTACTATCTCTGCTGGCGGAAAAGCAGCACAGCCGTATCCCCGTTTACCGCGATAGCCTCGATGACATTCTCGGTACCATCCATATCAAAGACATCATGGCTTGTATGGCCAAAGGAAATACTGTTGAGGTCGAAAATCTTGTGCGCGAAGCACCGATTGTCTCCCCATCCATGCCGGTGCTTGATCTTATTCTTATGATGAAGCACATGAAAAAACACATGGCGCTTGTCGTGGATGAATATGGCGGCATTGACGGGCTTGTTACAATCGGTGATGTCATCGAAACCATTATCGGTGAAATCGATGATGAATACGACACAGTGGCTGATCCGGAGCTAAAACATAACAAAGATGGCAGTGTTTTGGCTGATGGTCGTTACGATATAGAATCCTTTGAGGAAGAATATGGCGGCATGCTGACCGCGGATGAACGGGAAGATATAGACACACTGGGCGGCCTGGTTTTTGAGCTTGCCCGTCGTATCCCTGCCCGCGGTGAAATTTTAACGCATAGCTCTGGTATGGTTCTGGAAGTGATTGAAGCAGATCCCCGGCGGGTCAATAAAGTGTTGATCCGTAATATTCCTACAACCACCAAAGACCGGTAGTTTTTTCCCATGCAGACTTTTGTTCCCTTTTTGCTCTGTCTTCTGAGCGGCGCATTGATCGTGCCTTCTATGGCGCCGTGGGGAATATGGCCGATGCTGTTTGTCGGCTTCAGTATCTTTTACGCCCAACTTGCTGCCGCACCTAAAAAGAAGGCGGCGTTTCTTTATGGCTGGTTATTCGGTTTTGGTTACTTTGTGTCCAGCTTGTGGTGGATTGCAAATGCGCTGCTGGTGCCCGGCAATGATTTTTTGTGGGTCTGGCCGCTTGCTGTTGCGGGCTTGCCTGCGGGGCTTGCCTTTTTTCCGGCACTGGCTTGTGTCTGTATAAATCGTTGTTCCGATATGCGCGCCCTGCCCGGCTTTTTGTTTTTTGTGTCGTTGATGGCGCTCGCGGAATGGCTGCGCGGTCATATCTTTACCGGCTTTCCCTGGAACCTCTATGCCTATGGTTGGAGCGGATGGGACGGCATGATCCAAAACCTTGCTTGGGGTGGCCCGTATATGCTGACCCTGCTGACAGTTTTTTGGGCAGCGTTACCGGGATTTTTATACCGATCAGAAGCAACAACCAAACATCGCGCTGTGATTGCGAGTAGCGCCATTGTGATTTTTGCCGTGTGTTTCCTATACGGTCATTTCAGGTTAATAACGCCGGACGTTCAAAATAATGATACGGCGTTGCAGATTAAGATTGTCCAGCCGAACATCTTGCAGGAAGACAAATGGAATCCTGAAAAGGCAGGCGAGAACCTGCACAAGCTTTTATCCCTTTCTGCGGCGACGGATACGGCTGATGCTGATGAAGAGGATATAACAACGCTTATTGTCTGGCCGGAAACGGCGATTACACTGGATACTTTGAACCACCCGGTGGCCCACAAAATGATGGCTGAGATGATGGCCGGTCATCGCCAGCCTGTTTATCTCGCCACAGGCTTGATGCGCTTTGAAGAAACACAGGACAAGACCACTTATTTTAACAGCCTCGCTCTGCTGGATCAGGACCTGAATATAGCCTCTGTCTATGATAAAACGCATCTTGTGCCGTTCGGGGAGTATATCCCCTTTCAAAAAAATCTCTCTTTTACACCGCTTGCCCATTTTGAGGGCTTTGCAACCGGGCCGGGCCCGCGCACATTGCAGGCATCCGGTTTACCCGGGTTTAGTCCTTTGATCTGCTATGAAGTTATTTTTCCCGGTGCGGTCATAAGCCAGACAGATCCAGGCCCTTCCTTTATACTGAATGTTACAAATGATGGCTGGTACGGTGATAGCCCCGGCCCCCGGCAACATTTCATGCAGGCGCGCTTTCGCGCAATCGAGGAAGGCTTGCCGGTTGTCCGGGCTGCTAATACGGGGATTTCGGGATTAATCGATTCTTATGGTCGTCCGTTGCTGACAATTGCTCTGGGTTCGCAGGCATCTGAAAATGTTACCTTGCCGCCCGTTTTGGCTAACCCGACCTTATATAGCCGGAACGGGGATCTGTTTTTCTTTCTGGCGGTTTTGTTCCTTATCCTTCCTTCCAAAAGACGACGCCCATAATCGGAATACCCAGCACTATTGTGGACAGGCCCCAGCTCATATAATAGCCAATATCCCAATCATAGCTCAGCAACAGCGGCCATATATAAAAACGCGTGGCCAGCCCGACGGCTAGAACAAGCGCCAGCCCCGTCAGAAAAACTTTTTTGGAGGCCTCATACGTTGAATGGGACATCCAGTACACAATACCAAAGCTAAAAATAACCAATATGATGGGTTTGATTGTGCCCTCATCCGTGGCAAGCCGCAGGCAATAAACACCCAGAATAAAAAATGATGTGCTGGTCACCCATTTCAGAGTGTTGATAAATAATTGTACCATCGGCTGTGCCTCATTTCAGGTGGCAGATTTGAATATCAAGGCATCATACCTCATTTGTGAATGGGTTGCCCTGATTCTTGATTGTTTAAGCGAGCCTTGCACAACTTGTTCATACTTTCCCCATGGACCTTCTCTGGCTTTCAACCTGCGTCACGAAGCTTCGTAAAAACTGATGTGTTAGATAACCATAATTATTTGGGGTGTATGAGAGGCTTCTCTAACTTACTGTTATAATAGTGGTGAATGGCGCGCCCGGGAAGACTCGAACTCCCAACCTTCTGATCCGTAGTCAG
>Ga0055584_100002341_pt1 | contig 18769 bp, 22 predicted proteins | sample OSDHelmetaG_FD_58716 | JGI IMG/M metagenome (GOLD analysis project Ga0055584, IMG submission 58716) | Pelagic marine sediment microbial communities from the LTER site Helgoland, North Sea, for post-phytoplankton bloom and carbon turnover... | ecosystem: Environmental > Aquatic > Marine >... | reverse complement strand
TTCATCAGTCCGCCGGCACTTTCCTCGTCGTAGGCCAGAACCTGCTTTACGCGTTCATGATCCTGCTTGTCGAGAGACTGCAGGACTTCCTGAGTTACGGCCTCCGGAAGGTCGATAAGGAGGTCGGCGAGGTCGTCGACTTCCATGCCTTCGGTGGCGGCGATCAAATCGGCTATTTGCATGCCTTCGATCAGTCCGTCGCGCACCTCATCAGACACTTCGACAAGAACATCGCCTTCAATCTCGGAACCGACGAGCTCCCAAAGTAACGCGCGTTTCTTCCTCGGAAGTGACTCGAGCAGGCGAGCGACTTCCGACGGGTGCAGGCTGTTTACCATGCGGCCTGCCGCGCGCATACGGCCGCCTTCGAGCAGCTCGTGCAGCTCCTCGCGGTTGTCTTTCGTTTTCTCTGACACGTCCATGGTGGCGGAGTTTAACAGCTTAGTCCCGGTGGATTCGATGCTGTGTCAGGTTGTTGTGGCGGGTAAGCACGGGTTCGTGATTATTGCGAAGCTCTGCGGCAAGTCTTTCGGCCATATGGACAGAGCGGTGTTGACCGCCGGTACATCCGACGGCAACCGTCAGATACCCGCGATGTGCATCTTCGAAGCGTGGGATCCAGCGATTGAGAAATCCGACAATGTCTTCGAACATGGCGGTGAAATTCGGTTGTTCATCCAGATACTCGATAACCGCCTGGTCCAGGCCGGTCAATCTGCGCAGATCGGTGTTCCAGTATGGGTTCGGCAGGCAACGCATATCGAATACGAAATCAGCGTCCGCCGGTATCCGGTGCTTAAAGCCGAAAGATTCAATTAGAACTGACAAGGTCTCGGATTTTCGTCGGTCGACTCGCTCCCGGATTATGTCGGCGAGTTCGTAGATGCTGGTTCGGGATGTATCGATGACGAGGTCTGCTGCATTGTTCACATGGGCGAGAACTTCTCGCTCCTCGCTGATGGCCTTTCTGAGCTCGCTGCCGTGTTCTGCCATTGGGTGGCGCCGACGTGTTTCACTGTAGCGTCGCAACAGGATTTCATCACTCGAATGCAGAAATACAATGTCTGTTCGGACGCCCAGTTCACGTAGGTCGTCGACCAGTCCGGGCAATGCCTCAAGGTCGTTGGGGCGGTTCCGAGCATCGACGCCGACCGCCAGCAGCTCCGTTTTCATGCCCCCGCCGGAATGAACCTCGCGCACCGCTGACTTGAGCAGCGCGGCCGGAAGGTTGTCGATACAGTAATAGCCCAGATCTTCAAGAACATGCAAAGCGACTGTCTTGCCGGAACCGGACAGTCCACTAACGATAATCAGTCGAAGATCTCTGCTCATGGTGGCTATGGATCCGAAAATATTCGGGTCAAACTCCTTCTGCCGCGCGCACTTCTTCAGGCAGAACGAGTGTCGAGCCGTCCAGCAGGGCGTCGTACAAATCACTGCTTGAATTCATGCTACGCAATCGGGAGCGCAGCCCCTCATCCGCCATGACGCGCGTGATCATCTTGATATCGGAGTAGTGGCTGTCGTCGAGCTCAGTTGGAACCATCATGCCGAAGACGAGATCGACAGGTTCGCCATCAGACGCATCGAAATCGACCGGCTCAGAGAGCTTGATCAGAGCAGCACTGCTTTCCTCAATATCGGCGACCCGACAATGCGGGAACGCCGCACCCCGATCGAGCCCGGTACATCCGAGTCGTTCACGGTCGTTAAGGCATCTGAAAATGAGGTCGCTGGGTATTTCCGCGTAGGAACGCACGAGAAGTTCGCTCAGGATTTCCAGGCAGTGCTTCTTGCTCCTGGCCGTCGCGTTACATAACACGCCGTCAGGCTTGATGATTTTTTCGAGCTGCATAAGGCGTGGGCATTTGGTAGCAACGATCTGTGCGGCCGACTGACCGCACAGATCGTATGCAGGGTCAGGCGTACTTGATCTTGTTTTTGTCTTTGGCACGGTGATCAACGAGCTTTTCCTTGTATTTTCTTACTCGCCTTTCGATCTTGTCGACCATGCCATCAATTGCTGCGTACATGTCCTCTTCTGTGTGATCCGCGTAAATCGTACCACCATTTACACGCACGGTTGCTTCGGCTTTGTGCCGCAGTTTTTCTACGGTCAAGATACATTGGACGTCAGACACGAGGTCAAAGTGTCGGGCAGTTTTGTTAACCTTGGATTCGACGTATTCTCTAAGCGAATCAGTGACTTCAACGTGGTGGCCTGAAACATTCAATTGCATAGCTGTCTCCAGTATTGGTTATCATTTGGACCTCTCAAGGTCAGGGTGGCAGTCTCTAAATTCTCCTGTATCGAGTTTCCTACGTAGTTTTATCACCGCGTCTCGCGATTCCTGCGGTCGCTCGACGAGGGGATATTCATTGCTTCACGGTACTTCGCGATAGTCCGTCTCGCAACCGTAATGCCGTCGTCTTTCAGTAAGTTCGTGATCTTACTGTCACTGAGCGGTTTCTCGGCGCTCTCAGCAGCAATCAACTTGCGAATTTTTGCGCGAACCGACGTTGATGACCGATCCTCACCGCTCGCCGATGCCAGGTGACTTGAGAAGAAATACTTGAATTCGAAGACGCCGCGCGGTGTGTGCATATACTTGTTGGTAGTTACACGTGAAATGGTTGATTCGTGCATACCGATTTCTTCGGCAACGTCCCGGAGGACCATCGGCTTCATCGCTTCGTCGCCGTGTTCGAGGAAACTTACCTGCCGTGCAACGATGCTGGTCGCTACCTTCAGCAAAGTCTCGTTTCTAATTTCCAGGCTGCGGATCAGCCAGCGCGCCTCCTGTAACTGCGATTTCAATACAGCGTGTTCCCCGCTGCCGCGCAACAATTTTGCGTACTGCTGATTCACCGATAGCCGGGGTACGCCGGTTGGGCTGACCTCGACCTGCCAGCGATTGTCTACTTTGCGTACGAATACGTCCGGAATAACGTACTGGGCAGCAGCGGGGCTGATCGCCAGACCGGGTTTTGGATTGCAGCCCCTGACAAGCGCAAGTGCTTCGTGAAGCTTTTCTTCCGAGGTTCGGAGGCTGCGCCGAAGTTCACCGTAGTCACGTGCGGCCACCAGGTCCAGATGACCGTCCGCAATGTCCAAAGCGAGTTGGTAGCCAGGCGTTTCCGGGTCCAGTTGCTCAATTTGTCGAATAATGCACTCCGACAAAGAACGTGCGCCGACGCCGACAGGATCGAGACGCTGCAATTTGGCGAGCGCCGCCTCTGCTTCTTCGACCGTTACAGGCGGTTGTTCATGCAGGCTGGAAATAATCTCGTCAATGTCGGCGGTCAGGTAGCCGTCATCGTTGATTGAATCGACCAGAGCTTCGCCAATCAGCGCTTCACGCATCGTGAAGTTCTCGATTTCAAGCTGCCAGTAGAGGTGCTCGTGCAATGTCTCGCCTGATTCGTCCGCGAAATCGCTGATCGGACGGCCCTCGCCATTCCAGCCGCTGTCCTGGGAGCGCTCTGCAGCACGAGTCTGCCAGAACTCGTCCGCCTTAATAGTTTCAACCTCGGCCGTCGTATCGGAACTCGTGCGGGGGACATCGGGCAGGTCCTCCATTTCGAGCATTATGTTCTCTTCCAACGCTTCTTGAATCTGCGCGTTCAGGTCGAGGATAGGCAGCTGCAACAGGCGGATGGCCTGCTGTAGTTGTGGCGTCATTGTTAATGACTGACCGAGTTTTAGTTGAAGCGAAGGTTTCAGCATTTACGGCTAATACTCTATGGGCGATTTCTGAAAGCGCAAGTGTGTAATGAATGCATAGATTGCCTTAGAGTTTGAACTCCTGTCCGAGATACACTTCTCGAACGTGATGATTCTCCAAAATATCTTCGGGCGAGCCTGATGCGATCAAACTGCCGTCACTGAGTATATAGGCATGGCCGCAGATGCCGAGTGTTTCACGAACATTATGGTCGGTGATCAAAACCCCGATGCCCCGGTCGCACAGGTGTCTGATAATGCGCTGAATGTCCAGTACCGAGATAGGATCAACACCGGCAAACGGCTCGTCAAGCAGAACGAACAATGGGTCGGCCGCCAGTGCCCTCGCGATCTCGACTCGACGACGTTCGCCGCCTGACAGGCTGATTCCAAGACTGCTGCGCACGTGGCCAACGTGTAATTCATCAAGCAGGGTTTCCAGTTCCTTTTCGCGACCCGCTCGATCGAGATCCTTGCGGACTTCGAGAATGGCGAGAATATTCTGCTCAACGGTCAATTTTCGAAAAATCGACGCTTCCTGCGGCAGATAGCCCAAGCCCAGTTTGGAGCGCTGATGCATGGGTTTGGCCGTCAGGTCCTTACCGTCGAGCAGAATATTGCCGCCATCCGCCGCTATCAGGCCGACGATCATGTAAAAAGCCGTGGTTTTGCCGGCGCCGTTTGGGCCCAGCAGTCCTACGACTTCTCCACTCTTGATCTCGAGCGACAGACTCTTCACAACCTTGCGCAGCTTGTAGCTCTTGGATATGTCCTGAACGCTGAGAATACTCATGGGTTCTCAGCATCGTCTTCGATTTCGGAATCAGGTTCGTCTTCTGGCTCTGTCGCACGCAACTCTTCCAATCCATTGGTCGGTGTGTAGGTAATGCGAACTCGATCCTCACCGACACCCGAAGAGTCAGCGTTGATTCGTCTTTCCAGGATATTGTAAACCAGATAATTCGACGAGATTTCGTTGCCACTCTCAGTAATCGTCGCTTGCTCCGAGAACTCGATAATGCCCTTGACGACATCGTATTTCAGATTCCCCGCTTCTGCATAGGTGACATCATCTGCATCGGTTCGGGTCAGTTCGAAGGTGGCTGGCTCGCCGGTCACAGTAGCGGTATTCAGCACGCTGCCAGCAAATTGCAGCTCGGCGAAATCGCACTCGATATGACCATTAGTCAGGTCGATCAGGACGTTTCCCGAAAACTGCCAGATACTTTTCTCCTGCTCACGGGTCGTAGCGCGACCTTCGTCGGCTTCGATAGAGATATCGCCCTGAGAAAACTGCAGGCCAGTATAGATAATCGTTGAGGTTTTGCCGTCGAACGCCATGGTTTCCGAGTCGATCGTCCAGGGCAATCGATCAAGATCGACGATTTGCGCCGTGGCGAGTGATGGCGATAACAAGAGTATCAGCGCGGCAGCGGCAGGAGATTTTCGCAAGAAGCCCAGCATACTAAGGCGCGATTTTGCCGCGAACATTCGATTTGAGTTCGATCTTGTCATCGTGAAGCGATGCTAGCATGCCTGTCGCGGTCAGGCTGCGCTGGCCGATTCGAATTTGCACCCGCGCGTTGGTTTCTGCGATGAACTCCGACGGATCAAGCTCCAGGTACTCAGTCCGGATTTCAGTATCGTTATGCGCCGAACTCCCGTGGTTGACGATTTGCACATGCCCTCTAAGAATAATGGTGGAAATATCGTCTCGTAATGTTGCCTCGTCGGCATTGACGATCCAGGGGACATCGCTGTCAGGCGCATACCGAATGCGCACTTCCGTGAATTCGACCTGATCGTCCGCACGCTGTTCCGCGTGTTCTGCCTCGATTTCATACAGCAGACCGCCGTTTTCACCAGTTCCAAGGATCCGCGCATGTTTAAGGTAATAACCTCGATGAAGCGGCTCGGATGGCCCGGCGAGCACCTCGTCAAGCGTGTTGGATTGCACAAGATACCAACTGGCGAACGCGGCCGCTGACAGTGCGACAATCAATGCGATGGTGCGAGGAGTCATCTGTCTGACGAACTCCGGGCGGCGAGCACCAATTCACAAACTTCTCGCACTGCCCCGGCTCCACCGCAAGCTGACGTCGACAAATCGCATTGCTCATGAAGTTTTGCTACTGCATTGGCCACTGCGATGGAGACGCCGACGTGATTGAGCAAAGGAAGGTCCGGAATATCGTCACCAACGTAGGCGCATTCGGCGACCGATATACCAAGCTTTGCAGTAATCTCATCCAGCGCGGCGACCTTGTCTTTGCACCCCAGAGCAACGTGGCTTACGCCCAATTCTGCCATGCGCTTCTCTACTGCCCCGGAAAGTCGGCCGCTGATTACTGCGACCTGGATGCCTTCATTGAGAAGTTGTCGAATGCCATAGCCATCCTGGGTATGAAAGGCTTTCGACTCGACACCGTCCTCAGACAAGTAGAATCGACCGTCCGTAAATACGCCGTCCACATCGAATGCCACAAGCCGAATATCGCTGAGATCCGTGTTGCTCACATCAACCCCTCTCGAAACAGGTCGTGAATATTCAGGGCGCCGACCAGTTTGTCGTTGTCATCGGTCACCAGCAGCGACGTTATCTTGTTTTCCTCAAGGATGCGCAACGCTTCGGCCGCCAGAACGTCGGGAGAAGTCGTCTTTGCTTTGCTGTGCATTACGTCGCTGATTCGGGTTGTATGGATATCGGCCCCTTCATCCAGCGCACGCCTCAGATCTCCGTCGGTGAAAATTCCGGCGACGGACATATCGTCGCGGACGATGGCCGTCATTCCCAGGCCCTTCTCGGTCATTTCCATCAGTCCGTCACGCAGGCTGACGTCCGATTTCACGGCCGGAATTCGATCACCCTCGTGCATCACGTCGGATACACGCAGCAAGAGGCGTTTGCCGAGGCTGCCGCTGGGGTGGGATCTGGCGAAATCTTCAGCGGTAAATCCACGACTCTTGAGCAGCGCAACCGCCAGAGCATCACCCATCGCCAGCGTAGCGGTTGTGCTTGCGGTCGGTGCGAGGTTCAGCGGACAGGCCTCTTCGTCAACGCTGATGTCCAGATGCACATCAGCGGCGAGCGCCATCGTCGATTTCGGGTTACCGGTTATCGACAGCAGCTTCGCGCCCATGCGCTTAACGACGGGCAGGATTGTGACAACCTCGGCGGTTTCTCCCGAGTATGAGATTGCCAGCAACAGGTCCTGACTCGTAATCATGCCCAGATCACCGTGGCTCGCTTCCGCAGGGTGCATGAAAAACGCAGGTGTTCCCGTTGACGCCAGCGTGGCCGCGATTTTGTTGCTTACGTGGCCCGACTTTCCCATGCCGGTGACTACAACGCGGCCAGGCGTCGCGAGACACAGCTCGCAAGCGGCGGCAAAATCGTCATTGAGGCGATCGCGCAGCGCAAATACAGCACGCGCCTCTATTGAAAGGACATCGCTGGCGAGCGCTAGTATTTCGTCTTTTGTAATCTTGTCAGGCAAGGGGATACCCTCAAACTCATTTCCTGACGGTAGTTTATATGTTTTGAGCTACGACGTAGGAAACGTATGCGATGTAGGCTGTCAATAGCGCAATTCCCTCGAGTCTCGACAACACGGCCTTGCCGTCGTAATCGTAGGTCATGGCGAACAGGACCAGGGTAAAGGCCACCATAACGAAAATGTGCAGTGACAGGACGCTGGGCGCCACAGCAGCGGGCGATATAGTCGCAGCGACACCGATAACGGCCAGCAAATTGAAGATGTTCGAGCCAACGATGTTACCAATCGCAAGGCCGTATTCGCCTTTGAGAGCGCTCATTAGTGACACCGCGAGTTCCGGCAAGCTCGTGCCGAAAGCGACAATCGTTATGCCGATGACGATCTCGCTGACCCCAAGCGATTGCGCCACACCGATGGAACCGTTGACGAGCCATTCCGCACCGACCAGCAGTGCACCCAGTCCAATGACCAGCCATATCATGGCGGCTTTCGTACTGACGTTGTCCGGAATTTCGGCCTCGTAATCCATCTTGATCGGGTCGGTTGCGCTTGAGCGGATGCCCAGTCTCGCGAGCCAGATCATGACAATAACCAGCCCGGTCAACATCACTATGCCGTCGGGCCTGCTCAGGCGGGTATCCAGGAACAGCGAGACTGTCAGCAATGAGACTGCCAATAATGCTGGCATTTCACGTCGCAAAGTAGCCGACTCCAACGGTATTGGCCGCACAATGGCGGTGAACCCAAGTACCAACCCGATATTGACGATGTTTGATCCGATGGCATTGCCAAATGCCAGTCCGGGCTCGCCACGGAGCGCGGCGATGACGGACACCAGGATTTCCGGCGCGGACGTTGCAAAGGCGACGATTGTCAATCCGATCAACAGTGGCGCCACACCCAGGTTGCGGGCTGTAGCCGAGGCGCCAAGCACGAAGCGGTCGGCGCCCCAGATGAGGAGCGTCAGCCCGGCTACAATGGCGCCAAGATCTGAAAAAGAAACATTGCCAATCATGAAAGAGTCGTAGTCCTCAAAAGCGACAGACATACGGCGTTTCCTGGAACGCCGCAGACCATCGCGGGCCGGCTATAATACACAATCATCGCGGAGCAGTGGGAAGCAGTGTACATAGCGGTTACACTCCCCGACTTTATGACAATCGGCGCTGCATTATCGCGGTATTAGAAATATGGACCCAGTGGAAATAACTCGCTTAGTCGAGTCCGGATTCAACGATGCGATCGTACGAGTCCAGAGCGACGATAATACTCATTTCGCTGCGCTCGTCGTCGCCGCGGAATTCGAAGGGAAACGTCTGCTTGCCCGGCATCAACTGGTCTACAAAAGCCTCGGGGCGCTGGTTGGCAACGAGATTCATGCGTTGTCTATTACGGCCCTGACACCGGAAGAGTGGCGGCAAAAGAGCGGCGAGACCTAGGTCAGGGCTGGTCGCTAATAGCAAACGGAACGACCACTCAGGTCCCCGCTCATAAAGGCTCCTCCGGACGCTCGACCGCCGTAACGGTGGTCTGGAATCGCTCTCCGTCTCGCAGTCCGGTCACATCAACGGTATCGCCCGGACTGGTGCTCGCCGAGATCAGCAGCGCCTGACGCTGCGAATAGACGGGTTCTCCGTTCAGTTCGAGTATCACATCGCCGACACGCAGGTCGGCCAAATCGGCAGGGCCGCCTTCCTTGACCTCCGTCAGCAGGATGCCGTTGCCGCTCTCAATCCCCATCGCACGGCGCTCGGCGTTCGTCAGATCGTCGGGGAGCAAGCCCATATAGCCACGAACTACGCGGCCGTTCTGTTTTATCTGATCGACCACGCCCCGAACGAGATCGACGGGAATAGCGAAGCCGATGCCCTCGGTTCCCGGGTCCTGCGCGAGGACCGCCGTGTTGATTCCGACGAGTTCGCCGTAGCTATTGATCAATGCGCCGCCCGAATTACCGGCATTGATGGCCGCGTCGGTTTGAATGAAGTTCTCAAAGGTAACGAGATTCAGGAGTCCTCGACCGGTTGCGCTGACGATGCCCTGGGTTACTGACGTCGTCAGCCCGTAGGGGTTTCCAATCGCGAGAACAATGTCTCCGATGCGCAAATCGTTTGACCGGCCTATTCGAATAGCGGGAAGCGTTCCCAGGTCGACCTTCAGCAATGAAAGATCTGTTTCCGCGTCTACGCCCACTAATACGGGCTCGGTGATCCGTCCGTCACTCAGTTGTACCCGAATCTCCGCTGCCGTCGCGACAACATGATAATTGGTAACGAGGTAGCCTTCCGGGTCGATAATAACCGCGGAGGCGAAGCTGGTTTCGACCCTGAACCGGGGCCGCGACGTTTCCGAGCCGCCATCCTGAACCAGACGTTTGGTGTAAATATTGGCGACAGAGGCCGAACTCAGGTCGACGGCATCGGCAAAACTGACCAGTCTGCCGTCACCTGCGACCCCAGGCATCAGGTCGGGACGGACGAGCACGACAATAAACGCGACCGCCAGGCCAACGACGATCGACTGCAGCAAGAATACGATTGTTGACTTTAATCCGGCCAAACTATGTCCTTATTCTCAATCTTAGACTCTATCGTGGCTAGCCAATTTCGTTTGGCCCCGTGTATAATGGGTCGTGGTTCCGCATCGAGGCCCGGGGCAACTGTCATCCTGACGGCAAACCGGGTCTGCTGCAAATCTACCAGTATCGACATTAAGCAACAAAGCGCTGTAACAAACAGGCCGCCAAAAGAGCGGCGCATGGGAGTGCCCGATGACAGAAGACGACCTTGATCGCAATAGGCGTCATTTTCTTACTGTAGCAACTGCTGTCACCGGTGTGGTCGGTGCAGGTTTTGTTGCAGTTCCGTTTATTTCTTCACTTAAGCCGAGTGCTCGCGCGCAGGCCCTGGGTGCGCCGGTTGAAGTGCCAATCGGATCCATGCAGCCCGGTGAGATGTTACGGGTGCTGTGGCGTGGCAAGCTCGTTTTCGTGCTGCGTCGCACTGAAGCGATGCTTTCCCGCCTGACTGAGACTGTGGATCAGCTCCGGGACCCGGATTCCGCGGAAGTTGATCAGCAACCTGACTATGCGGTGAATGATACGCGGTCAGTTCGGCCCGAATTCCTCGTTGTCGAAGGGTCCTGCACACACCTTGGTTGTGCGCCGCTGGAGGACTTTGATGTCCGGCCCGCTGAAGGCTGGGGTGGCGGGTTTTTCTGCCCGTGCCATGGATCCAAGTTCGATCTGGCCGGTCGCGTCTTCAAGGGCGTCCCGGCTCCGACTAACCTCAGGGTTCCGCCACATCGATTTGTCAGGGATGACCTGATATTGATTGGTCAGGATTCAGGAGCAGCGTAATGGCAAGAATCGAAGCAGAAGTCGGCAAGCCGCAGGGCGGCTTGATGAAATGGATCGACGATCGTTTCCCGTTTACGGCAACGATGAAGTATCACGTGACCGAATACTACGCATCCAAGAACTTCAATTTCTGGTATGTGTTTGGCGTGCTCGCGTTCGTCGTGCTCTTCATACAGTTATTTACCGGCATTTTCCTGACCATGAATTACAAACCGGCAGCAGCAGATGCGTTCGCTTCGGTTGAGTACATCATGCGAGATGTCGAGTGGGGCTGGTTGCTGCGCTATATGCACTCAACCGGTGCGTCGTTCTTTTTCATCGTCGTATACCTGCACATGTTCCGGGCGATGCTGTATGGCTCCTATAAGAAGCCTCGCGAGCTAATCTGGATCATCGGCATGCTGATCTTCCTGGTATTGATGGCCGAGGCATTTGCCGGCTATTTGCTGCCGTGGGGACAGATGTCGTACTGGGGTGCCCAGGTCATTATTTCGCTGTTTGGCGCAATTCCCTGGGTCGGTGATGGGCTTGTCGAGATCATTCGTGGCGATTACTCGATTTCCGATATCACGCTGAATCGATTCTTTGCGCTGCACGTTATCGCGTTGCCTTTGGCGCTGATCGGGCTCATTTTTGTCCACATCGTCGCGCTGCACGAGGTGGGTTCAAATAACCCGGACGGTATCGAGATCAAGAAGAACAAGGGCGCTGACGGTGTGCCGTTGGACGGCATAGCGTTCCACCCCTATCACACCTCGAAAGACCTGGTCGCGATCATCGTTTTCCTGATGATATTTTCCTCCGTCGTCTTTTTCGCGCCGGATATGGGCGGCTATTTCCTTGAGCACGCGAACTTCGAACCCGCGAACTTGACCGCCACTCCGGAGCACATCGCGCCGGTTTGGTATTTCACGCCCTTCTACGCCATTTTGCGCGCGGTACCCGACAAACTTTGGGGCTTTATACTCTTCGGCCTGTCAGTGCTGCTGCCATTGTTTTTGCCATGGCTGGATCGCTCCAGAGTCAAATCGATTCGCTACCGCGGATGGATTTACAAGTCCGCTCTTTCGATATTTGTCGTGACCTTCCTCTCATTGGGCATGTTGGGCATGATGCCGGCGGAACCGGTGTACGTTCTGGCGGCGAGGGTGTTTTCTGTCATCTACTTCGCATTCTTCCTTTTGATGCCGTATTACACGACCATAGACAAGACGAAGCCCGTTCCAGAGAGGGTTGTCTACCATGCTTAAATTATCCCGACTAGCCAGTATTCTGGTCATCAATGCCTGCTTTGCGTCGCTATCGGCCTTTGCCGCTGGCGGCGGTGCCGCGATGGAGTCTGCGAAAATCGATCCGGACAACATCAATTCACTGCAGCGCGGAGCAGCGCACTTCATGAACTATTGTTCCGGCTGTCATTCCGCGCAATACGTTCGCTATGCGACGATTGGCAAGGATCTCGATCTGTCTGACGAAATGCTGGTTGAGAACTTGATGTTCAATGCCGAAAAGACGTTTGAGACCATTCAGGCATCAATGCCCGCTAATGACGCAGCCCGGTGGTATGGCAAAGCACCACCTGATCTGTCATTGATGGCGCGCGCCAAAGGCGCAGATCATGTCTACAATTTTCTGAAGGGTTTTTATATCGACACCGATAGCCCGTCAGGCGTCGATAACCTGCAGCTCCCGGGTACCAGCATGCCTCACGTATTGTGGGAATTGCAGGGCTATCAGGCCGCGCGCTTCACTGATCACAATAATGACGACGGATCAGTGACAACAACGTTCGAAGGTTTTGAACAATTAACGGTTGGAAAAATGGACTCTGAAGACTACGACGAGTTCGTACGTGACACCGTCAATTTTCTGGCCTACATCGCCGAGCCGGTTCGTTCGGAACGGCGCAAGCTGGGTGTCTGGGTTTTGATGTTTTTGGCTTTCTTCCTCATCTTATCTCGCATGCTCAAGAAACAAATCTGGAAGGATGTAAAATAATGGCAGTAGTAGCCAATCGGCGATCAGTTATGACGCTGTTCTCGCGACCGACCGATATTCACAGTCATCGCACTCGGCTGGTACTGGCCGAGAAGAACATAAACATCGAAATTTCAAATGTTGCAGGCCCTGATTTGCCTGAAGACCTTATGGATCTCAATCCATACCACACCGTTCCGACACTCGTTGATCGCGATTTGACGCTGTACGATTCGCGGGTGATTATCGAGTATCTTGATGAGCGCTTTCCGCACCCGCCATTGATGCCGGTTGACCCGGTTACCCGCGCGCAGTTTCGACTGGCATTGTTCCGCATCGAAACGGATTGGTATTCGATCGCCGAAGAAGCTGAAACCAGTTTCGATGGCAAGCTGGGTACGAAGGCTCGCAAGATGTTGCGGGAAAGTATTTTGCAGAGCATGGAGTTGTTCGGCGCACGGCCGTACTTCCTGAGTGAGGATTTCTCGCTCGTAGATTGCACGATCGCGCCGTTGCTTTGGCGCCTGCCTGTGTACGGAATTGATCTTGGGAAGGACGCCGAGCCGATCGAGGAGTACATGGAACGAGTATTTGCCCGCCGATCGTTCCAGCAGAGCTTGACGGAACTTGAGCAAGAGATGCGTTTGTAGTTCCGGCAGCTGGTCCTGATCCGAAAGCTGCGCCTGTGGGTTGTGAAGCGGCTTTCGGATCAGGACCAGCTACCTCATCTGGGATCGCCTGTCTTAAGTTAAGTCTCAAGCGATCGTCGAATTTGGTGGTAAACTAACGGCATCGAACGAGACTAACTATAAGAATAAGATTCGTGAATACTTCCTGCCGATCAAAACGTCCTTACCTGATTCGTGCCATGCACGAGTGGATGGGGGACAACATGCATACTCCTCACATCGTTGTAGACACTTCAGCCGAGGGGGTCTGCGTGCCGACGGAGCACATCAAGAATGGCAAGATCATCCTCAATATCAGTGAATCCGCCGCACATAATCTGAAGCTGAGCAACGATTCCGTCAGCTTTCGAGCGCGATTCAGTGGCGTTCCCTTTGATGTCTGGGTGCCGATGCAGTCGGTGCTGGGAATCTATGCTCGCGAGACTGGCCAGGGCATGATTTTCTCTCAGGATGCTGAACTAAGCGAGAACATCGACCCGCCGGAGCTTGAGGCGGACATAGAAGAGACTCGTTCTCGCCCACATCTGACAATCGTCAAATAAGAGAACACTTTCGATTCGGGCGCTGCCTGGATAGACGGCACCTGCGACTGTGCGTGTTTATCTATTGTTCTCCAAGCAGCGTGGTGTCGATCAAGTCACACAGGCAATGAATCACGACGAGATGGACTTCCTGAATTCTTGCCGTACGAGTTGCGGGTACCCGGATTTCAACATCGCCGGGCACGAATATATCGGCCATTCGGCCACCGTCCCTTCCCGTTAGCGCGACGACTTTCATCCCGCGTTCGTGCGCAGCGTCAATGGCTCGAATCACGTTTTCCGAGTTGCCGGATGTCGAAATGCCGAGCAGCACATCTTGCGCCTTGCCGAGCGCGCGAACCTGTTTGGAGAATATTTCTTCATAGGCATAGTCGTTAGAGATCGACGTGAGAGTTGAACTGTCGGTTGTCAGTGCCATCGCCGGCAGGCCGGGTCGCTCCATCTCGAAGCGATTGAGAAGCTCTGATGAAAAGTGCTGAGAATCGGCTGCTGATCCGCCGTTGCCGCAGCTAAGAATCTTGCCGTCATCCAGCAGAGCGTCACTAAGTACCTGACCGGCTGACGCGATACTCTCGGCAATCTGTTCCGCTGCCGTTTGTTTGGTGGCAATGCTCTCCGCGAAATGCTCGCGAACTCTGGTTACAGGATCCATGGTATCTCCGCTGGGTTATCCTTTCTTGGAGTCTATCAGCAGATTACTAGAGCGTTGAATTATTCGGCCGGAACGCGTCCTTGATCCAACGGATCTTTGGCTTGTCGGCGCCCTCGATTGCGACGACATCGAATCGCATTGTGTAAGTCGAGAAACGATGGTTGTTCGCAATAAACATAGCCGCAGTTCGAACTATTTTTCGTCGCTTGTGGCGGTCGACTGTGTGGCTTGCCGGTGTGAACGAGGTGGACGCGCGATATCGTACTTCGATAAACGTCAGGCAGTCGCTGTCAAGCATGATCAAGTCGATCTCGCCGCCACGGCAATAGAAGTTTTGCGCGACTGGAAGGAGCTTTTGCTCAGCGAGATAGTCCAATGCCAGCTTTTCTGCCTGGCGACCTACAGATCCAGTGCTTGGGTTTCCCACGGTGCTTCGTCGGCGGAGTCGGGCAGGATCAGGGTGTCATCGTCGCTCAGGTCCTGAATAGGGCCACCGGTTTCCTCCTGACCTGGCAGCGCAACCGCCACGCCGCGTTGGAATTGTGCCCAGGCAAGTCTACGGTGAACACGACCATACTGGTCGAGAAAAAGCTCGCCTGTCGCGCCGTCCAGGTCGGCAATTTCTCTACCGCGACTGGCGTAGAGCGAGGCGATCAAATTGTATGCGTCATAGCCCATCGCGTGCAGACGACTGAGTCGCCGTTCCTCTGGCCAGAGTTCGGAATAGGTCTGTGGTAAAAAGCGAATCCACGGTTGCGGGTCAACAAGCCATGGTGTGTCCGCAAACATGATGCCGTTGAGGTCAGCATTCGAACGGCCATCAAGCGAGTTAACCGACGACGTCGAGTACGCGGGCAAGTCTCCGGAATAATGAAATTTCAATTGTGATTTCAACAACCGGGCCGGTCCCGCGGCCGCGGCAAGAAAGATGAACTCGGCATCCTGACGGCGGCGTGGATCGAATTGCAGGCTGCTGCCGATGTTCGCTCTCAAGCGCTGGTAGCGTTGTACACTTCCGTTAAGCCCCATCAGGTTTTCTATCTCGTTCGAAAAGTCCTGTTTGTCTGGCGTGTAGCTTCTGTAGTCGAGAAGCGTCCCGCCGAGCCCTTCGAACTCCGTTGCAAAGCTCTGCAAAACTCTCCGGCCCCAGTCATTGTTCGGCACCAGCGCAACGGCACGCTTGTAGCCGTCACCTATTGCGCGAACGGCAGCCGATGCGGCCTCGTCCTCAGGCGCGAGCGCAAACTGGTACAGCCCGGGAGGAGCAAGCGCTTCGTCCGGAAGATAGTTCAGCGTGAGTACCGGAACAGGAATGAGAATGTCATTCGCGAGTTCCATAACGTTTTTCTTCAGCAGGGGGCCGACGACGAATTCCGCCCCGTTTGCCACTGCCGCCTGATACGCGGCGCTGGCTCCCCCTTCGGAATTAACGTCGTACACCCGGACCGACTGTCGGTCATCCAGCGCACTGGCTGTCGCGAAGTAGGCGCCCAGGAAACCATTTTGAATGGCTTTGCCGGCTGCCGCGGATGGTCCCGTCAGAGGCAATAGCAATGCGACCTGCCGGGGGTATTCAAGCATGTCTCGATCATAGTCTTCGGCGTCTCCGAGTACAGTGAGCGCCGGATGGCGAGGGTTCGCATCCCGCCATCGCGCGATGCCGTTGTTCCAGCCAATTCCCTGTTGACCCGTTGATGTTGCCAGAGACCCTAAGGCCAGCCACGCGCGTGTTTCACTGTCGGACGCCAGCTGCGCCGCTTCTCGCAGTACCTGCGGATTGCTGAACAGCAGGCCCTGCCACAATCGATTTCGGTTCTGTTCGATTTCACGAGAGGTATTGAGCCATGTCTCTCGTTGCGTCATTAGTTCAACGGCGCGGGTAGGGTCTTGTTTTTGTATCCAGGCATCCGCGCGCAAAGCCTCGACTCGAAGTCGATCGCGCATGCTCAGAGATTGTCTACTCATCGGTTCCAGGAGTTGCAGCGCGGCATCTGCGTCTCCGCGGTACAGGGACAACGCCGCCGTATTCGTATTCCAGAGGGGCAGCAGGGCGCCGGATGCAGCTTGTTGAATGCTGGCCATGCCACGGCGAGCCCGTGCTACGTCGCCAGCGTCCAGCCACTGCTCAACGGCCAACAAGGTCAGTCTGTCACGATCAACTCCCACGGCGTTTCCTGCGAGAACGACGTACGCCGCCGCTGCGTCATCATGCTGGCCATTCAGTGCCATGCGCTCGGCACGCTTCTCTGCTGAACTCGACGATCCACCTGTCGTTTCGCAGCCACCAAAGGCCAGCAGCGACACAAGCAAAACAACAATGCTTGCCAGTGAGCGCGATTTGCCTGCAGGATGTGCGTGATAATTCGTCATTGACTCTTTTCGCTAAAATAATTTTCTGGATAAGGACCGACGCCAATGAGCGGCACACTTTTCGTCGTTGCGACGCCGATCGGCAATCTTGAAGACCTCACACCGCGAGCGCGCCAGACGCTCAATGAGGTGGTTTTCATTGCAGCCGAGGATACCCGGCACACCGGGCGATTGCTAATGCATATCGGCTGTAAGTCCCGACTTATGTCATTACACGATCATAATGAAGAGAAGGCCAGCGGTCGTATTATCAAGATACTTTTGGACGGCGACAGTGTTGCGCTCGTTAGTGATGCAGGGACACCTTTGGTGAGTGATCCTGGCTTTCGCCTGGTACGGGCTGCCCACGAGGCGGGTATCAAGGTTTCGCCGATCCCGGGCGCGAGCGCGGTAACGGCGGCATTGTCCGCGGCGGGAATACCGACTGACCGTTTTTGCTTTGAGGGTTTCGCGCCATCGCGGTCGGCGGCCAGAAAGGACTGGCTGGAAAAACTGACGCACGAGCGGCGCACACTGGTTATTTATGAGTCTGTGCACAGAATCGACGATTGTTTGGCTGACATGGTTGCGGTCTTTGGGCCAGAGCGACAGGCGTTTATCGGCCGCGAGCTGACCAAATTGCATGAGCAGTGCGTGCAGTCTTCGCTGGGCGAACTGCAGCGGCAGGTTGATGACAAAACAATCGTGGGCAAAGGCGAGTTCGTGGTCGTAGTGGCAGGCTCCGCTGAGGAGCGCGAGTCGTCGCTTGAGGTTGATCGTCTCCTAAGGGCGCTGTCTGCGCGCCTGTCAGCGAAAGACTCGGCGAAAGTGGCTGCGGAGGCTACCGGCCTCAAGAGAAACGCTTTGTACGAGAGATTGCTGGAATTGAAAGGCTGACTAGATCCAGCGCCGTACTCGCGCCGTGTAGTCGGCATACTCGTTTCCATACTGCTCCAGCAGGTCGCGTTCTTCATAAGGGCAGAAGACGTGATTCAGTATTACTGCGTAGAGCACCGCAACGACGTAAAAAGGCCAACTGCCTATCGACAGCGCGATTCCAGTCAGCATAAAAGTCATTCCCAGATACATAGGGTTTCGCGTCAACCCGTAGATGTCTTCGACGATGAACGTTGTCGTCCTTGCGGTGGGGCAAATCGCCGTTTCGTGCTTCTGAAAAAGCCACCAGGCGCGAATCATGATGCCGAAACCGAGCGCGAACAGGAAAGCCCCGGCTATCAGGAGTGGTGGCAGCGTCGTCCAGTTTGCTGGAGAAATAAGTTGGATAGCACCTGCGAGAGCGAGCAATGCCATCGCAATTCGTGGCGGCTTGTAGACAAGCAGTCGGGTACAGGAATGTTCGAGTTGTGTCATGACAATTCTCCGGAGTCGCATCGCGCGAGGAGCGACTTGAGCATTTGTCGCGTGCGCTCGACGTCCTCAGGTTCGAGGTCCGCAAACAGTTTTTGAATGATGAGACTTTCGTTGTTGCGGATTCCTCTGAAGGTCTCGCGTCCTGATTCACTCAGACGTATCAACTGCGATCGCTTGTGACGAGGATTCGTCTCAGCCCGCAGCAGTCCCATGCTGCGCAAACGATTGACCGTGACCTGAACGTGCTGCCGTGACACTCGATATTTGTTTGCGATCGATGGAACCGAAAGTCTTTCCTCCGGATAGAGAAACTCCATGACCGCACGATCGGCTGCGGTCAGCTCGTCATCTTTCAGGTAGCTATCGGCCGTGGCCGCGAGAGCGCGAAAAAGGCGCCGTACAAGCCAGATGACTTCGTATCCGGGGTTTTCCGGGGGATTCGACATTGCATGCTCAAGTTGACAATTAAGTTGTCATTATTATTTATGACAATCATATTGTCAAATTATTTGAGATCTTGGCGAAAACGGGTCCGGATGCTCTGAGCGTCTGGAATTGTTGCGCGCCTCGCAGGTCATAGACAAGATGGAGACACTGTCGATGATCCCTG
>Ga0055584_100002340_pt1 | contig 18770 bp, 15 predicted proteins | sample OSDHelmetaG_FD_58716 | JGI IMG/M metagenome (GOLD analysis project Ga0055584, IMG submission 58716) | Pelagic marine sediment microbial communities from the LTER site Helgoland, North Sea, for post-phytoplankton bloom and carbon turnover... | ecosystem: Environmental > Aquatic > Marine >... | reverse complement strand
CGCGGCGAGGGCCAAAGAGTTAATACCCAGCTGCTGTCTGGTCTGAAGAGCCAGCAGATTCGCACTTTCCTCATTAAGATCGGCCAGAGTGAGCTTTCCTTCACCACCTTCGAGCGTATTAACGAGGTTTGCAGTGAAGTCCAAACGGGTCGAGAGGATCGTATTGTTAGAACCCAGCGTTGATGCGTTCGACCGCAAGGTCGACAGCGCGCTGGAAATTGCCGTCAACGCCGTATCGATATTGCCGTTGGCGCCAAAGTTATTCGCCGCAACGGCGATATTGATACCAGTCGTTGCCGTGGTCGAATCAAGACCGGTAATCGTCAAGTTACTGGTATTTTCGCTGTTGAATTCGACGGCCAGGTTGTCCGGCGTCGCCTGTAGCAGGTTCGTGCCGTTGAAACTGGAGTCGTTCGCAATGGTATTGATCTGACCAAGCAGCGAGTTGAACTGCACTGCCAGAGTCGAGCGTTCGTTCGTATCACCAGTCGCTTTGGCGTTACTTGCAAGACCCTTAGCCTGATTGACCAGCTCGGTGATCGCATCGATACCGTCGATCGCCGATTGAATGGTACTGACCGCCAAATCAATGTTTGACTTCAAACCATCAAGGTCGTTTGCGGAGTTGCTCAACGCCTTCGCGGTGAAGAACGCAGCCGCATCATCGATAGCCGAATTGACCTTCAAGCCCGTCGACAAACGGGTTTGAGTTGTACCAATTAAGCCGGACGTTTTCTGGAGTGTCAGGAGGTTCGTGCGAACCGCCTGTGATAGATTGATAGACTCAGCCATGTTAAAGCTCCCTTTCTAGGATACATGGTTACAACCGCCTTCTGCGGTCGCTATGAAACGGTTTTGACCTTATCGACATTCTATCGATGTGATCACAACCGCCCTCCTAGGGAGCAACAGCTATGCCAAACAATGAAAATATAATAATTTCAAATATTTAATCCTCGCCAACGAGACGAGAAACTCGGCAAATATTGCCAACTCGGAAATTTTTGCCTGCCGCGCCGGGCAATATTTACCCGGGCGGCGGCAAAAAAGTTCAAGCTAGCTTGCAATGCGGTCATCCTAGCCGAAGAGGCTGAGAATCGCGCGTTCGCTCTGTGCGGCCAACGACAAGGAGTTTAGGCCCAATTGCTGGCGTGTTTGCAGTGCCAACAAGTTCGCACTTTCCTCGTTCAAATCCGCAAGCGTCAGTTTGCCCGATCCACCTTCCAGGGTATTCACCAAATTCTCGGTGAAATCGAGGCGGGTTTTCAAGATCGTATTGTTCGAACCCAGCGTTGACGCATTACCGCGCAAAGTGACCAGTGCACTCGATATCGCCGTGAGCGCGGTATCGATATTCGCGTTGGCACCGAAGTTATTCGCGGCGACAGCAAGGTTGATACCTGTCGTTGCGGTCGTCGTATCGAGACCGGTAATCGTCAGGTTCGAAGTATTGTCCTCGTTGAAGACGACATCGAGATTGTCGGGTGTAGACTTCAGCAAGTTGGTCCCGTTAAACACCGAATCGTTCGTAACGGAGTTAATCTGGCCCAAGAGCGCGTTGAACTGAACCGCCAATGTCGATCGCTCATTCGTATCACCGGTCGCCTTGGCGTTACTCGCAAGACCCTTAGCCTGCTGTACCAAGTCGGTAATCGCATCAATACCGTCGATCGCGGCCTGAATGGTACTGATCGCTAGATCGATATTACTCTTGAGACCATCAAGATCCGAGGCCCTGTTATCGAGCGCCCGCGCCGTGAAGAACGCCGCCGCATCATCTACGGCCGAATTGACTTTGAGGCCCGTCGACAAGCGCGTCTGCGTCTGATCAATCGTCCTCGCGGTTCGTTGCAATGTTAAAAGATTACCGCGAACTGCTTCTGACAAGCTAACTTTATCCGCCGCCATTTTGCCAACTCCTTTCTGGCTTGTTTGGCACCTTGGCTCCGCGCCGTTTATTGGAAACCTTCTTTATCGGATTCCGAAACGAACGCGAATCATCAGAAAGGAGAATGGCAACACAGATGCCACTCGTGCCAAATAATATAACCCTTTGATTTTAATATATTAATTAAACAGGCGCATGATTGCGGAAATTCGTTTGAACACGAATTACCCGGTAACAATTACCAAATCGGGCAAGTCTTACCGATCGAGCGCCCGATCGAGGCTATTTCGGATCTGCTGAATTTGATCGCTGTTGAGATCTCTATAGAACGGTAAGCCGACGACCCTCCGGCCTAATTCCGCCGTTACCTCGAGGGCTTCTTGCCGGCATCCGGCGAAGACTGGTTCGTTATGGCAGCCCAAGTTCCACCAACGACGCGCCTCGATGCCGTCATGCGCCAACGATTTGATTACACGGGAGGCAATTGGCCTTTCCAACACGATGTTGCAGGTGGAACTCGCATTTTCAGCTAAAAACCCCGGCGCGAAATCAACACCCGCCACGTCCGAGAAAATCTCTCGGTACTGCCGTGCGACATCTAGAAAGGCTAATCGGGTCTCCGGCCATTCCGCAAGCGCCGCCAATCCCACCGCCGCTCCGTATTCGCTCAATTTCGCGTTCATGCCGGAAATCTCAGCGACCCGTTCCCTCATAAACCCAAAATTTCGCCCAGCTCGGACGCGTTCGGCGATCTCAGCATCCCGACACAAGACCAGGCCACCTTCACCGATCCCCATCACCTTCGTCGCATGCAGGCTAATCATCACGGGCGACGCACCGCAACGGGCGTTATCGAATCCCGCCGCCGCATCAATGACAACGGGAACACCTGTCGTGTTCTGAAATTCATCCCAGGCCTCAGTATCGACCGTTGCCCCGAACGGCGCGACGGGTACAACGGCGGCGATGGGCGCGTCGAGCTCGGGCATCATGCTTAACAATTTTCGAGGGTCCAACGCCCATGTTGTGGGATCGACATCCAAAAAATAAGGCTCGAGGCCAGCGGATACTGCCGCATGAGGTGTGGCGGCAAAAGTGAAGGAGGGCATGAGGCAATATCCGACCGGAAACCGGGCGACGGATTTTAGCGAAATGCTGAGTGCTTGGGTTCCATTCGCGACACAAACCACTTGTCTCTCGCCGAGTCCAAAATGATCCGCCAAATTGGCTTCGAACCTGCGCTCCAGCGGTCCGAAATTACTATACCACCTGTTCTCGTCAATTTCAGCCAGATAGGGCGCCAAAGCGTGACGGCCCGGCAATTTTGGCCTCATAAGCGGTATCGATCTGTCCGATCCGGTCATGTGTACTCCATTCGCTACATCGCACCCTACGCAGGTTTCCGCTAGACTGTCACCGCCACTCTTGGCGGATCGTGTCCAAGATTCGGCGACGGCGCCTACCTGACCACTCTAATCGCCCTGCGGCCACTGGCGAAACAAACGCATGGCGGGATATTACGGACTGGAGACGGGAGCGAAACAAGCCACGTCCACTCTTTCGTATCGATGCCATTCGAAATCACGCTTTAGCCGCTCTTCTAGCGCCTCAGCCACATCTATCAGGTTTCACCTCACATAGGGCGAGGTCAACCAAGGAATGTGACTGCTGGGATGTTTCCATGCGACATACTAAACTGCCGATCCGACATCTAGGACGCGAAAGGTTTCGATGACCACCATCGCGGTGATGCAACCCTATTTCATTCCGTATGCCGGATATTTTCGGTTATTCGCGGAAGCGGACGTCGTTTGCATATACGATTGCGTACAGTTTCCCCGCCGGGGCTGGGTTCACCGGAACCAACTACCCGGTGTGGCGAATCAAGCCCGGTGGCTGACACTCCCTCTCGCAAAAGGACCGATGAACGTTCGCATCGCCGACCTGAGGTTTGCCGACGACGCATTGCAGGCCATGGCGACCCGCTGCGGCATTTTCCCGATCCTGCGGGACATCCAGCATCCTTTGCTGGAAGCCATGCTCGCACCTTCGGGCGACGTCGTCGGATATCTCATGCAGTTGTTGTCAATTTCATGCCGCGAAATGGGGCTCCCCTTCAACACTGTCCGGACCAGCACATTGCAAATTCCCGACGGCTTCATGGGCCAGGATCGTGTTTTGGAAATTTGCCGTAAGTTCAATGCAGATAAATATATCAACTTGTCGGGCGGACACCGTCTCTACGATCATGAGAGCTTCGCGCGCGAGAATATCGAGTTAAAGCTATTCGACCCTTGGACTGGGCCAAACTGGAGTATTCTCTATCGTCTGATAACGGAACCGGCGGCCCAGGTCGCCGCCGGAATCAGAGCTCAGTCCTGACCCGATCCACAAAATAACTATATAGTGAATCCACATGAACGCGGTCTTCGAAGATCGCGTTCGCGCCTTCCTCCGCGCGCGCGGTAAAATTGGCCGTGTATTCCGGATCCTTTCCGAAGCGGACGGCTTTTTCGATGAAATCCGCCGCGGAATTCGCAATCGTGTCCTCAACGCCCAACAACCGATATAGCGCCTGCGTATACCGAGCACGTAAATAATCGCCGGGCCAAGTGACCATCGGCGTGCCGACGGCAATCGCCTGCCAGCTGGTGTTCCCGCCGCCAAAGGGCCGGGTATCCAAGGAAACGTCCGACGACGCCATCACGTTCAAATAATCCAAGTGGCTCATGGCAGGCAGGAACTGAATTCGTTCTTCCGATTGGGGAATCGTGTGGCGAAACCGATGGCGAAGTAATTCAGCCAGCTCGGGGATAAAGCCCTCCGGCAAGACAATAACCCCATCGGGATCGTGTTCCAGAATACCCCGAAAGAGCTCATCCATAATCGGATGAATTTTGATCAGGGTCTGACCGCAAAAATATACAGCCCGCCCTTCAGGTAACCCAAAAGCGGATCGCGGCTTTAACGGCGACGGTAATACCGGACGCTCATAGTAGGTTGGCGCGCCGGGCAACCTGACCAGCGGAGCGCGATAATGCGCCGCCGCGTCCGCCGGCTCCTGCATGTCGCAACTGATATAAGCATCGATATTGGCCAGGCCGGTCGCATCGGGGTGTCCGCCGAGAGCGCATTGCAACGGCGCCAGTCGGCTAAACGCTAAATAGTAGGTCAGCGGATCCATCCCGATATCCGTGAACACCAGAACATCCAGCGCTTCGTCCGCAATCCGCTGACGGGCGACCGCCAAATGCGCCGGCAGTATCACCGCGTTGGCGACATCGCCCTCGATGGCGGTCCAGAGCGGGTCATCCCCGGCGGTAAATGTAAATGCCGTCACTTCCACGTCTTCACGGCTCGGGTATCGCAAAACACCCTGAAAACAACGCCCAACCGAATTGCTTTGAAAAAACCGGGACACGAAACCAATACGTACGGGCCTCGACGCATCAACCGACGCAGGGTTGGCACAATGCGACGCGACATATCCGAGGCTCGGACAAGCGGCAAGATACATATCGGCCACCTTTTCCAACAGGTCGCGGTTGTTGTGATCCTGATACGACAGATTAAAGGTCGGCACCCCGACCTCACCGAAAGGATCGACGAGTTTTGGCGGCTCCTTGGTCAGAACATCGACACGCTGCTCGAAATCGCGCCGCGCGGCCTCCATCGCATCAACTGAAGGGCAAATTACGGGCAGTATCAGAGCTCGTTTTATCCGAATCCCAGGATCGGGATTTAGCGCCAATGCCTGTCCGTATGCGGCGTCGGCTCCCGCGGTATCCCCCAGCTTGACCAACGCGTTGCCAAGGTTGGAAAACACCTCGGCCCCTCCCCGACCATCCTCGGTTAAGGGACGCAACACCGCCGCCGCATCGCCGACCCGGCCCTTATCCAACAAGGCCACACCTAAATTGTTGGTCGCTTCGATTTGTTCCGGCGCCAACACCAACACACGCTTTAGAAGATCGATTGCTTCGTCCGTTCGCCCTTGCTCGGAACGAATAGCACCAAGATTGGCAAGCGCACTCACATCATCAGGCTGAACACTTAGTAGTTTTTCAAAACTCGCACCGGCTTCATCCAGCTGTCCCAACCGGGTAAAACTAATTCCAAGATTATTCAGCGCAGCTGTGTGGAGCGAATCGATTGCCAATACAGCAGAAAAATATCCCCGAGCTTCCTCGAACGAACCCTTTTGAATGGTCAAATTACCAAGCGCTAAATTGACCGGTAGCGATTTTTCATCGATGGCGATCGCGGAGCGCAACGCGTCCTCCGCCTCGTCATTTCGCCCCAAAGTCCGAAACGTCAGTGCCAAATTTAGGCGCGCCTCTATATGTTCGGGCGACATCTCGACCGCACGGGCGAAGTGGTCGATAGCCTGATCCAATGTTCCCGCGCGATTGGCGGCGACGCCGGCGAGCATCGCGGCTTCAAACCTTTGTCCCGCCAAAGGCTCCAAAGCGGCAATTGCATCGCCGAAATCTCCGCGATCAATTAGCCGCCGGGCCTCTCCTAGAACTTTATCGATATCGGTCACGGCGCGACCTCTTCCAAGAATCGGGCAAGGGCCCTCACGCAGACCTCATCCTCTAAAACGGCCTTGGACTTGTCTTCGATTTGGTCTGAGACGCTTTTACGGAATCCGTCGTCCGTCCCCAAACGGACGGCTATATCGACATATTCCCCGGGAGTTTGCGCAATACAGTCCTCGATACCCATGTGGAGATAATGAGCAAGTGTGCCCCGCCCACGGATCCAATCGCCGGGTAAGGTAACGACGGGCACACCCATCGCGAAAGTCTGGTAATTAGTATTCCCGGCCCCGAAGGGCCACGTATCGAGCACGACATCGGCGACGGCAAGCACACCTAGGAATTCATCGAGCGAGCGTTGCGGCAATACAATGACGCGCTCAAATGAATCACCGAAGACCGCAGACCAGCGCGCCAGTAGGAGCCGCGTCCAATTGGGATCGGCACTGTCGAAAATGACCAGGCGCCCAGTCTCGTCACGTCTCAAAATTTCCGCTAAGGCCGTATCCATATCGGGATGAATTTTTATCAAATTCTGAGGGCACAGATAAAAACTCCCCTCTTTCGGCAGTCCCAGGGAAACGCGATCCGGTAAATGTTTGGGCTTCGACATTCTCGGATACCAACTTTGCACACCGTCTAAGCGGACAAGTTTCTCGGTATAACTCTCCTGCCCGTTCTCCGGTTCCGCCAAATCGTTACTGATATAATAGTCCATCGTCTCCAGACCGGTGGTATCCGGATGTCCCCAGGTGACGCATTGGACGGGCGCCAGCCGCGCAAACGCGAGATAATAGCTGAGTGGCTCCATCCCGATATCCGCATACAATAAAATGTCGAATGTTTGAGCGGCGATTGCCTCGCGACCTAATTGGATATCTTTTGGGATAACCACGACGTCATCCGCCGCATCCCTTATCCTGAATGAAATATTTTCTTCCTCGCCCGAGAATGTCACGGCAACGACATTGAACCGATCACGGGGCAACCCGGCCATTAAACCATATGTCATCCAGGTGACGGCGTGCTCACCGAAATATCGCGACACCACACCAATGCGGATCGGTCTTCCGCTGCAAGAGACCGGCGATACATAATGCGGCGCTTCCCATGTCAGATCCGGATATAGACGTCGATAAAAACGAGCAAGACTCTCAATCAGATCGCGGTCGTTCTTGCCATGATACGCAAGGTAGAAACTCATTGCCGGCACCTGGGTCGGGTCTCCCGCAACGAATTCGATATCCCGTGCATTTTCAATGCGCTCCGCCATCCGCGCTCGCCAGCGTGCGATATCGGCGGAAGACTCCGGTATAACGGGCATCAAACCCGCTTGAGCGATCCGAAATCTGGCATCGTCTCGTATCTCCAAAGCGCGCGCCAGACCGGCATCCGCCAACCCGGTCTCCCCCTGCGCCGCATGGGTCATCGCGCGATTAAAATACGCCTCTGCATAGTTGGTATCCAAGGTGATGGCTTTATCGAATTCCACGACCGCCTCTTCGCGGCGATCTTTCTCCCGCAAAGCATTTCCGAGGCCGTTATAGGCCACCGCCAATTGCGGGGCGATCCGGATGGCTTCATGGTAGGCGGCAATCGCTTCCTCATTCCGCCCAAGGCCACGCAAGACATTCCCCTGATTCGAATAGGCCAGAGCCGATTGCGGATTAAGCGCGATCGCCTTTTCGAACAACAAGCTCGCCTCCATCAAACGGCCTTGGCGTTCGCGAACCAGCGCTAAATTGTTGTAGGCCTCCGAGTGCATCGGATCGATCCGAAGCGCCGTCTCGAATTTATCGGCCGCTCCCTCAAGTTCGCCCATTGCCAATATGACAAGTCCGGCATTCGTATGAAACATAGCCTCGCCGGGTTGCGTCTCGATCGCCTTCTCCAGCCAAACCAACGCTTCTTCGTACTGATTACGCGCATGATAACAGAGACCAAGTAGATGCAATCCGTCGCAATTCTCCGGTTCCGCTCGCAGCAATTCCCGCAAGACTATCTCCGCAGCGTCGTAGTCGCCGGATTGCTGCAACTGCAAAGCGTGCTCCAACGCATAACGATCATCCATCATGTGCGATGCATCGAAATAAGCCACGGAATAATAGGAAAAAACCCATAGCGCTCAATAATAGAAATTCTCCGGACTGTTAACTATTTGTTTGTATTTTGCACCTAAAGTCCAATTCCAAGATGCTTGGTCTTAGGAGAACTAAGTTATCACATCACCTATGGAACATATGCACGATACCCAACCGATGGGTCAACGGGATGTCCGCCAACGCGAAAAAGCAAAAGGTATGACGCCTCAAACGGCCAATGCGAACGGGTTAGCGGACGCCTTTGAAGATAGTCTCGACTTTGTCCTGCTATTGGATGAACGAGGCAATATCACCTACGCGAACCATTCTGCGCGCCGCTTACTTCAAAATGCGGAACCGGATTATCTGAACAGTCCGTACTCGGATATAGAAATTAAACCGGAGAATGATCGTTACCTAAGACTGGTGACGAACACACCGAGAAATTATTCCGACGGAACCTGCTATTGGCGACGCCCGGTCGGCAATCCGCTCGCGGTAAATTGCCGCTTCACGACCATAGAAACGCCGGAAAAGAGCGTAACTTTGGTCATCGCGCAAAAGCAGGAGACAGCATCCAGTGCAAAGTTGATTCTCGAGGGCAGCGACAGCAATTTGCAGCGGATATTTGAGGATTCCGGGATTGGCATGATACTCCTGGGGCCCGATGCCGTCATTCATCAATCCAATAAAGCATTCTCGTCAATATTAGGATACAGCGACGATACTCTAGACAACATAAACCTGTTAACCATCCTGCATCCGAACGACATCGAACTCGTCCAGGACATGCTTGATGCCTGGCAACCCGGGGAACGATTTGTCTCTCAAATTGAAACGCGGTTCTTCGATGCCGATGGTCGCCCCATTTGGACACTGATGACCGTTTCCGCGATTTCGACATCTTCGTCCGAACCGCCGGTCGCCGTCGCTCAAATACAAGACATCACCGATCAGCAACTCACGGTGCAGGCGCTTCGGATCAGTCAAGAACGCTTCCTTGGGTTTGCGAGCGCCGCATCCGATTGGATGTGGGAAATGGGACCTGATCTGAAATTCTCATACTTCTCCCGACGTTTAACGGAGCTGACCGGCATCTCATCATTGAAACTATTGGGCCGTACACTCGACGAAACAAACATTGCGCAAAACTCCGACGAAGCGGCGTACCGCGAACTGTTCAATTGCCTGCATGCCCGGCAGCCTTTCCGGAGATTCGTCTATCGGCAACGGCTCTCAAGCGGCGAGACGGCATGGCTCTCGGTTAGCGGCGCGCCAATCATCACCGAGGACGGAGAATTTCAAGGTTACCGAGGAACCGGCACCGATATAACCGATCGGGTAGAGGCGGAAGAAGCGTTGAAAAACAGCGAAGAACGCATGCGACGCTCGATCAATGATGCGCCCGTTCCCGCAATGATCCATGCCGAAGACGGAGAAATCCTAACGATTAATGCTATCTGGAGCCAAATTTCTGGCTATCCCCATGCCGAAATTCCAACGATAGATACATGGATTCGGAAAACGTATCCGGCCACCGAATACAAAACGCTCCATGAGGCAATTCAGAATCTCTACACAATCGAACAGCGCCAGGCGAACGGCATTCGGCAGATAAAGACAAAAAATGGAGCCACGCGCCTGTGGGATTTTCAATCCAGCCCCCTCGGGCACCTGCCGGATGGGCGACGTTATGTCATCACCATGGCCGTAGACATTACCGATCGGATGGAAGCGCAGGCGCAATTACGGGTTTTGTCGCGCGCGACCGATCAAAGCAAATCCGCGATCGCGATTGCGGATCGCGAAGGAACCATCCAGTACGTCAACCGGCAATACAGCGACATGACCGGTTACGCACCGGAAGAAACCATCGGTGCCGAATTGACGACATTGTTTTTCGATAATGAAGGGCAAATTTCGTCACAAATCCATCAGGCGCTAGCTGACAGAGGCAGTTGGGGAAATAGCCGTCTCAACATTCGCAAGACAGGCGAGAAATACTGGGAAAGCGTCACTGTTTTTAATGTCCTGGACGATACGGATACGACCACCCATATCGCAGTTATTAAGGAAGACATCACCGCCATAAAGCGGACGGAATTCGAACTCGAATCAGCGATTGAAAGGACCGAAATCGCCAATCAGGCAAAGTCCGCATTTCTTGCAAATATGAGCCACGAGTTGCGAACGCCAATGAATGCGATCATTGGATTCTCGGAGGCCATAGCGCAAGAAATGTTCGGTCCAATTGGTTGCAAACGGTATCAGGAATATATCGGAGACATTCAATCGAGCGCATACCATCTGTTAGGTATCATCAACGATATTCTCGATATTTCGAAAATCGAAGCCGGAAAACTTGATTTGGAGGCCTATCCGGTTGATGTCGGCTTGACGGCACGCTCTTCTTTGGAACTTCTGCGTCCTCGTCTGGAAAACGCTGGGGTTAAATCGTCGATGGATTTCGCAGCCGATCTCCCGAAACTGCTCGGCGATGAGAGAGCGATAAAACAGATTTTGTTAAACTTGCTCTCGAACGCCGTGAAATTTACCCCGAAGAACGGTCGTATTAACGTCTGTGGGCGCATAAACGACGACGGTAGATTCGAAGTATCGATTAGCGACACTGGAATCGGCATGGATCAATCGGAGATCGAATCGGTTCTCCTGCCCTTCGGTCAAGGTGACTCGGCCATGAGCATGTCGCCGGAGGGAACCGGTCTCGGGCTTTCTATCTCTAAGTCACTGATCGAATTACACGACGGCGAGCTTATATTGGAAAGCCAAATAAATCAGGGCACGACCGTGCGAGTTCTGTTTCCCGAAGCACGCCAGATCATCTAGCCCCACGTCCCGGCACCTCGGTTGCATCTGAACAACCGCGTGTTTTGCCCAGCAGGTTCCGCGAGGCTATGATCGAGACCATGAAACGATTGGTCATATTCGGCATCGGACAAATCGCCGAAGTCGCCCATTATATGTTCGCCGAAGATAGCGATTACGACATCGTCGGCTTTACTGTCGATGACGAATACCGTGATCGGGACGAACATCTCGGTCTTCCCGTCATTTCGTTCGAGCGCCTCCAAGACTCGCATTCCCCGGACGAGTTCATGCTGTTCATTGCCATGGGATTTGGAAAAGTGAACGATCAACGCGAAGCAAAACTGGCGGAAGCGCGCTCCAAAGGATACGACTTCGCTAGCTATACCTCTTCCGGCGCCTGGGTCTGGCGGGGCTACGAGGCGCAGCCAAATACCATGGTGATGGAGCACAACACAATTCAGCCCTACGTCACCATCGGCGAGAATACCATTCTGTGGAGCGGCAATCATATCGGCCACCACTCAAAAATCGGGAAGAATGTTTTCATCGCGAGTCATGCAGTCGTATCCGGCGCTGTAACCATCGGCGACAATTGCTTTATCGGTGTGAACGCAACAATTCGCGATAATGTAACGCTCGGTACCCATTGCGTGGTCGGCGCGGGCGCCTTGATCGTGAATGATGCACGGGACAAAACCGTGTTCCCGGGAGCCGCGACGGAAGCGTCGAAAGTGCCGAGCAACCGATTGCGGTCGATCTGATGCGGTGGCGGAAATTGGGCCTGATCTATAAGCCCGACGGCGAGAAGGCTTGGGCCAGAACCCACGCATCGGTTCCCATCGCCGATCACATCTCCGACGACCGATTTCGCGTCTATTTCACATCTCGAGATGCCGACAACCGATCTCATGTCGGCTGGTTCGAGACGAATATTACAGAGCCCACCGCCATATTGGCAGAATCGCCGGACCCAGTTCTAGCGCCGGGGAAAGTCGGCGCGTTCGATATGGATGGCGTCATGGCGAGTGCTCTTGTCCGTCGCGGGGAAGAACGCCGTCTCTACTATATCGGCTGGAATCAGGCGGTCGGCGTGCCATTCCGCAATTCCATCGGCCTCGCGGTACAGACCCCTTCCGACCGCGATTACGTCCGCTATTCGGACGGTCCCGTTTTGGATCGCGGGCCGAACGATCCCTATTTCGTGGCTAGTCATGACGTCATCGTCGATGGCGCAAGTTGGCACATCTGGTACCTTTCCGGATTGGATTGGCTGCCCGGCGATCCACCAGGGTCGACCTATAATTTGCGTTACGCCGTAAGCACGGACGGCATCGACTGGCAACGCCATGGAACGATTGCCGTCGACTTTGCTCATCCAAACGAAATCGCGATCGCGCGTCCTTGCGTTATGAAGGATGACGACCTTTGGCGGATGTGGTTTTGCTATCGCGGTACCAATTTTAATTACCGGCTTGGCTATGCCGAATCACACGACGCGGTTCAATGGACACGTCGGGATAAATTGGCCGGCATTGCGACTTCGGAAAGCGGTTGGGATAGCGACATGATTTGCTATCCTCATGTATTCGATCACGGCATTAATCGATACATGCTTTATAACGGTAATGGTTACGGCCAAAGCGGTATCGGCCTCGCCGTCCTCGAATAAAATATTCTCAACTCTCTGTCCCAAAAGCAATTTTCGAGCTTAGGGGAAAACTTATGCTGCAGTGCAACATTTTCTCTTGCGGCAATGTCCATACATGATTATTTAAGCGTAACTTCCAACCGGAACGAACTTCGTCTCCAATCACTTGAGTCAAAAATGCGCCAATTTCTCGCCTTAATGGTCGCCGCCAGCCTTCTCGGCGGCTGTGGGCTACCAATCGCTTTACAAATTGCTTCTCTCGCCGTCGATGGCGTCGCTCTGGCGTCAACCGGGAAAACAACGACCGACCATGCGGTATAGGCTGTTATCTCGCAGGATTGCGCACTTTTTCGCGGCTTAAAGGGCGAAGATGTCTGCCGCAAGAAACCCCAGGAACTGGCAGCACGCACTGGCGACCACTAGCCAACCACGCTATAGCTTCCCCTCACAGTGATTACGTGAGGACATTTCGTATGACGGGCGACGTAAAAGCACTCATTTTCGACGTATTCGGCACCGTGGTCGATTGGCGCAACAGCGTGGCGCGAATGACCGCCGAGTTCGCCGAATTGCACGGCGTCCCCGAAGCGAATTGGGATCAATTCGCCCGCGATTGGCGTGATCTTTACCAACCGGCAATGGAAAAGGTCAGAAGCGGCGGCCTCCCCTTCACGAAGCTCGACACGCTACATCGCATGAATCTTGACGAGATCGCGGGAAAATACGGTCTCTCAAACCTTCCGAAGGAAGCGCTCGACGAACTTAATCTTGTTTGGCACCGCCTCTCGCCGTGGCCAGATTCCGTCGAAGGTCTGACGATGTTGAAATCGCGTTATATCATCGGGACACATTCGAACGGCAACATCGCGCTGATGGTCAACATGGCGAAAAATGGTGGCCTGCCTTGGGACGTCATATTGGGGGCGGAAGTCGTCCGGCAATATAAGCCGGTCCCGGAAACCTACGACCGTTGCTGCGACGCCCTCGGATTGGCGCCCGAACAGGTCATGATGACCGCCGCCCATAATAACGACCTTGCAGCCGCGCGGGCGCGCGGCCTCAAGACGGGTTTCGTTGCCCGTCCGAATGAGTACGGTCCCGGTCAAACAACCGATCTGGCACCAAGTGAAAAGTGGGATATAGTCGCGACCGACTTCGTGGATCTGGCTCGCAAAATGGGCTGTTAACCTCGTTTAAAGACGTCTCTAACTGCCTCAAGTGACGGATATCCGTCAAAAAGAAGGTCGTCTTGGGACCTATAGACAAAAGGATTGGGATAGCCGTGATCGGCGAAATCCGGCGCGGCCGCGTTGTTATAGCGAAGGCTTACCGCCCATCGTATTCCCTCTCGTTGTTCCGCCCCGGTGCGATGTACCGTAAACATCGAAAACACGACGGCGTCACCCGGCTCGACCTCAACCGAAACGAAGTCGTTAGGATTGATGTTCGTCTCATCGACGACATTTCCGAAAGCATCGCGACGGGTGGGTAATAAACCACCAAGATGACTGCCTGGAAGGACCTCAAGCGCCCCGAAGCCATGATCGACGGATACCAACGGTAACCACACTACAATCGCATCGAGGCTTCCTTGTACGCTCCGCCAATCTTGATGCGGAGGTGTACGATGATAGCCACCCGGCACTTTGAGTGATTCCGATAGAATATGCGTAACCGGTCGAACAGCAATTAATGGTTGTGCAATGCCGAATGCACGGACGATATCAATGATCAGTTCGCTCGCGCCCAGGGCATGCAAGGCCGGACTGGACTGCGTCGCCTTCGCCGCCGCCAGATATTCAGGCATATTCTGGGAGAATAGCGAAACCAGCGCGTTTTCGAAGCGCTCTCCCCTCGCCTCCGCGCCGTCAATACCGTGGCGCCGGAGAATGGGGCGGAATATATCCCTGATCTCCGCGAATAAGGCGTCGACACGGTGCCGCGAAACGACATCCTTGAGAACCACAAAACCTTCCTGCCGGTATGCGTCTACCTCTCTCTCGAATGCCACAACGATAACCCCCGTATACTCAGTATCCGATTAAGTGAGCAATTTTCAGTCCAGGCCGGTTTAATGCATGTCTCATTCATGCTTAACCCGGAAGCGACCTGTACTGATAGGCAAAATTTGCCGCCCCGCGAATCCATTAGGCAAAAATTACCCACGCATTCTAAGCCTTTGTTTTAATTCAAGAGTCCAGCCACATAAGTGGATTTAGGTCGTCCAAAGCCGACAATTCATGGTACAGAAGAGGGAATCAATAGAATTCATGGGAAATAATTTCCCAAAACAACGGCTCGAAGAAATTAACCAATCCCCACATTACCTATGTTTTTATCATTCTTTACAATGAGTTAAGAGCCACTCTTTCCAACCATTCAACTAGGCAAAAACGGCACACCTATTGCATTGTTCTTGCTGTAAACCATCCGCCGATCGGTAATGAGGCCGCCGGGTTTGGATGGGAGGCATTTCGGCGAACTCGGGATAGAAATTCCCTACCTTGCCGGTATGCGACGAGGCCACAAGCAAAGTATTCGAGAGGCCTCGGCTTAAGAACCGTCACGTGTAGCAGAACGCCATCACGGGAGCTTAAAATGGACGTTAATTTTTCTTCGTTACCCTCGCTGCAAACGCAATCCGGCACACAAAGTGGGAGCAATCCCATTCCGGGCGGTGATTCAGCGGTCAAAACACTTCAAAGCAACCCCGACAGCGTCGTTAGTCAGTCCGGTCAATCTTCCGGCCCGCAAAACGATTCCGGCCGCGGTCTCGCGAGACAGGAGCAACCGGAGCTGCAGAGTGCCCAACAAGCGCTCGATAGTCTCAAGTTCTCCAGCCGCCGTACTCAGGTTGGGTTCAACAATGAACTGAATAAAGTTTTCTTGGAAGTCGTGGATACGCGCACCGACCAAGTGGTTGAGCAAATCCCGTCCGAGGAATTCGTCAAGTTCGTTAGCGAACAGCTGGAGCCGCCGACACGCACCCAAAGCGAGTCAAACGGTGCGGTGATCGACGAAGCCATCTGACGGCAAGACGTTTTGACTTGAGTTAAATTTAGACCCGCCTTCCTCAAGGCCGGTCCAGGGAGAATTGCGCCCAACGCTGACGTCACCGGACGGAACGGCGTAAATTCGCATGCCCGCAACACGTATTCCTACCGTGATAACAGGAACCGAATTCGGCTCCATCGGCGGATCCACACCGAGAGGCAATTTCTGCCACCGGGCGGAGTATTAATTGCCGCAGGACGGCTATCCTTGCCGCGCTCGAATTCAAGCTACCGTAAATAATAACAATAAAACAATGAGTTATCGATTGGCACGCCGGGTGCAAATTTATACCTGCGAATAATAGTATTTAGGATTTTGCCATGACGCTCTCAGCAGTAGACAATCCATTCGCCCTTGTAGGGGCAGATAGTATGGACGCTGACAAAAGCGCGAAGAATTCTGCGTTCAGCGGCAATAGTGATCTGTTTGCCCGCCTGCTTCAAACGACAGGCGTGCAACAAGTAGCCTACGCAGGCACAAACGACGAATTCGAACAAACTCTCGACATGCAGGACGAGACTGTCGGCCACGAAGCCAGGATGGGCGAAGACCATAAGAAATATGAGGGTCTTGGTCTAAATGGTGCCGACGCCGCTGTCATTGAATCGACACGGGCAGCAAAAAAGTTCGATGCGCCGAAAGATGGCGAGGCTGGTAAGCAAGCAAAAAACGGCTCCGACTTGTCAGCAGGAACACAGGGTGAAGGTGACGGATCGGATACCGGCGATGCAGCCGTTACCGATACAGCCGAATTACTTGCCTTAGGCGTTCCAAGTCAGGAAAGCGCCGTTGATATAACGCGCGCTGCGAACGCCGCCGCGGTACAACGCGCAGCTAATGCGCAGGCGACGCGTCCGAGCGATGTAAATGCTCAGAACGCGGCCGTGACCGCACGACCGAAACAACAAGACGCGGTCACCGCCGAGGAATTGCCAAAATCCCGCTACGCGACGAGCAAGCCCGAAGCCGAAAACACCAGCAGTAACGCCAGCCAGCCGAAAAACGGCATCAAGGCGACCAAGGTCCAAGAAGACGTGGTCTCCCAGCCGACCAGCTCGCTCGCGGCAAGCGCGACACTTGCGGCGCAAATCGATAAATCGGCGAGAGCCACTATCGAAGCCCCAATCGACATCGCGGACGATTTGGGTGGAGAAACACGGGTGCCACTCGCCAACGGCAATGCGGGGCGTGGAAATACTCGACCGCAGCCGAATACACCGCAACCGCAGTCAACACCTCAAAACGGCAACGCCGGACCGGCACCACAGGCCAACCCGACTCCGCCGCCTTTACCGAATGTGGCGAGCCAGCAAGCACAATTGGCAACCGCCGCTTCGGCCCGCCCTGATGCCGGCATGCAGTCGAGCCAACCCGTCAGCGATCCACTTGCGGGCGGCCCCACCAATAGCAATGCGGGACAGAACACCCAGCGGGGCCAGCAAGCCCAAGCACCCCGGCCCGCTCGTCCTCCCGTCCTTCCCCAAGAGGTGACGAACCAGGTGGCCGTGCAAATCAAGAAGGCCGTCGGACAGGGTGCGGATCAAATTCGTATCCAATTGAAACCGGCTGAGCTTGGTTCCGTCGAAGTCAAACTCGAGGTGACCGAGGACGGTCGCGCGATGGCGGTTGTCAGCGCCGAACGTCCGGAGACATTGGACCTCTTGCAACGCGATGCAAGCGGACTGCGACAAGCCTTGCAGGACGCCGGTCTCAGCACGGACTCGAACAGCTTGAGCTTCAACCTTCGGGGTGAAGGCGGCAAGTTCGAGCAGGAAATGGCCGAGCGAGGGCATACCTCGCAAAACAAAGGCGATGAAGCCGCCGATGCCGGAAACGGCGAAGAAACCGATGCGGCAGAAGCCGCATTGATAGCCGCACAGACCGCTGCCGCAGACGGCCGCGTCAACGTGCAAATTTAAGCTTAAGGAGTAAGTCCCTTGGTTGCATCTGCTTCAGCCATATCGAGCGGAGTCGCGGGCGCGTCGAGCCAGGCACTGGCGGATTTGTCCGGAAATCTGGACAACTTTCTCACCATCCTGACGACACAGCTTCAATTCCAGGATCCGCTGTCGCCGCTCGACACACACGAATTCACCAACCAATTGGTGTTGTTCTCGAGTGTCGAGCAGCAAGTGCAGCAGAATAAGAAACTGGAGAGCCTGGTGACGCTACAGCAGAATTCTGTGGCGCTCGGATCGGTCGATTACATCGGGAAAGTAATCGAGACGAACGGCAATACGACGCAGCTGGAAAGCAGTGTCGCCAAGACGACTTACTTCCTGCCGAAGAATGCCTTAACGGCACGCCTGAACATTTCCAACGCTTCCGGCGATGTCGTGTTGACCCGCGACATACCGACAACGGCGGGTATTCACACCTTCGTCTGGGATGGCCTGAACGGCCAGGGCATCCAGCAACCGGACGGACCTTACACGTTCAGTATCACGGCGAAGGATACGAACGACAAACTGATCACTCACGACCAGACGGTGTTCGGAACCGTCACCGGTGTCCAGTTCGAGAATGGTACCTCGATCTTGCAGATGGGCGATATTCCAGTGTCGCTCTCCGATCTCAACGGCGTCGATGACCAAGTCAATGGTCTTTAAATTTAACTATCGCGTGGAAACACTAACCGAGACATTCGGTAATTATAACCAGATAGAGCGCGAAAAAGAGGTAATTTGAGATGAGTATTTTTGGTGCAATGCGGTCCGGCGTGACGGGTC
>Ga0055584_100002338_pt1 | contig 18775 bp, 17 predicted proteins | sample OSDHelmetaG_FD_58716 | JGI IMG/M metagenome (GOLD analysis project Ga0055584, IMG submission 58716) | Pelagic marine sediment microbial communities from the LTER site Helgoland, North Sea, for post-phytoplankton bloom and carbon turnover... | ecosystem: Environmental > Aquatic > Marine >... | reverse complement strand
TTGTTAGTTTTGGTCCTCGTTTGGATGGTCGTTTGTTGCCGCAATTTGATGGTCCTTCGAGCAGCGTAACAGGCGAAACCATTCGTGGTGGAGATGTCATTGGTCGCAATGGCAATGCCATCACGCCAACAGCTTGGGTCGCTCGTCCTGATAATATTAAAAACTTTTTTCAAACGGGTTTGACTTTTACTAATAATGTTTCTTTGACTGGTTCGGATGACAAAGGCTATTTTAGAATTTCGTACACCAACCTAGACAATCAAGGCATTATCCCTGGAACGGATTTAAAACGGCATAGCTTTTCGGTTAGCGGAGGCTATCAATTAAGCCCCAAATTGTCTGTCAAAACTTACCTCAATTTCATCAATTCTAAGAGTAATAATCGCCCTGCGAATGGCTATGGCTCGGAGAACATCATGTATTTATTTACTTGGATGGGTCGGCAAGTCGATGTCGATGCCTTACAAGATTATTGGCAACGTGGACAGGAAGGCTTGGCGCAATTTAATTATAATTATGCTTGGATGGACAATCCTTATTTGGCGATGTTAGAGAATCGCAATGGCTTTAACAAAAATCGTATTCTTAACAATACTTCAGTTGATTATGAAATTGTCGATGGGCTTAAAGTGCGTCTAAGAAATGGGTTTGATTTTTACAACGATGTCAGAACTTCTCAACGTGCCTTTAGTTCGCAACGTTTCCGCAACGGGGCGTATCGAGAAGACGAAGTGACGTTCTCGGAAGTCAATACTGATTTTTTATTAAATTATGATAAAAAAATAAACGAAGATTGGCAATTTTCAGCCGCTCTTGGTGGAAATATAATGCACCAACAATTGAATTATCTGAGCACTTCGGCAAATGAGCTTTCGGTGCCCGGTATTTATAATTTCGGAAATTCTAGAGTTCCTTTGAGTAACATTCAATATCGCCAGCAAAAGCAAATTATGAGCGTTTATGCGCTGGGACAAATCGCTTATAAAAGTAGCCTTTTCTTAGATTTAACGGTTCGAAACGATTGGTCTAGTACTTTGCCAACCACACATAATTCTTATGCCTATTATGCGATGTCTTTGAGTGCTATTATTTCTGATTTGGTTAAAATGCCCAAAGCCATTAGTTTGATAAAAGTACGGGCGAGTGTGGCGAGTGTCGGAAATGATACCGATCCTTATAATCTTAATAATACCTATAATTTTGGGCAACTATATGGTTCTAATCCGACGGTAAGCAACTCTAGCACCCTATTAAACAGCCAATTACAACCAGAGCGTTCTACAGCTTACGAGTTTGGGGGCGATTTCCGTTTCTTTCAAGGTCGTTTAGGGGTAGATCTTACTTATTATAATAATATTAGTGCGAATCAAATTATAGAATTGCCGACTTCTACCGCAAGTGGCTATACGTCAAAAATTGCGAATGGTGGTAAAATCCAAAGCGAAGGATTTGAAGCGATTGTCAACGCATCGCCGATTCGTAACAAAGATTTTAAATGGAATTTGTTTGCCAATTTTAGTACAAATGTCAGCACGGTTATTGAGCTGCCCGATGGCGTAGAGCAATATGTAACAGGCGCAGCACGGGTGTATGATCGCTCGGACAGAAGTGTGTTTTACATTGCTACAGAAGGCGGTCGAATTGGTGACATGTATGGAACGGGTTTGCTAGAAGTGGATGGCAAACAGGTCTACGATGCGAATGGAAATCCTGTCAAAGATCCAGATTTGCGTTTGTTAGGCAATTATAACCCTGATTTTATTCTAGGGTTTGGAACTGAATTTTCTTGGAAAGGGCTTAGTTTGGGGCTTTTGTTTGATTGGAGACAAGGCGGCGTGCTCGTCTCTCGCACCTTGGCGATTGCAAGTACTTCGGGGGCTTTAGCCAGTACCTTGGACGGTAGAGAAACGGGAATTGTTGGTGTTGGTGTAGTCAACGTTGGAACGGATCAAGCACCTGTTTATGTGGATAATACGACGGCGATTCCTGCCCAAAATTATTACAATCAGTATTATGATAGAGATAATGAGGCAAACGCTTTGTATGATGCTTCTTATTTAAAATTGCGGGAAATTCGTTTGAGTTATCAGTTACCACAAAAACTAGTACAGAAAATTCACTTTACAGGCATCCAGTTTTCTTTTATTGCTAAGAATGTAGCGGTCTTCACCGAGAATCCACATTTTGATCCTGAACTAGCGGCAATGCAAGGGCAAAATTTTGCTTTTGGGGTCGAAGATATGTCTTATCCATCTAGCCGTAGTCTTGGTTTTAGTATTCAGTTGACGTTGTAGTTATAAGTCGTACTTGATTGATAAAATCAATTGATTAGACTACTATACTTCATGCAGGAATTGTATTAAATTGATTATCAGTCGAATATATTTTTATTAAAAAACTAATAATCAACCCATTACAAGGTTTTCTATTAAAAAACTAAAAAACCCACAACCACGACCACGAAGTAGCAGCGAAGCTAAGTAGTAGTACAGCTAAGTACTAAGACGATTAACACAAAAAAACAAAACGCAACAAAAAAACAAACACAATGAATCATAAAATATATGTCCTCTTATTGGCTTGCCTTAGTTTTTGGGGCTGCTCCAAAGAGTTTGAAAAAATCAATACCAACCCAAATGCAGCAGAACAAGTCGATGCACAATTTTTATTGTCCAACATCTTATGGAATGCAGCGAATAACAATGCCGTTGATGCTTGGAACGCAGGGAATTTCTTAGCGCAATTGACCGCCAAACATGATTTTAATGAAATTGACCGCTATGATATTCGGACCAATACAGAGCTTTGGAACAAAACCTATTTGTTGCTCAACGATGTCAAATCATTAGAGACATTAGCAGAAAATGGCAACGAAACCTACCAAGGAATCGCTTTAGTGATGCGAGCCTTCTTGTTTTCTACTTTAACCGATCTTTGGGGCGACGTTCCTTATACAGAAGCGATTAAAGGCGTTTCGGAGGATAATTTTAGCCCTCAATACGATACCCAAGAGGAAATTTATACGGGTACAAATGGCATTTTGCAAACGCTTCGGGAGGCGGTAACAATCCTAGAAGCGAGTCGGAATAATCTACCGATCAAAGGCGATCTTATTTTTAAGGGCAATGTCGATCAATGGATTCGTTTTGCCAACTCTTTGCGGATTCGCTATTTACTTCGGGTTTCCAACAAAATAAATGTGTCCAGTGAAATGCAGGCAATTGTGAGCAGTAATTTAATGATGCAAAGTAATTTAGACAATGGGCTCGTGCCTTATTTAGTCACTTCGCCAAGCCAATGGTTTGTGTACACGATTCGAGAAGGAGATTATAGCGGTGTTCGTTTGTCGAATACCATGGATTCTATTTTAACAAATTTGGGTGACCCTCGCCTACAAGTTTGGTTTCAACCAACGGCGGTGAGTCAAATTGCAGGAACGCCCGATTATAAAGGCATTCCAAATGGCTTGGGGCCTTCTAGTCTTGGGCAATATGACTTAGCCGATGTGTCTACTTTGGGTAATATTTTCAGAACGCAGCCAGCTGGTGTTAATGCTGTGTTTATGTTGTATAGTGAGTTGCAATTTGCTTTGGCAGAAGCCATAGAAAAAGGCTTGGTTAGTGGTACAGCACAAGTGCATTATGAAAAGGGCATTCAAGCTTCTTTTGATTATTATCAAACGCCTATGCCTCTCAATTATTTGACACAAACGGACGTTGCTTGGGATGGTTCTCTTTCTAAAATTATCACTCAAAAATGGCTCGCTTCAATGCTCGTTGGCTACGAAGGTTGGTTTAATTACCGCCGAACGGGCTTTCCTGTTTTAAGCCCTGCTTTGGACAATGTGAACAATGACCTAATTCCTGTTCGCTATCGTTATCCAGATACCGAAAAAGCGGTCAACCCAAGCAATTATGATGCAGCGGTGAGCCGAATTGGTGGCGATACGTATAATCTTAAAATTTGGTGGGATAAGCCTTAGTTTTTTCACAAATCCTCAAATCGAGTAAATCAAGTACATGGACAACATCATCACTTGGCAATGGGCATTAGTCCTTTTAAGCAGTTTAGCCTTAATTCTCTGCTCCCCTTTTGCTAAAAATGCCAAACAATTTTTTAAAGCAGAAAACACGAATGGGCAAGCCCCGAACTTTGTCGTACTGACCAGTAGTTTAGTCATTTCTTGGATTTTTGCCAAGTCGATTACCAATGCAGCTAATTTAGGATTAAGCTTTGGTTTTGTCGGAGGTTTGGCTTATGCGGGTTACTACTTTTCTTTTTGCGTGGCAGGACTTATTATTTATCAATTGCGTACCAAGGGAGGTTTTGAGAGCATTCATCAGTTCCTACATCAGAAATATGGTCGAAGTGCGCTCTGGTTATTTTCTATCTTAATTGCCATCCGATTGTTTAATGAAATATGGTCCAATACGATGGTCATTGGAACGTACTTTGGAGCGGTTGGAACTAGTGCTTATTATGCCTCTATCCTAGTTTTTACAGGGCTGACCTTGGTTTATAGTCTCAAAGGAGGAATGCGCAGTTCTATGTTTACCGACTTGATTCAGATGGTTTTGTTTGGGGTTTTATTGTCGCTTATTTTAAGTCAAATCATCCCTCAAACCGAAGGCGGTATCACGGCTTTTGTACAAGAAGGAACGTGGTCGATGAGCATGGGTTTGAACTTATTATTTGTTGCCCTCATCCAATCCTTTAGTTATCCTTTTCACGATCCTGTGATGACGGATAGAGGCTTTATTGCCGACCCTAAAATGACGCTAAAAAGTTTCTTTTGGGCAGGTTTGATTGGGGCGATTTGTATTGTACTTTTTAGTTTTGTTGGTATTTTTGCTCGGCTGAATGGCTTGGAAGGAGAAGCACCTGTGGTAGTTAGCAAAACATTAGGGCTTGCTATGATGTTAATGATGAACTTCATTATGATTACTTCTGCGGCATCGACGCTAGATTCTACCTTTTCGTCTTTTTCTAAATTGGTTACCATTGATTTGGGCTGGACTCAAGCAATTACCATTCAAAAAGGACGTTTGACGATGGCTGTTTTGGCTCTTTTGGGTACGATTCCTGTCTTTTTTAATCCTGAAATTCTATCGGCAACGACGGTTAGTGGGACAATGGTCATCGGTTTAGCACCTGTGTTTTTACTTTGGAATTGGGAAATGCCTAAAATATCCTTTCATCTTTCGGTCGGTGTTGGAATTTTGACGGGCATTATTTTAATCCTAGGTTGTCCGTCTTATTTATTATTTTTTGAAGGAAAATATGGCGATTATCTGTCTTTAAATATACTGGGTTCAATTGCTTGTTTCTTAGCTTTTTTAATTCCAAAATGGATGAACCTAGAATCTATCCGAGCCAAGTAGTAGACACTTTGGAAGTGTCTGCTACTTGGCTCTAAATGAACAACATTATCATGAAAAATAACATCCAACACATCGGCAGCCTAGAAGGCCCCCTACTTATATTTGGTGGAATCTATAGCAATTTCCAAGCTTTGGAGCGGTTCATACAAATTGCTAAAGCAAAAGGGATTCCACCTTCAAACATCATTTGTACGGGAGATATTATCGCCTACTGTGCCGAGCCAGAAGCTTGCCTACAAGCGATTCGATCTTGGGGAATTCATTGTATTTCTGGTAATGTAGAATTGCAGTTGGTGAACGACGAAGACGATTGCGGCTGCAACTTTGATGAGCATAGCCGTTGTGATCTTTTTTCTAAAAACTGGTATCCTTTTGCCAAATCAAATCTTAGTCCAGATTCGGTTCAATGGCTAGAAACACTTCCTGATTTCATTCAATTTGAGTATACACAGAAAGAATGTTTCGTCTTGCATGGTTCTTATGATAATACCTCTGAATTTATTTTCAAATCAAGCCCTTGGGCAAGTAAAGCCGAGGTTTTCGAGCAGCTTGACGTAGAGGTTATTTTAGCGGGGCATTGTGGGATTCCTTTTTGTGATAATAAAAGAGGGAAATACTGGCTAAATGCGGGCGTAATTGGAATGCCTGCCAACGACGGTGCAACATCCGTTTGGTATTTAGAGCTAAACGACCAACAAGGTTTCTTTGACTTTGACTTTCAAAATTTTGCTTACGATCACTTACAAGCCGCTCAGTTGATGGAACAATATAACTTGCCCAAAGCCTATGCACAGACCCTACGAACGGGTATTTGGGACAATTGTGACATTTTACCGCTCGTAGAAACCAAGCAGCAAGGACTTCCTTTATTAGTCAAATGTTAATTATTATCACAAAAATATACGCTTAAAATTTTGATTAAATTAGATTTAATGGAACATTACATGAAACCTTTCGTGTTAAATGTGTAATTTTACAAGTCAAAGTACCATTAACAAAAAGAGCATACATGTCACTATCCAATACCTTTAGCAAAGAAGAACGCTTAAAAAGCAGGAAACAAATCGGTCTTTTGTTTAAAAACCGTCAAAGTGTTGGGTCCTACCCTTTGCGTATTTTTTGGGCAGAAACGGATCGAACAACAAGCAAATATCCTGTTGCCATCAGTTTCAGCGTCTCCAAAAGAGTTTTCAAACAAGCAGTCAAACGCAATCGACACAAACGATTGATGGTAGAGGCCTTTCGTTTGCACAAACATGAATTGTACGAAAAACTAAATTTGGAAACGAAACAGCTTAATTTGATGTTGATTTATGTCGGCAAAGAACCTGCTGATTTTGCGACTGTCGAAAAAAAGTATCTCCGATTAATGGATAAATTATTTATAAAAATGGGACTTGAAAAATGAAAATAATCTTAGCCATTCTCAATTTTCCATTCCAATTAATTGGGCTTCTTTTTATGGGAATCATTCGCCTTTATCAATTAACGATCTCTCCTATTTTGCCCGCATCTTGTCGGTATACGCCTACTTGTTCACAATATAGCATAGAAGCCATCAAAAAATATGGACCTTTTAAAGGTGGTTATTTAGCTTTTCGTCGTATCTTGCGTTGTAATCCTTGGGGAGGACATGGGCATGATCCTGTTCCTTAGAGGTGCTTATTTGTCTTGATTATTACCATCAAACAAATTATACCAAAAAACCATACATTTATGAAAACAACATCTCAAGCCCCCTTATCTTGGGGAATCTGGAGCAGTTTGATTTTGGTCTGCTTGCTCTTAGTAAGCTGTGGAAGAACGAACGGAAAAGACTACGCTCAAAAGCTATGTGATTGCTCCGATGCTTTTTCTAAGGCAGCGATTCAGGTCAAAGCAGGAACGATTAATGAAGCTACTGCTGAGCAATTAAAAGCCGACCATATTATTTGTATGGGAGAAGATAATCCTTTAAAAAATTTGGAAGATGACCCAGAAGCATTGCTACAATTTAAAGCTGAATTTATTGACGCTTTAGAAAAAAAATGCCCTGAAATTGCTCGCAACATGGGCTACTAGCAACCCCTTCTATTTAACTAATAATCAACTCAATACAATTCTTCCACAAAGCATTGCAAATGAAAAATTCCTAGAAATAACACATCCAATCAATGAAATTATTAAGTAAAACATATTTAAAGCTAACTGGCTGGAAAGTAGACCCGAATCCTCCAAAGGAATTGCACGATAAATGTGTGATGATTTGCGCACCGCATACCTCCAATTGGGATTTCCCTATCACGCTAGCCATTATGAATATTATCGGCATCAAAGCCCGATATGCCATCAAAAAAGAATTAATGGGCTTCCCTTTTGGACCTTTATTTAGATCCGTTGGAGGAATGGCGATCAATCGAAAGCCGAAAAAAGAGGGCGAAAAACGAGAAAGTACAGTACAAGCGATTGCTAACTTATTTTCAAAAGAAGACAAACTTTGTCTGATGATTGCGGCAGAAGGCACTCGATCTTTGCGCACCGAATGGAAAACAGGTTTTTATTACATTGCTTTACAGGCAGATGTTCCTATTTGTTTGGGTTATTTAGATTATAAAACAAAAACGGGCGGTTTTGGCAAGGTTGTCTATCCAACAGGCGATTTACAAGCAGATATGGCGGTTATTATGGATTTTTTCAAAGATAAAACGGCAAAAAAACCAGCTAATTTTAGCGTTGACTTGCGTTTTTCTACCCCTCCAATTTCTAAAACTGCCTCTGACAAAAACTAGCCTGCTTATGGTCTCTTTATATCGTACTTTTTTAGGGCTACAGCTGCTTTTATTACTCTTAATAACGAGCTGTAGTAATCCCAATTCGGCAACTAATGTGCGTACGAATCAGCCCATTGCTCTACACATAAATACGTCACCTTCTATTGCAGATACCGTCACTATGATGCCGCCCGATTCCGAGTTTCCTTATCGTCTTGATGCGCCCAATGAAAAATTCAAATTGTCTAAAGAGCTGAAAGAAATTTCGGGCTTGACTTGCTACAAAGACAAATGGTTGGCGGCGGTACAAGATGAAAAAGGGGCGATTTATCTAATTAATATGAATACGGGAGACACCGAAGATGTCATCGAATTTTCTGCGGATGGAGATTATGAAGGAATTACCTGTGTCAAGGAAACCTTTTACACCTTGAGGGCAGATGGTGTTTTATTTCAAATCAAACACTGGAAAGGCAAACAAAAAAATGTCAAAACTAAGGTCATTGACACCAATCTCGGAGAAAGAAACGATACGGAGGGCTTGACCTTTGATTCGCTGAAAAATCAGCTGCTTATCGCCTGTAAGGCTTCTCCTATTATTGGTGGAAAAGAAAGTGGTGTTCGGGCGGCTTATGCCTACGATTTAAAAGAGAAAAAATTTAAGGTAGAACCTATTTTTTTACTGTCTCGAAAAACGTTTAAAAAATATATAAAGGAAAATATAAAGAAAAACCCTTCTTATAAACCTTATTTGAAAGAAATCAAACAGGCAAAAAAAGAACTCTTGTTCGAACCTTCGGCTATTGCTATTCACCCTGTTTCCAATCATTATTATCTATTGTCCTCCGCAGGAAATAGCTTAATTGTTTTGGACCGAAGTTTTAACATCAAACATCTAGAACGCTTGGATGCAAAGCGTTTTGAACAACCCGAAGGGCTTACGTTTAACTCTAAGGGAGATTTATTTATCTCCTCGGAAGGACAAAAGAAAAAGGCTCGTATTTACAAATTTGATTACTTGCCTTAGTCCTTTTTTACTAAAATTTAGCCGATTTCTCCCCTTTCTATTCTAAATTCAAGCGAGCTAGAGCCTTTTTAAGAATGCTTTTATTTTAATAAATGTATCAATTTATTGATCGTTCGCCAATTCCGAGTAGTCGCTGCTACTTGTAATTTTTTTTCAAAAACAGTATTGGTTAATTTCGTTCGTCCGTATCCATTCGGAAAATATAAATACACCTGCTTATCAAGTACTTTAAATTCATCGGTTCCAGTCTCTTGCTCCTCCAATATGTTGAGCAAGTCTTCGGCAGGCGCTGCTGCCAAGAAAGTTACGTGCAGTAGTTTTGTGTCTAAATCTTCATTTTGTTGCAAAAAAGGATTGTTTTTAGCCACTTGTTCCAAATAGGTCTGAGTCATCATCATCACCGGAATTTCAAAGCCAAATCTTGCCTTGATTTGCTCTTGCAATGCCTTTTCCAAAACACTTCTATCTTCTTCCGAGTCTTCAAAGATAAGATTACCACTTTGAATATACGTTTGCACTTCTTGCAAGCCTATTTTTTCGCACATCGCTCGTAGATCAGCCATTTTTATTTTTCGCTTCCCGCCAACATTGATGCCTCTTAATAATGCGATGTATTTCATTTTCAGTACTTCTAAGGATTTTGGAACAAGCCTAAACTAAAAAAAGTCTATTACCGAAGTAATAGACTTTTTTATGCATTCGTTCTAAGAACAAAGTTTATACAACTTCAACATTCACTGCATTAAGACCTTTACGACCTTCTTCAGTTTCGTATTGAACTTTGTCTCCTTCACGAATATCATCTACTAATCCATTAACATGGACAAATATATCTTTAGCTCCATCTTCTGGAGTAATAAATCCATATCCTTTTGATTCGTTGAAAAACTTAACTGTACCAGTATTCATAATTTGTAATTTAAGAAATAAATAAAGTGCAAGTATATAACTTTATTTTTAGAAAATACTATTTTCTCTTTTTTATTTTCCTGAAACAAAAAAAAAGATCAAATTATTCAAACTTTAGCCTCTTTAACGCCTAAAAAAGCCTTATAAGAGTTTTAAAATAAAATAAAAAATTGTTTTTTTTCATAATAAAAAAATTCTCCTTAGTGAAAATACTCGTCGATAAACAGGGTTTATCACCTAACTTTACTCAAAAAAAGAAAGTATATTTAAACCGTACCAGACAATTGATACAACCAATCTTAAAGGTTCAAAAAATACACCTCCAAAAAACTCAAACGATCCAAAATCCAATTATTAATATATGCTTGTTCTTCTTGAATATCAACGCTACTATTCCATTTTAAGTTTTCTATCGTCACAATATCTGATCTTCCCATCTCATTAAAACTTCGATCAAAAACCCTTCTTAGATTTGAAGTACTCAAAACATCACCCCTTAGTAGAAGCCAACGGCTTTTTAGCTTTGCCTTAAAGTTATTGGGATTTAAAGCCAAGAGTCGATCAAATAATTGATTGCTTAAAATCGTAGTTGTATTCATGTTCTCCCCATTCCAAAAACGCCCCCAAGTACCATCTAAATCCCAAGGAGTTATAAAAAAAGGCGCATAAGCATTGGGACGCACCCAAATCATATTTTTACCAGAATTATCCGCCGCAGAAATTAGATTTAAAAAAATATAGTAATCTACAAAAATAGCTAGATCAATCTGAGATTCGATCTCCTCCACAAATTCTATGTCGTTCTTATGCACAACCAAATCTCTCAATTCATAAAGCGGCTGCCAATGAATCCGATCCTTCGGCTTTGGGTATTTTTGCTCCCAGCCATCCCATTTATCTATGAATAAAGGAGCGGCAGAAGACAAATAATTAAAGCTTGTTGCACCATCAGCCCATGCCGTTGCTTTATACAACACGGCTTCCGAATCGGTCAAATCAAGCTGTTCGGCATTCATTTGTTCATTCAAACAATAGAGCCCTTGACAATCATTATTAATATACAGCTCCACAAACCTAGATTGAATCGCCTCATGTTCCAAAGGATTCATTGCGCTCCAAATTTCAAAAGAAATTTTATTTCTCAACCTAGACCCATCATTATATAAGGCATCCAAAATCCAATCTTCTTTTTCTTCCCAAGCAAACAATGCCTTTGAAGTCTTGCTGCCCAAATCCATTGTATTCAAAAAAGAAAAACCATAAGACTTTTTTGGATTAAACTGAGCCGATCCGCCTCTAAAATCTATCCCAACAAAAGAAGTCATTTTGGTGCTAGAGTCCGCTGAATAATTGATTGTAAACCGAGCTAATTTCTGCGGCTCGTCTATAATTTGGTTCGGCGTAACCATTCGAACAAGGGCTAAGTTCGTAAAACTTAAGCTCAATTCTTTAATAATACCTTGGGTTATAATGGTAACAGTATACGTTTCATTGAGTCGGATTGTCCCTAAATCATTGAGGCTATTATTCGTCAAAGGAATCTCATTGATAAGAACCTCTGAATAATCTTGAAAGCGAACATAAGGGACAAAGTTTTGAATAGAATCCACTCCTATCGCATAGCGTAAGCTGCTAGACGCTTGATCGAAAAAACAATCCTTGCCATTAAATTCTAAAATTAAGGCCAACTCTAGTTCTTCATTCGGCAAAGAATCAAAAACTACGGTTTCTTTATAACACGATTGAACATAGAAAATGAAAAGCAATAGCGTCCCCAGATGTCTTATTTTCATAAATTAATGCTGTATACTACTTTCAGAAAAAAGAAGGAAAAAGGATCGCTTGGCTGCAAATTGACTTCATACCCAAATGCAAGATTAAATTTACCCACCTTTGTTTTTATTTTATCTCCAAGGCTAAACCTTAGTTTATCCAAATAAGCTTCTCGAAATACTTTGGATCGAACAAAAAGGTCGGTCGAAACATAAAAACGATGCACTTTTTTGTAGCGAAATACGAACTTTATTTTATTCCGTATCGCCGATTCTTTTTCGGCAATCTTTGTGTATTTCGCTTGAAAAAAGTCAATGAACTTTTGTTGATACCTAAATCTATATTTTATTTGATAATTCTTTTTAATCTTAGTCCGAAACTCAAGGTCAAAATTATAACGCAGGCTATTTTCTGTCTGTTTCGTCTTTTTGACATCATGGATATAACGAAGATTCCCATAGAGTCTAAAATTTTTATTTATCGTATAATTCACGCCAAATTCAGCCCAATAATCATCTAATCTTGTCGTATTAAGGCAAGTTCGAAGCTGTTGTTCTAAGGAAAGTTCAAATTTTTCAGGCAACTCCTTTTTGACAAGTAGCCCAAGCCAAATTCCAAAATCTTGCTCTGCCCGTATTTGCTGCCCATACAAAAATCCGCTCCACAGCATTAAAAAAAAAATGATTAACTTACTCATAATATAACGTTCCTATTGCTACTCCAAAATATTTTTTTCTTGTAAAAAGAGACCACTTATAAGCCTACCAAAGGATCAAGCTAGTTCTAGCCGCTTTATGAAAAACAACGCAGACAAATGCCCCTTTCAGGATTGCCCCCAAAGAAGCATTTTATAATTCTATTTTTATTTATAACAAGCCTTGATCCATCAATAACTTCGCCTTAAACAAAGCCAATAAAGTTAGACTGTCCGTAATTTCGCCACGCAAACACATCGCTAAAGCCTCTTCAAAAGGCATTTTTTTCAATTGCAACTCTTCCGTCTCTTCAGGTTCAGCCGCTCCCATCGTCAGATTTTTAGCTACAAAAACATAGCCCACTTCATCGCTGACAGAATTAGACAAGTGCATTTCCATGATTTCCGTCCACTCAGCCGCTTCCAAACCTGTTTCTTCTTTTAATTCTCGTTGCGCTGCTTCCAACTTACTTTCTGTTCCAATCAAACAACCTCCTTCAGGAATTTCCCAACTGTACAAATCCAACGCATAACGATATTGCCCAACGAGCCAAGTATTATTATCCGCATCCAAAGGCACTACGCCAATAGCAATGTTTTTAAAATTCACGACCCCGTAAATCCCCTTTTTCCCAGCAGGATTCAACACTTCATGTTCCGTTACTTTAATCCAAGGATTGTCGTATTTCTCCGTACTACGCTGCGTTGTCCAAGGGTTCTTTCTTTCGCTTTCTTTCATAATAATTGGAGGTGTGAGGTAAGCTTATTGCATCAATTCGTCCACTAAATTCCGTACGCCTGTAGACGCTTTATCTTCAATCACCCTTAGGTTAGGAAGCTTAACGGCAGCAGGCTTGGGATCAATAAAATACTTAGGCGTATTATCCTCCACAAAATCCACCAAACCAGCCGCAGGATACACTTGCATAGAAGTTCCTATGATCATAAAAATATCGGCCATTCCACAAATTTCAGCCGCCACCTCAATCAAAGGAACCGCTTCCCCAAACCAAACGATGTGCGGGCGCAATTGTCCACCATTTTCACAGCAGTCCCCCAATACAATATCTTTATCACAAGCATAAGTGACCGTATCATCCAAAACGCTGCGTACTTTTTTAAGTTCGCCATGTAAATGAACCACCCTTGTAGAGCCGCCACGCTCGTGCAAATCATCTACATTTTGAGTAATAATGCACACCTCATATTTTGCTTCCAATTCAGCCAACGCTTTGTGCGCTTCATTTGGCACCACGTTATTCAATTGAGCTCTCCGCTGATTATAAAAATCCAAGACTAGTGCCTGATTTTTGTTCCAACCTTCTGGAGAAGCGACGGCCATCACATCATGCCCTTCCCACAAACCATCTGCATCTCGAAAGGTCTGAATACCGCTTTCTGCGCTAATTCCCGCCCCTGTCAACACAACTATTTTTTTCTTTTTCATCTTTATAATAATCGACACTTCGTAAACAAATCTTATTTAGTTGATTACCAACTAAATAACCCTTCAATCCTTAAAACATTAATAGACTTAAAATCAATATAAAATACTGAATAATAACACTTTAAATTCTTTATTCTTAGTAATCTATTGATTTAAATAAAAAAGAACAAACCGTCCTACTTAGAAGCTTAATTTTATAAGACTTATGGTACGCTTCTCTACTCCAAATATAAAGCAAATTGAAACGCTAAAAGCATTTACAAAATAAAAACGACCGTCTAAGTAAATTTAATACTAAATTGCTTTGTTTTTTTGCTAAAAAAATCAAACTTTGTTGTAAAAAAAGAGTAGTTTGCTTCTTTTTTTCATAAAAAATGAAGGCAGCTTAAAAACTACTTTCCCTACAAAAGCGACATGGTATACAACTTTTAGATCAATCATCCTAGTTGTCGCAAATCCATGACAAATTGATTCAGGGATATTTTGATCCATTGATTTTTTGACTATTTACTTAATAATCATTCTCAACATGCAAGAAAAGTTTCAAAAACTAGCTAATAAAGTAGCCGAAGCCAAATTAGGTGGTGGCGAAAAAAGAATAGAAAAACAACATCAAAAAGGAAAATTAACAGCTAGAGAGCGCATTCATTTCTTGTTAGATGAAGGCTCTTTTGAAGAAATTGGTATGTTGGTCACCCATCGTTGTGTTGATTTTGGAATGGAAGAGCAACAGTTTTATGGAGATGGTGTTGTCACAGGTTACGGTACCGTAAATGGTCGATTGCTCTACGTTTTTGCACAAGATTTCACTGTATTTGGAGGCTCTTTGTCGGAAACACATGCTGAGAAAATTTGCAAACTAATGGATATGGCTTTGCGAAATGGCGCGCCGTTGATTGGCTTGAATGACTCGGGCGGAGCTCGTATTCAAGAAGGCGTACAATCTTTGGGAGGTTATGCTGATATTTTTTATAGAAATACGAGAGCTTCAGGGGTTATTCCTCAGATTTCAGCCATTATGGGCCCTTGTGCTGGTGGAGCGGTTTATTCGCCTGCCATTACTGACTTTATTTATATGGTCGAGAATACCTCGTATATGTTTATCACAGGTCCAAATGTCGTCAAAACGGTTACGAATGAAGACGTTACTTCGGAAGAATTAGGCGGTGCGATGACACATGCGACCAAATCTGGTGTCACGCACTTTACTGCTGCGAATGATATTGAGTGTATCAATCAATTAAAAAAATTACTCTCTTACGTTCCGCAAAACTGCGAAGAAGAAACGCCTCGTGTAGCTTATACGGCTGGCAATGAAGCTCGTCCAGCATTGGACACTATTTTGCCAGATAGTGCCAATGTTCCCTACGATATGCGTTCGGTCATTCATGAAATTGTAGATACAACTTCTTTCTATGAGGTACAGAAGGACTATGCTGAGAATATTATTATTGGTTTTGCTCGTCTGGGCGGTAGATCGGTTGGTGTTGTGGCAAATAATCCAATGATGTTGGCGGGTTGTTTGGACGTGGATTCCTCTAAAAAAGCAGGGCGTTTTGTTCGTTTCTGTGATAGCTTTAATATTCCTTTGTTGGTCTTGGAAGATGTGCCTGGTTTCTTGCCTGGTACGGATCAAGAATGGAATGGTATTATTACCAATGGCGCAAAATTACTTTATGCCTTCTGCGAAGCGACCGTTCCGAGAATTACCGTTATTACTAGAAAAGCTTACGGTGGTGCTTATGATGTGATGAATTCAAAGCACATTGGGGCGGATATGAATTACGCTTGGCCTTCTGCCGAAATTGCGGTAATGGGTGCTAAAGGCGCAAGTGAAATTATTTTTAGAAATGAAATCAAAGCAGCCGATGATCCTGTTGCTAAATTAGCAGAAAAAGAAGCGGAATATGCGGCTAAATTTGCCGATCCTTATCGTGCCGCTACTCGTGGCTTTGTGGATGAGGTAATTGAACCCAATCAAACGCGCCAAAAATTAATCCGTGCCTTTAAAATGTTAGAAAACAAAGTGGATAAATTGCCTCGTAAGAAACATGGTAATTTGCCTTTGTAAAAGATATAATTTGACTGTATAATTGGTCTAAAAAAAGGAGTAGCAATGCTGCTCTTTTTTTTTTTGCTTATTTTTGTTCTGTTTTAAACAAAAGCGTTGTACTTTAGTTTTTTGATCTTAACATCTAGTATTCAATCATTCTTATTTTATTCGTTATAATAATGCACATTCAAAAAGTACATCTTAAAAATATTCGCTCTTTTGAAGATCTTGAAATAGATTTTGGAAATAGTGGGGCGGGTTGGCATGTCATTTTAGGGACGAATGGGACTGGGAAGTCTACTTTGATTCGTAGTATTGCTTTGGCTTTGGTGGGAAGTCCCGAAGCTGCTGTATTAGGATACAAACAATCTTGGAAAAGTTGGTTGAGGCAAGGTTTTGATAATGGAAAAATAAAACTTTCCTTAGAAAACAAAGATTTACTTTCTGTTTCTTTTGATATTAATAATTCACCAATCATCAAGTCAACTCCCCATCCTCTCTTTTTTTCTGCTGCTTATGGTTCTTTAAGAAGGCTTTCTGGAGGAAATCCTGATTATAAAAACATTTGGGAATCTAACCCTATACTTGCTGCTCATTTGAGTGTATTTGGTGAAGATGTTGCTTTAGATCAGAGTTTAGAATGGTTATTTGATTTGTATATGAAGGGTCACTTTCTCAGGGAAACTCTTCTTGATAACCCTTCTCAAATCTCCTCTAGTTCTACAAATCATAAAAACTTACTCAAATACATTAAGTTATTTATTAACACCTCCTCATTATTACCTAACAAAATTCTTCTTTCGTTTATTGATTATGATGAAGTTCGGTTTAAAAATCAAAAAAACTTAGAAGTGTCAATAACAGAACTAAGCGATGGCTATCGTTCCATTCTAAGTTTAGTTTTAGAGTTATTGAGGCAAGTATGCCGGCGTTACAATGACGACATAACAAAAATATTCAGCCCAGACAAAACAAAAATCATAACAAAAGGAGTTGTTCTAATAGACGAAATAGATGCCCACCTCCACCCCACTTGGCAAGCAAAAATAGGCGAATGGTTCACCGAATACTTCCCAAACATTCAATTCATAGTAACCACACACAGCCCAATTATCTGCCGTAGTGCCGATACAGGAACCATTTGGAAGTTATCCACCGAAGGAAAATCGACGCAAATAGAACAAATTGAAGGCATCGAAAAAAAGCAATTAATCTACGGAAATATCCTAGATGCTTTTGAAACCGATTTATTTGGAGAAGACATTAGCAGAAGCGAGGAATCGAAGGAAATACTAAAAGAAATGGCGGTTTTGAATGTCAAACGGCAAGTTGGTAGAATTTCCGCCACAGAAGAAACCCGATTAAAAGAACTGGAACAAATATTTCCTATAGATGCTCAAGATAACTTCCTCGACGATTAGTCCTAGTACTCAAACACATCTTAATCACCAACAAGCAGATATTAACGGCAAAGCTTCGTATGAGGAACAAGTTAAGCGAGCTGCAACGCTTTGGAATGGCAAAGAAGGTAGTATTCTTAAAAAGGCTGCTTTTGTAGACATCAAAGCAAAACTGACCGAGAACGCTGTTGGCAAGCATTATTGTGGCTACTGTGAACATAATCTGCACAGTGATATTGAACACATTTATCCTAAAGGTTTATATCCTAACAAAGCTTTTGTTTGGGAAAATTATATGTGGGCTTGCAAAAAATGCAACTCTGGGTTAAAGTTAGATAAATTTAAAATTTTTAATCCTTTGGGTTCTTCAAATACACTAGATATAAGACCTTCACGCAATAGAACCTACGTTCAACCCTTAAACGAAGATGCTGTTTTAATTAATCCTAGAGTAGATGACCCTTTAGATTATTTGTTCTTAGACTTAAGAAGTGGTGTTATTGTTACTCATCCTAACTTAACAGCTCCTAGAGATATTGAACGTGCTAAATACACCTTAGAATTATTAAAAATAGATATAACAGAAGGTCTCATAGGTAATAGAATTAGTGCTTGTAAAGGATTTATTAATTCCTTAAAGCGATATATAATCGCTAAAAATGCTGCTTCATTTGAAGAGCTAGAAGAATGCATGGAAGAACTTCAACCTGTTACATTTCTAAATTCTTTAGAATTTGAAAAAACAATAACCTGTTTAAATATACAGAAAGATATTACAACTCGTAATCATCCAACGGTGTGGAAAGAAATGCAACGACAACACTTACAAATTGATAAATTAACTCGACTATTCACTCAAGCTCCAGAAGCATTATTATGGTAATAATTCTATGATAAAAACCAATCCAACTATCATCCGAAGAGGCATTCTCAACCACCTACAAAAACTACAGGGTAAAATTGATGCCTTACCGACCTACAAAGCCCAAGTCAAAGAAGCCAAAGTGCTTTGGCAAAACAAAAAAAAGACCAAACCTCAAAAGTCAGCCTTTAATCGAGTAGAAAAAGAGCTACAAAAGATTGCAATTGGAACGAATAAATACTGCAACTATTGTGAGGCCAATGTAGGAACAACCATTGAGCACATTTACCCTAGAGGCTTGTTTCCGAACAAAACCTTTGTTTGGGAAAACTATCTTTGGGCTTGCAAAAAATGCAATGGCAAACATAAAGTGTCTCAATTTCAAATCTTTAAAAATGCCAATTCTGCTGAAATAATTGATCTAGTCAAAGATTATAGCTTTGTTCGTCCTTCCAATGAAGATGCCGTTTTTATCAATC
>Ga0055584_100002337_pt1 | contig 18783 bp, 8 predicted proteins | sample OSDHelmetaG_FD_58716 | JGI IMG/M metagenome (GOLD analysis project Ga0055584, IMG submission 58716) | Pelagic marine sediment microbial communities from the LTER site Helgoland, North Sea, for post-phytoplankton bloom and carbon turnover... | ecosystem: Environmental > Aquatic > Marine >... | reverse complement strand
TTTCATATAATTCCCACCATTTAGATACCCATAACTCTAACGATTTTAAATCAAAAATTAAAATATCAAAACTGATATGAATTAAATAATTATTATCCGATATTTCACTTAAACAAATATTAAATAATGGCCATGTATCAGCAGTCACCACCTCATGTTCCATTACCTCCCTCAGAGCTTCAAGTTTGTCGACTTTATGAACATTGAGATTATAGTTAGGGACACTAGATAGAATGCGTTGTTCTCCATCATCATTAACAATAGCGCGAAGCATTGGGTTCGTTTGTATCGTCTGGTTTAAGGATTTTTCTAAACGTTTAGGGCAAATTCCTTTTGCTGTTACTTCAATATATCCATGTGCACCGACTCCACCTAATTCAAAAAATGTATTACGACCTAACCAATAAGCCAACTGCACATCTGTTAAAGGAAAAGGAGCATCAGTATCACTAATAGGTTGAACCTCATCAGCAACACACACGCTATTTTCAGCATATTTTTTTTCTAATAAATGATGCCAATTTTGTATAGTAGGATCAGCTAATAATTCATCTAACCCAATGTCTATATTATCTTTTTTAAGCTTCGTCGTTAAACTCATCAAGGCTAATGAGCTCATCCCCCATTCTAAAAGATTATCTTGAATATCGATGTCACTTTTAGGTTCATTTAAGACATTAGCAACATAGTCATGTAGGACTTCTAAGGGCCACGGAAAAGCTGTTTGTATTTCCGAAGAAGAAGTGAATTTAAGTTTGTCATAAATATTGTTCATAAAAAAGATAACTCCAAAAAATCAGTGATCAGTAATCGTTAATTAGTACTTTAAACTCGATTTTTTTTCCAAAAATCAACCTGCTGAAGAATAAACCATTGAATTATTCTCTCATATAAAGGCACTATAAATTCTTCATCTAACTTCACTTCCTGAGACCATTTTCTGCGGTCTGCTAACATCTCAAGCACTCTTTCGGGGGCAGGTATAGCTTCCACATTAGGCTTAAATTTTGCGGCGTTAAGTACATACTCCATACGCACACCTAATAATCGAATAACTTCTTGATCTATATGGTCAATACCATTACGTATATCTAATAATGATTCACATTTTTCAGCTTTTTTAATTGTATTCAGCATATAAACTCCCTTGTTATTTATCTTATTCTTCATGAGCATTATAAAGATTGGTATGATTGCCTGATGTTTTCACGCAGCAATTTTTTATTAACTTTCCCAACACCTGTTGAAGGAAAATCATTAACGAAATGCATATAATCAGGAACTTTATAATCAGCTAAACCTTGAGCTTTTAAAAATCTGACGATCTCGGGTTTCTTCATTTTTTGCCTAGAGGATTCTTCTTTTACGTTTTCTTTTGTGATGATAAAAGCATGAATTGCTTCACCATAGAGCTCATCAGGGAGACCAAGTACTGCAACATCAATAATTTTTTCATATGACAGAAGTATGTTTTCTACTTCTTCAGGCACAATTTTTTCTCCCCCCCGATTGATTAAATCTTTATTTCTTCCCGCCACAAGAAGGTAACCTTCAGGGGTCTGCTTAACCATATCTCCCGTTCTATAGAAACCATCTTCAGTAAAAGCATTTTTATTATGTTCAGGCATATTGTAATAACCGCTAATGGTGTAAGGGCCACGTGTTAATAATTGTCCCGTTTCTCCAAGTAACACGCTATTTTCTTCATTATCAACAATGCGTATTTCATCACCTGCTGACATTGGTTTACCTTGTGTATGGTGAATTAAGTCATTGTTATCATGTAAACCAGTAAAACAAATAAGCCCTTCAGCCATACCAAACACTTGCTGTAAACGGCAACCAAAATCTACTTCAATATGTTTAGCTATTTCATAACTCAACTTTGATCCCCCGACTTGTAACACCTCTAAGCTATTAATAATATTGGAGGTGTTTTTTGTCTGTAAAAAAAATTGTCGCCAAAAAATAACTAATGGAGGGACTAATGATGTGATTGTTACTTTATTTTTTTCAATTAAAGAGAAGCAATGCTCAGGGCTAGGATCAGTAGATAATACGGTAGTACCTCCGGAAAATAAGCACCCCATTACGCCTGGACAAGCAAAAGCGAAATTATGTTCAACAGGCAAAACACACAGATAAACAGTACATGGACTCATACCACTGGCATTAGCACAAGTACGTATATTGTATAAATACTCTGTATGACGTCGAGGTATTAATTTGGGGATTCCTGTGGTACCACCAGATATTTGAAAACAGACAACGTCTTGGGAATTAATATCAACCCTTTGGTTTATTAAGTTAATAGCCTCAGAGTCTTCTTTATATAGTTCATCGATTGAATAAAGTTCTTGCGCATCCCCTTTCACAAAGATATGAGATAAATGTTCATGTTCAGATGTTAAATCTTTTGCCAAACATCGATAATCGTAATGCCCGATAAAATCTTGAATAAAATAAGCTTTAGCTTGAGTGAATTTACAAAAATTACTTATTTCTAAATGACGATGAGTAGGTAAAGCTAACACTGGAATAATACCTAACATAGCGAATGCAAAGATTAATTCAATGAACTCAACTGTATTCGGTAATTGTAAAATAACGCAGTCACCAGCTTCTAACCCTTTCGCTTGCAGGTTACTGGCAACACAATTAACACGTTGTTGTAATTCAAAAAAACAAAACTGTCTATCACCATCAATGACCGCTAAGTGATGACTATTTTTTTCACAAAGATCAGAGAATGCACTCGAAAAGGTGTCTTCCTGCCAATAACCTAATTCCTTATACTCATCAGATAAAGATACGTCTATTTTAGGGCACTTTTCTTGTAATTTATTAAATTTGTTTTGCGCTAAAGCACATATATCTTGTTGTTTTTTAATTGAACCATGCCCGTTTTCATTCGCTATATTCTGCTCATTCATCGTGCCACCATATTTTCAATGGACTTTAAGTCATTAATACCTAGTACATTTAACATGGTTTTTAATTTTGTATTGGTTTCTTGTAGTTCAGAATGGGGACATGAAGCTTTTACGATACCTGCACCAGAATACAACTTCGCTTTGTTTTTATTAATTTCAGCACACCTTAACGTAACAGCCCATTCACCATTACCACTCGCATCACACCACCCTACCATCCCTGAATATAAGCCTCTGCTAAACGACTCTATTTCTTTAATTGCTTGTTTTGCTAAATTAGTTGGCGTTCCGCATACAGCGGGTGTAGGGTGCAAATTTTTAGCTAAAGTGAGAGAATCTACATCCGCTTTATTTAAAGTGCCGCTAATACAAGTAGATAAATGCATAACTGCGCCAGCAGAAATAACATCTAATGCCGGTATCTTCATCTCAGAGCAAAATGGACGAAGTATTTCAGCTACCCCTTGACGAGCAAATTCATGCTCACTTAGATCTTTTTCTGACGATAATAACTTTTTTTTATTAATTTTATTTTTCTCAACATCATCCACACTTGCAATGGAACCAGCAAGAGGATTTGAAGTAATAAAATTTCCATTTTTTTTCACTAACAACTCAGGACTAGCACCAACAAAAACACTATTTTCTGTAGACGTTTTTTCCAATGCTGGTAATGAAAATACATAATTAGATGGCGTTTGACTCATTAGCTGGTCAAGTATAGAAAGTACATCAATGTCTTCTTCCATCTCTAATTCTAATAAACGAGCAAGTACCACTTTTTCTAATTTTCCATCGTCAATTAAACATAATGCTTGCTTTACATTATTCATATATGTTTCAGGATGCGGACTAAAATTCATGCTTTTTACATCATAAAATTTCACTTTAGGTGCAAGTAACGATTCACGTAATGCATTAGAGGGAATTATTTTTATTTCTTTAGGCACAATAAATCGAGATCTACTTTCACCATCAAAAGCAAGTGATCCTATAACGATCGGGTACAATTCTTTTTCAATACTTTGCTCTAATAAGCCTCTAATTTGTTGCTCAACTTCCATCGAGTTTTCATTATCAATTTCCATTGAAAGAGCAATACCAGATCCGATAATAGTTTGATTTGGAGAAGAAAATAGTAAGCTATCTTCTCCCCATTTAATTTCTGACTCTTCTAAATATGTCGAAAATGTGACATTTTTTGACGCCGATATATTATGCATATTCACTATTAACCTCCGTTACTTTAGCGTTTTTTTGCAATTCATTAAATCGCTGCTCTAATTCATAAATTGTTGTGTAAGTAAAAAAATCAACGACAGACATATCAACTGAAGTTTCCGCAACGAGGTCTCCATGAGCAGTCACTAGTTGTAAAGAGGTGATGCTTAGTTCAAAAAAATTGGTATGTGGGTCTATATTTGTTTGGTTAAGCAGTTTTTGAAATATACGATTGAGAATACTAGGTTGATTAATCTGTGATCTACTCGTCACTGTTAAATCATCTAACTCTATATGTGTTTTTTCTAGTGCCTTCTGATCAATTTTTCCGTTAGCAGAAAGTGGGATGTTATCAATAAAGCAAATTTTTGCAGGCACCATATATCGAGGTAAATAACTAATACAATGCTGTTTAATATTATTCTCCGTTATATTCCCTGCCCCAATAGACTCTTTAACCACATAAGCAATTAAAGCAGATCCATTAGCACTTCTATCTAATGAACATGTCGCTCGTTTAATATGAGTATACTGTTCAATAATAGAGGTGATCTCTCCTAGTTCAATGCGATGTCCGCCGAGTTTAATTTGGTTATCTGTACGTCCTAAAAACTCTAAGGTTCCATCCTGCCAAAAACATCCCATATCACCTGTTTTATATAAACGCTCAGTTTCGCTTATAGCGACGGTTGGACGTTCTATAAATGATTGTTCTGTTTTATCTTTATCTCCCCAATAATTTAATGCAATACCTTCTCCACCAATGAATAACTGACCTGACACCCGTGCAGGGCGATCAAAACCATATTGGTCAAGTACTCGATAATATTGATTACTTAATGGTTTCCCGTAGGGAACTGATGTCCAAGCATTTGTACGTTCATTCACAGCTTGAAAATTCGACCAAATAGCCGCTTCTGTAGCGCCACCTAATGCGATTAATGTAGCGTTTTCACTTTGCTTATTTAAACGTTCTAATAAATCTAAAGGTACCCAGTCTCCGCTGACTAAAAATAGACTTAATGCATCTGGTAATGGTTTCTTGGTAGTATCACACCAAGTTAAAAGCATTTGTAATAAGGTAGGCACTGAGTTCCAAATAGTGACTTTTCCTGCTTGGATTTGCTGATACCAATGTTCAGGATTTCTCTCTTGTCCTGGACTAGGTAAAACAAGACCAGCACCTTGCGATAAAGGAGCAAAAATATCATAGACTGATAAGTCAAAGTTAAGTGCAGATAACGCAAAAACACGGTCACTACTATTTAACCCAAACCGTTGCACCATATCATCTAAAGTATTTTGTACTGCACCATGCGACAAAGTGACACCTTTAGGCTGACCTGTAGAGCCAGAAGTAAAAATAATATAAGCAGGGTCTTTTTTCTGAGCTTGATAAGGTGTATAAATTTGAGTTGGGTAAACAGTTTGAAAAGGCAATAATGTAATAGGGACAATAGGGCAATTATACTCTAAGGCTTGCTCCTGTAGAGCAGAGATAATACATGCAGATGGCTGTGTTTGCTCACTTATATTATTGATACGCGCGATCGGTAAATCAACCGAAATAGGGACATACACCGCTCCAACATAAAGAATTGAAAAAACGGCAATGACTTGTAATGGTCCTTTTTCTATTTGGACTAATACTCTATCACCAGGTAGAACATTTAAGACTAGTAATTGCTCTGCATATAGTTGAATGAGAGTCGCTAATTGCCCATAAGATAAAAAACCTTCTGGCCAAGTAACCGCTATATTATCTGAATATTGATGAATATTAGACCAGAACTGCTGTGTAACATCGACGCTATCTGATAATGCTTTATAACAATAATTATCAGCCTGATATTGAACTGTTGTACGAGGAGATTGCGTTCTATTTATCGGTAAATTCCATAAATCAGCATTCATCGATAATTGACGGATCCAATCACTATAACAATGAAACGCTTCTTCTATCTGTTCTATATCTAATGCAGCTTCAGCTACATCCCAATTAAACGTTAGCCCTCCTTTCTCCTGATAAATCTGATGATCTAATGCAACTTGTGGCGTTTGACTAATACCGTAGACTTGATCCCAATTTAATCCATCATATAAATCCAAATCATCTGCCATTAGCAAGCTAGTAATAACAACAGGCATTATCGAGCCGCTATAATCCTGATGTTGTTTGGCAAGTGCACGTAATAAATCAACCCCCGCAATTCCACTATGCTCTAAACGTTCAAGTAATAAATGTTGTGTATCTCTCACTTGATCTAAAAAAGCATGGTCCATACCACTAAAGCTCACCAAGGTATTATTCGTAAACTCCCCTAATACTTGATTGATATCATCATGAACCGGCGGGCGATTAAATAATGTAAAATTAAGGCTAACATCTTCATTATGGCTCCAAATAGAAAGCACATTAGCAAACAGTGTCGATAATACAGCGGTCGGTGTCACTTTATGATGCTGACAACGAATCTTAAATGGCTTCCAACAGGCTGCATCTATACGAGTTTGTAGTCTTTTGAATTTTTTTGATGCAACAGTCCCTAATGATTGCAATACCTTGGTTGATGAAGGTTGAGTGATGGGCTTGGGGAGATTTGGTGCCAATGGTAATGATGGCAACACTTTATTCCAATATTCCCAGTCTGTTACTGAACGAGTTTCTTCAATTTTCTTTAATTCGTATAAACATTGCTGAAATGTAACCCCTGGTACTGGCGATAGTTGTTTTCCTTCTAACAAAGCAAACCATTCACGAAATAATAATTGGCTACTCCATGCATCTAAACCAATAAGGTCGACACAAGAATGTAAGCGAACACGATCAGATAAAATGACCCATTTCATATCAAATAATGGCCATTCATAAGGATCGCGAATATTCTCCCCCATCTCAACTCTAATCCGCTCTAAGGCGAACAATTGTTCTTTTTCAGAAAGTTGAGAGTGATCCATAATAGGAATGTTGTACTCGGGAACATTTTCCAATACGGTTTGATGATTATTTTTGAGTAATACCGTACGTAACATGCCGTGCCGTTTAATAACAGTATTTAAGTGTATTTTGGCGGCATCAAAATCAACACTTTCTCTTTCAAATTCTAAATAGCTGTTGGCTGCAACACCACCTAAATGAAGTGCATCTGAACGCCCCACAAGATAAGCCTGCTGAATAGGCGTTTGAGGAAAAGGCTCAAACTGATTAACATCATTAATCATATTATCATGACCAGTAAAATGATGATTTAATTCACCATTGGGGCTACCTTGCAATTTTTGTAAACGCGCTATCAGCTCACCTTTTAAGGCGACGATATCAGCTTTAATCTCATCATTCATCGCGCCTTGTGGAGATTTATAACGCAATTGATTATTGCTTAACCATAATTGAATATTATTTTGTTCTAGCGTTTTTAATAGTGCACTCAAGCTCATAATTCACCTTCCGTCATCGTTTGTGAATAGTTGATAGGCAATTGTTTCCATTTATTTAGTAATGTTTGTTCAAGAGCACCGCCTGCTAGCGTATGTAAACATAAACGATCGTCAGACAATCTCAATTGCAAACCTAGACGGTCTAGCGACATATCTCCTACTTGGCAAAGTCCTAATCCTGCATCACTGGCTTCCTGCTCTAATAACTGAGAAATAGCACCACATTCAAGTAAGCAGAAAGATAAACTCGCAGCTTCATAGAGCGGTACTATCTGATCCATCCTCATCACCATACATAAGAGAAAATGAGCTTCTTTTAACCATTCACTATTACGCCCACTAAGCGCTGAAAAATTAATAGTAGAAGCAGAAGGGTCTCGATAAGCATCATTACAAGGAGTTAATTCATGGCTCTCTGAATTGTAAAAATAGCCACCAGCAGGCAGGTCCTTTATTTTTTTACCATCATGTATCAAATACACTTCAACTGGGTATAAACCGCCCGCTGAGGCATAATGAAGGGTCTTTTTCCCCTCTAAATAATATTCTCGTAAAGGACCTAATAATTGAGAGATTTGTGTGATTAAACTTGGTTCAGAAGAGAAAGTACGCCAACTTTTACGTGTATGCTTACGCTGTTTAACGGGAATTAAAGCAACATTATCTCCTTTATTAATCATCATGTTATGTGGTTTTGATTTAAACAATTTTCGTGAATCTAAATCTGTAATAGTGGGTGTTTTTTGTAAATAATCGCGAAACTCAGCCTCTTGAGAAAATAGCGGTGAAACATAGTTTTCTAAAGCCGCTACTTTATTTTTAATCGTCTGTTCAGGCATCAATTTCACGACTAAATTAACAAGATCAGATAATTGAACTGATCTTGCTAATTCAGGTAATGGGGGTCTTTTACTTGTAAGCTTTTCAATACGACTTGCTAATGAAATTAATTCAACCGACGAAGCACCTAGAGCGACTAAATTATCATCTAAGGTTACTTTTTCTATGTTAAGCACCTTCGCCACGAGTTGTAATACTTGTTCACTCACCCATTTTTTATGTGTCTTTAATGACGATATATTATGTTGTTTTTTTTCTGTAGAATTATTAACAGTATGAGGAGATAATTTTATCTGTGAAGAGGAAACATTCGCCAATTGTTTTAACAACTCCACATTCACTTTTCCATTATCTGTTAATGGCCAATCAGTCAACACATACCATTGTGTAGGTAACATATAGTGAGGTAGCAAATCCGATAAAAATATAGTTAACAGACCTAATAAATCCCACTCTTTTGTATATGATACCTCTTCATATTGAGATAATAATGAACTGGTCAGCGTCTTTTTATCTACTTTGATAAAAGCTGTAAGTTGTGTTTGATTTTTATTATTTTCTCCTGCGGGTAGTGCAGCCCTATCAATAGGTAACACGACCGCATCCTCTACACTGCTATGATCAAGTATCGCTCTGCTGACCTCCCCTAACTCAACCCGGTAACCATTGATTTTTAATTGGCTATCTAATCTTCCTTTAAACTCGATATTGCCATCTGCATAATAACAACCAAGATCACCTGTTCGATATAATGACAATCCCGTTCTAGGATGCTTAAAGAAACTCAATGCTGTTTTTTCTTCGTCTAGATAGTAGCCTTTCGCTAAACCTAAACCTGCAATATAAATATCTCCAATTTGGCCAGGCAACACGATTTGTAAATCATTATTGAGAACAAATACTTGTTGCCCCCCTAATGCCTTACCATAAGGTATACTTTTCCATTGCGGATCTAATTCGTTAATCGAGTAATAAATAGACCAAATAGCCGCTTCAGTTGCCCCCCCTAAACTATATAAATTAACATCAGGAAAAATATCTCGAGTCGAGGGTACAAGATTTAAGGGGATCCAATCACCACTAAGCATGACCGTGTACATCGTCGGTTTTATTTTTTCTGGATGAAGACTAAGATAGTGCACAAATAAAGACCAAAGGGCTGGCACTGAATTCCAAATACTAACATCACAAATTTCACATAACGTGGCCCAGTGTTGAGGATTTTGAATCTCCTCAGGGTCAGGTAACGCAATAGAGGCCCCTTTTCCAAGTACACCAAAAATATCATACACGGACAAATCAAAGTGGAGAGCTGACAAGCCAAGAATACAATCATCACTTTTTACATTAAAGCGTTGGTTAACGTCTAAACAAGTATTAAGAGATGCAAAGTGATTAACACAAACACCTTTTGGCATACCTGTCGTTCCGGAAGTATAAATAATATAAGCCAATGCATCTTCTGTTGCTTTCTCGTATTGAAATAGCTCATTCATATCACGGGAATGAACATCGCTAATATTCAGAAGGCTAAAGGTACCTATGAATGATTTTTCAACGTTATCTCCTTGATGGATGATAACGTTAGGTTGTAAATTTCCAATTATTTTTTGAATTCGACCACTCGGTTGATTATTGTCAATAGGGACATATACGGCCCCTATAATCGATACAGCAAGGCATGTAGCAATTTGTTCAACCGACTTATCTATGGCAATACATACTGTATCTCCAGCCTTCACCCCCATTTTTGACAGCTGCCAGCTAATACCACTAACTTTCATCGCTAATTGTTGATGTGTAGTGGTTGTATGGATGGATTTTATAGCAGGTTGATTTAAACAACGAGGTAATACATTTAACCAGAGGTCGCTTAGACGTCGGTAGTGAGAAGGTTGTATCGTGTCAGAAGGACTTAATAACGAAGAGGAAGACAGAGACGGTGCTAACATACCCACTGTTGGGTCAGCTTTCTCCGCTATATTTTGTTCAATAAAGTGATGCTCATTTGCCGTTTTTTCAATAAGATCCACATAATGGTCTAATAACTTAGTTGCCAAAGTAAGATCAAGTGCATTACTCGTTATATCCCAATTAATTTGTAATTGCCCTTCCCATTCAATTAATTGATTGTCTAAAATAGCTTGGGGTGTTTGCGCAGCTTGAAAGATAGGTTTACCAAGTTGAGTACTTGCATTACTAAATAATTCAGTGTCAGCTTGGGATAATGTGCAAGTGAATACGACCGGCATAACAGGCGAATCAAGATGCCCTTCATGTTTTGCAATTTCAGACATGACCTCAATACCGCTATAAACAGAATGCTCAATATCACGCCATAAATCCGCTTGTACTTTCATAAAAAATTCTTTGCGTGTTATTTTTTGCTCTAGGTTCATTGCGAACAATAAATTACTTGTAAAGTCCCCCACTACATTATTAATGTGCGCGTGTAATGCTTGACGATTAAATAAGGTCATATTAAGGCTAAATTTATTGACTACTGCTTCACCTTCTTTTGCTTCAACCGCATAACAAAGTGCTTCACCAAAGAGAGCTAACAAAATGCAAGATGGTGTAACACCCAAGTCGATAGCAATATCCTTTACCTTAGCCCATGTCGCTTTATCTAATTGTTGTGAGATTCGTTCGTAGTATGGTTTTTCTATCGCATGCAAAGGCATTAATAATGGTAAGTTAGGCGTCGCAGGTATCTGCGCTAAACGTGATAGCCAATATGATTTTGCGCGTTCGTAATCTGACCGTAGCGCCTCCTTACTATCAATGACATATTCTCGAAAGCTATACTCTAATACAGGTAAAATATGTGTGGGATTCTCATATAAAGTAGCGACTTCCTTCATTACTGTTAATAAACTATATTGATCTGCAATCAAAAGATCGAAGCCTAAATGAATCCGGGTATGTCCATCTGATAACAGACTAATTTCTACATCAAATAATGGCCACTGATCATGCGGACGAATATCCTTAGTAATACGATTTCTGACTTCATTAATGAAAATATGATGATCATCCTGCTGGCGCAGATCATGAATAGGAAGAATAAATTCAGGAACACTTTTTAATACCTGTTGTTCAGAAGCATTAAGTACAATTGACCTGAGCATTAGATGTCTTTCAATGACCTGCTGCCAAGCCCATTGATACCTTTCAATATCGAGCTGTTCACAATCAACTTCATAATAGAATTGACAGGATGAACCACCGAGTACCATATTAGGATTACGTCCCATAAAGTACCCTCTTTGAATATCAGTTAATGGAAAAAGATCAAAATCATTGCCTTTTTTCTCTATCGTTGATGACATATGCTGAACATCATCATCCTTAAAATCTGCATTAAATAATCGTTTCAGTAACGCAGCGTCTATAAATTCATCATTAATCTTTGAAAGTGACATATATTTACATACCTAAGATATTATTTTATGTGACATAAATTATTTACAATAGAAAATCATCTATTTTATAAATTCGAAATTGATAATTTTTGTCGCTCTTTCTGAGATAAACTCTGTAAATGCAAATACGCTTGAGCCGTGGTGGTATTTTCTGAATTTTGTGCTAAATATTGAGAGAATGCCTCCACTGTTCTATTACTTAGAAAATCAGTTAAACCAATTTCCGTTTGAAATATTTTACGAATACGAGAAATTAACCTAACCGCCATAATCGAATCCCCACCTTTATGTAAAAAATCATCACTCAATAGCAATTCATTAATACCTAGCGTTTGCCCAAAAATAGATAAACAAACTTTTTCTATTGGAGTCATTTCGCTTGTATTGACAGTATTTTCATTAGCTAATGTGGAAGATCTATTGCAAGTATCAAGCCCAGCTATATCAGACTTTTCAGGCTTATTAATACTTTGCGTTAGCTGTTGTTGGTAGTAATGCAATGGGTTCATGCTGACAATCACATGACAATAATCGCTATCGATGATGCGCCACAATAATGAAAGTCCTTGTCTGTTACTTAACATTTTCTGACTTTCATCACTAAAGAAGCCTTCTTGTTGTTCATTATCAGAATGATCACCAAAACCGGCTTTCCAGTTATCCCAAGCAATACTTATCACAGGAAAAAATAAAGCATCGTCAGATATTTTCTGTGAATTTTTTTGAGCCAAAAGACACTGATAAAAATTAGAGCCAGTGTAGTCACTATATCCATAACTCGACAGCTCAGATGCAAGTGATGAAAAGTTAACCAAGAAGTCAGGTTTGAGAGGGGCCAAGAACTGATGTAATACCTGAGTTGTTTTAACTTTAGCGATATAGTTAGTATCATTTTCTTTCAAAGAGGTATCTTGAATGGTTTGCACTACATAACGGCCAGCTAAATTAAACACACCTGATATATGCTCTCCTTTGGATTGATATGCATCGACAAAATTTTGCATCTCATCTGGGTCATGTGCTGACATAGCAATAAGTGTGACTCTGGCACCTTGTTGAATACATTCAGCTAAATCAGGATGCATTTCTGGATTTTTTTGTAAAGTAGAGTCTATTGTTCGTCCCATAATAATAATATGACATTGACGCGTTGCTAACGATTTAGCAACTAACAAACCAAGGCACCCCATTCCACCAATAATAAGGTACGTCGCATTGGATTTTATGGTATTTGATTCACATCCATCACTACTTTTAAAACCACTATCTACATCAGTTATTGATGCTTCACTTTCCATGTTTTTAGGTACAGATAAGTCATCAGAAGAAAGCGGTAATTCCGCCATATCTCTGTGGAAAAAAATGTTGTTTCGTAACCCAAATGTTACAGCTAATCGCTGAGTAGATTTCAATTCTGAATAGTTTAATTTTTGATTGATTATTTGGCGCTGAGAAACGTCTGGGAACTGATCTGTATCTAACCATAAAGCTTTAATATTTCGATATTCTAAAGGAAAAGTACGTAATAAGCCGACCGCTAATCCCTGTTCATCATTTCCATCTTCGTGACCATGAATGAGGCATAAATTTTGACTCATCAACACTATTTTTTGTATTAATCCCGAATTAACTAAGGTTTGCGCAAGACGACAGAAACTATCATAAGCTATTTGCTTAACAGTAAATTCAGCATCGTTATCATCCATCAGCCAAGCATAATAACAATTTGCTTGATGTCCTTGAATATCACTTATTCCTAAGGATTCAAGATGCTGCAATAACAGTTCAAAGTTTTCTTTTTTAGTTGGATTAACGATGATAGTGCCATCACTAAGTACATTAAAATTCACACCAGACCTAACAATTATCGTATTTTCAGTCGTTTCAATATCATATTTATTATTTACAAAGTAAATATTGTAAAGCGCAGCATCAAGCTGTTCACTACTTTTATGCGCACTAACAGGATGCCAACAAGGGCGATAACATGCCGCGACATGTTCCTGTTGAGACAGTATATTTTGCTTTCTATTGCTACTCACCGCCTTATCGTTTGTAATACAGGCTAACTCTTGAGTAACAGATATAGGCTCATCAGCCTGCCCATAAGCTAATTTGGGTAACACATGAATATCTCTTGCAAAAGGGTAAGCAGGCAGTGAGACACGTTGCCAAGGTCGTTCTTCTAATACGAGCTTCTCTACTGAAGTGTGCCCTGCAATCCATAAGGCGCCGATAGCAGCTAAGAAGTTATTTCCTTGTGTTTGCTTATTACCGATAAAAGGTAATACTTTAAGAGATGGATGATCGGATAATAAATAATCCATGCTATTTCCAGGGCTCAAATCAATGCATAAATGCCCTTGCCAATGTTCAGACAAATATTGTGCATTACTAGTAAAATAAACCGTGTCCCTAAGGTGATTGACCCAATAATCAGCACTCATTAACGCTTCTGGTGTTGCTAATTTTCCACTACTGTTACTTAATAGCGGATACACTGGTTTCGAGTAATCAATAGACTGGCAAACTGCAGAGAATTGTGCCAAAACAGGATCTAATAAATGCGAATGAAAGCCATGGGAGACAGTTAAAAGATATACATCAATACCTGCTTCCGTCATTTTTTTTGCGAAGTTATCTATTACATCAACACTCCCAGATACAACACAACGATCTACTTTATTAACAACAGCTAATGATAAAGCCTCATTTTTTATATAAGGCATTAATTGTTCGACTGTTAATGAAACTAGTAGCATAGAAGAATGCGGTAATTGTTCAATAATGCGACCACGTTCATTCACTAAAGCCAGAGCATCATTTAATGAAAATACGCCTGCGATGCACGCGGCAACATATTCGCCAATACTATGTCCTAACATCGCGGCCGGTTTAACACCCGCATCCATAAGTAAGCAGGCACTTGCGTACTCAGTAATAAATAAGCCAAGCTGGGTATAACGTGTCGATAATAAATCATTGTCGGAGTCACTAAAAATTCTTAAACGAATATCTTCTCCTAACAAAGGCGATACAATGTCTGCACATCGATCGACGATATTTCGATATACCTGACGATGCTGATAGAGCCACTGCCCCATACCAGCATATTGATTACCCTGTCCTGCGAATAAAAAGATGGGATCTTTATGCGCTTTATGAGGCAATGAAGCACGCTCTTGAAAATCACCTTGTGTAACCCCCTTTATTGCTAGCTCTCCATTCGCAGCAATAAGTGCACAACGCTCATTAAAATTTGCTCTACCATGAATCAGTGTTGCTGCATAATGATGCATGTCTATCGAAGGTGAAACCGTTAATAAGCTTTCCTTCATTCGAGTAAGTGCATCAGGTGTTTTAGCAGAAAATAAAAGAAGGTGTGGTGCATCATCAGTGATTTTTTCTTGTGAATATTCTGCTTGATAGGCACCTAAAATAAGGTGTACATTCGTCCCACCAAAACCGAAAGAACTTAATGCAGCATAACGATTCTCCATCGGAATATTTTCGACTTCAGTATTAATATGAAAACGAGACTTTTCAATAGAGAGTAAAGGGTTACTTTTAGTGAAATTTTGCATAGGAGGCACAATACCTCTGTGCATAACGCCAATTGCTTTAATCAATCCTGCCAATCCAGAAACTGTATTAAGATGCCCAATATTTGATTTTACCGACCCTATAGAGCAAGGGTTGTCACTCTTTCCGTAAACATGATTAATCGCATCAAATTCAATCGGATCACCTAATGGAGTGCCTGTTCCATGCGCTTCAATATAAGTAATATCAGATGCATTTAAACCAGATAAATGTAGCGCTTCTTGAAGTACCTTTTTTTGCCCTTGCACGCTAGGACTCGTAAAACTAGCTCGATCTGCACCATCATTATTAACAGCACTTGCATGAATAATCGCATATATATGATCACTATTATCCACCGCATCGTCCAACCTTTTAAGCACAAGGGCTGCGGTACCATTACCTCCCACGATGCCATCTGATTGTTCAGAAAAAGGCGCGATTGTCCCACTCGGCGACATTGCTCCCCCTTCATCTGCAAAATATCCATTTTCTAAATCTAAACAAATAGATGCGCCACCGGTTAACGCAATATCGACTTCCCCTTGTAACAAAGATTGCATGCCTTGATGAACAGCTAATAAACCACTTGAACAAGCACTCTGTACGATTGTAGCTGGGCCCTTCAAGTCTAAGAAATAAGCAGTTCTACTCGCTAAAAAATCTTTATCATTACCGATCAGCATTGCAAAATATTCTGCAGCACTATCCGCATAAGAAACGGGGCCTACATGCTTTAAAACATAATCGTTAAAGCCTGCAGCGGCAAATACTCCAGTGATATCCGTTCCAGTTCCATTGCTAAAACCTGCATCGTCCATTGCTTGCCAAGCCGTTTCTAAAAACACTCGATGCTGGGGATCCATCATTGCAGCTTCTGATGGTGACAACCCAAAAAAACTTGCATCAAAACATAAATTTTCATCGGAATTAAAACTAGGAAATACCCCTGCATTTACTGTTTTTTTCCATGCGCGATCTACCTTCACATTCTGTTCTAGATTTCTCCAAAAATCAGTGATGGTTTGAGCTCCAGGAAAACGTCCAGCGACACCAACAACAGCAATACGATCATCACTTTGATCACCTTCATTACCTGACGTTTTTTCAATAATAGGGGTGCTAATATTCATTAGATTGTATATTTCCTATATGTGTTAGTGCTTTATAGATAAATTAAAAATATATATACAGTTATACCAATCACAATAAATAGCTTATCTATTTTACTTGTTAAAACAGCCTTCTTCGTCGTTGTAAATGTCGTCAAGGAAACAGCCATTAAAGCATTAACCTCTTTTGGTTAATTCTCCGATAGACGATTAACGAAGTTAATCTTCAAAAGGCACAATTTACGCTTTGAATTGAACTGTTTTTCCAGCGAAAAATGTAGATAACCTATTTAATGTGATCGGTATTAGTACTGTGTAATTATTATTAACACGATTATATAAATCGAGTTCTATAATAGACGCTTAGTTTCATATAGCTCTGCCCAATTAAGGAGTGAAATCATCCTGTTTGGGCTTAGATATTAATTAAATAGGAATTTAAAAAATAGTGGAGGTGCTGATAAAGGTAAAGCAATAGCTATTCAATTGAAATTACTAGAGTTTTTCTTCATAAATATAGGTTATTACATGACGACTATTCATAGAGTAATGGCATATAAATAAATCACCCTTTATATACTCCGAACAAAGATCAACAGTGAGTTCTAATGTAATAATCTTATCTATCGAGTTCACTCTAATTGCATTAGCAGAAGAAAAATCAAAGAAACTTTTAACTTTAGGATAAAGCGCTTTAAATAAACTCTCTTTTGCAGAAAATAATAGACTGGTCAATTCTATTAAATTAAAACCCGATGAAATAAACTCTTTTTCCTCTTCAGAAAAAACAACGAGTCCTTTGATATCATTTACAGTTTCTATGGACATAATGTTTTCTATATCAACACCAAGTAAAGTGCTGTCTTTTACTGCGCTAAGCAAGCAAATTGCCTTATCATTAGTATGTGAAATAGATCCTAGTATCTCCAAAGGCCATATAGGGGAGCGGTCCTCATGGATACCTACACTTTCATTAATACCAAACCTTTTAAATAAATGATATGACGCGGATAATCGACCAGCAAGAAATTCTGCTTTACGCTTAGTTTTCGATCGTCTTATTGTATCTGGCATAACGATATTAAAATGATCGTACAAATCGTCGGAATAATACACAGCATTATATTGAACTTTCAACATGGACACGTTTTTGTTATTGGACATTTTTTGAAAGAAAACGCGGCTAATAAAACGACTCTGTAATACAGAACATGGAACCTCTAACATGTTTAAATAACTTATCTGATTTTTATGCAATCATAGGAATAGACATCTTCTTGAAAACACCCGGTGTCGTTCCATAGAATTTTCTAAAAGCAGCTGAAAAATGTCCCACATTGGTATACCCCACTTGATTAGCAACAAAAGTAACTGAAGGAGTACCATCAATAAATAACTGTTTAGCTTGCGCCATGCGTAACTCTTGTACATAACCAAAAGGGGTGGTGTTGAAAACCATCTTAAAGCCTCGTTTTAGCTTACAGTCATTGATACCGACCATTCGAGAAAGATTTATAATGGAAGGAGGTTCTGCTATATTTTCAGACAGTATAATACGTGCTTTTTTTAAACAGGAAAGGTCATTGACTGATAGGCCACAACCTCTAGGGCAGTCTTCTGATAATTCCTCTAGACAGCAATTAATAAGTTCGTATGTCTTGCTCGCAGCAAAAAAGAATTTTAATTCTTCTTTGGGCTTCGCTTCACTAATTTGATGTAATATGCCTTTTGCATAGGGTGTTAAAAAAATTTCTTTTTGAAAAAAATGCTTCTCTTCCTGACACTTTAATAGTTGAATAATTTTTTTTCTAGATGTGTTTTCAAATACTCTATGTAAAAAGTCATAAGGCATTACAATCGAAAAAACAGATAATTTTTCTGTTTTATGAATCGTTGTACTCCCCACAAAATCAGAATGAAAAACAATATAACTATCTCCTTTCGAATATCTAATATCAACTGATCCATCTTCATTAAATGAAGTTACATTTCCTGATAAAATAAAGCATAAAGAGATATATTTTTCACCTTTGGGAGCACATAAGTGTATGTCCTTCGTTATATGCCCATTAATAGACATCGTGATAATATCATTATCTATTTTTGTTGTTACGACTTTATATTGGCTACCACATGCATTGTATATATTTTCTTCTTTGGCTGACTCGCCAAACCCAATTGATACTTCCACTGATTACCTCCATTTAACCAACATGCATACCATCACGACAC
>Ga0055584_100002336_pt1 | contig 18785 bp, 21 predicted proteins | sample OSDHelmetaG_FD_58716 | JGI IMG/M metagenome (GOLD analysis project Ga0055584, IMG submission 58716) | Pelagic marine sediment microbial communities from the LTER site Helgoland, North Sea, for post-phytoplankton bloom and carbon turnover... | ecosystem: Environmental > Aquatic > Marine >... | reverse complement strand
CGGTCATCGCCTGTGGCATGGTCGGTGCGCGCCAAGGCTGGGTAGAGGCCCCTTACACCGCCACCCCCTGCGCCCCGCTCGCCGCCGCCCATTGCATCCCCGCCCCAACCGCAGACCCCCGTCTCGACGTCCGCATCATCCCCGGCCTGAAGCAGCTCACCTCGCCCGATGTCATGCGCGGTGAGGAGACTCAGATTGCCGGCTTCCTGGCCACGCATCCAGGCTATAGCGGCACGCTCTGCCTGCCCGGCACCCACAGCAAATGGGTCAATCTCCGCGCAGGTCAGGTACAATCCTTCCAAACCACCATGACCGGCGAATTGTTCGCCCTGCTGGCGGAGAAATCCGTGTTGCACCACTCCATTGGCACCGGCTGGAACGACCAGGCCTTCACAGAAGCCTTCGAAGCGGCCATCACCGACCCAGAGCGCCTGGCCACCCGCCTGTTCTCCATCCGCGCCGGCTCCCTCCTGACCGACCAGGACCCGGATGCCGCCCGCGCTACCCTCTCCGGCTGGCTGATCGGCACGGAATTCGCTGCCATTCCAAGGCCGGATGGCCCGGTCGCCGTGATCGGCTCCGATGCTCTAACTGGCCTCTACCGCAGCGCCCTGGCACAAGTTGGCCAGGAGGTCATCGTCGTCGACGGTGCCGGCATCACCCTTGCCGGCCTGACCGAGGCCTATCGCACCTTGCAACAGGATCAACCGCTATGAGCCGCCCTCTGGTCGCCATCCTCCGCGGCATTACACCGGGCGAAGTCCTGGATATCGCCGCAGCCCTGCTATCCGCCGGCATAGACCGTATTGAGGTGCCGCTGAACTCACCCGACCCATTCGACAGCATCCGCCTGCTGGCCGACGCGCACGGCAACCACGCCCTCATCGGTGCCGGCACCGTGTTGACCGAGACGGACGTCGAGGCCGTCGCCAACGCCGGCGGCAAGCTCATAGTCTCCCCCAATTTCGACCCAGAGGTGGTGACGTGCACCAAGGCCCTGGGCCTGCATTCTCTGCCCGGCGTGTTCACTGCCAGCGAGTGCTTTGCCGCCCTCAAAGCTGGCGCTGATGGCCTAAAACTGTTCCCCGCCTCCAAGCTCGGCACCGACGGGCTGAAGGCCCTGCGCGACGTGCTGCCCCGCGAAGCGCCGGTCTATGCCGTCGGCGGTGTCGGCGCGCCGGAGATCCCTGCCTGGGTCGCGGCAGGAGCATCCGGCTTTGGCATCGGCGGCGCGCTCTACAAACCCGGCACCTCCGCAGACCAGATCACAGCCAGAGCCAACGCCCTGGTGCAGGCCTGGGATGCCGCTTCCTGCTGAGCCTCAGCCGTTCGCAATGGATTTGGATTGGCATCCACATTGGTGCTACTATCTATAGTCTAGGCCTTGCGCAGTACCGCCCACTACCGGAGCCTGACCATGACCTCCGCCACCGAAGAAGCCCGCTTCCAGGCGCACATAGACGCTGAGGGCAAGATCGAGCCCAAGGATTGGATGCCGGAGGCCTATCGCAAGAGCCTCGTCCGCCAGATCAGCCAGCACGCGCATTCCGAATATGTCGGCATGTTGCCAGAGAGCAACTGGTTGCGCCGCGCACCAACGCTCCGGCGCAAGGCGGCGTTGATGGCCAAGATACAGGACGAGGCAGGTCACGGCCTCTACCTCTATTCCGCCGCTGAGACCCTGGGCACCTCACGCGATGAGATGTACCGCGATCTGCTGTCCGGCAAGGCAAAATACTCCAGCATTTTCAACTACCCGACCCTGACCTGGGCTGATATCGGAGCGGTTGGCTGGCTGGTCGATGGCGCTGCAATCACCAACCAGGTGCCGCTCTGCCGCTGCTCCTACGGCCCCTATGCCCGTGCCATGGTGCGCGTGTGCAAGGAGGAGAGCTTCCACCAACGCCAGGGCTTCCAGATCATGCTGGGCATGGCCCACGGCTCGCCCCAGCAAAAGGCCATGGCGCAGGATGCACTGAACCGCTGGTGGTGGCCCTCCATCGCCATGTTCGGCCCACCGGATGGCGAATCCAAGCATTCGGCGCAGAGCATGGCCTGGAAGATCAAGCGCCACTCCAACGACGAATTGCGCCAGCGCTTCATCGACATGACCATCCCGCAGGCGGATTTCCTCGGCCTGCGCATCCCGGACGATGACCTAAAATTCAACGAAGAAACCGGCCATTATGACATTGGCCCGATCGACTGGGACGACTTCTGGGCCGTGGTGAATGGCGAGGGCCAGTGCAACACCGACCGCCTCGCCGCCCGCCAGAAAGCCCATGATGAGGGCGCCTGGGTGCGAGAGGCTGCCACCGCCTACGCAGCCAAACGCGCCGCCCGCAAAGCCGCTGAGAGGATCGCAGCCGAATGAGCGAACAAACGAGCCAGCACGAAACAGAATGGCCGCTTTGGGAGGTCTTCATCCGCGCTCGCGGCGGCCTCGACCACCGCCATTGCGGCTCCCTGCGCGCACCGGATTCGGAGATGGCGCTGATGAACGCCCGCGACGCCTACACCCGCCGCGGCGAGGGTCACTCGATCTGGGTGGTAAAGGCAACCAACATCGTCGCCAGCAACCCGGATGACAAGGGCAGCTTCTACGACCCTGCCGACGACAAGGTTTACCGCCATCCCAGCTTCTACCAGCTGCCGGATGAAGTAGACCATATGTAGCTCTCGCACGCCTTCCGGGCTTGACCCGGGATCTCATGGCGAGGCTGGCTCTGACGGAGATCCCGGGTCAAGCCCGGGAAGGAAGACTCGATAGGTTTCTGTATTGCCGATGACCACATCCCCCCCCCTCTTCGATTACACCCTCCGCCTGGGCGATAGCTGTCTGATCCTGGCGCAACGGCTAGCAGAATGGACCGGCCACGCGCCCGTGCTGGAGGAGGACATCGCCCTCGGCAATCTGGGGCTGGACCTGTTGGGCCAGGCGCGCTCTTTCCTAACATATGCCGGCGAGATTGAGGGCAAGGGCCGCTCCGAAGACGACCTGGCCTTCCTGCGCGACGCCTTCGATTTCCGCAATGTCAGCCTGGTTGAGCAACCAAACGGCGATTTCGGCCAGACCATAGCCCGGCACCTGTTGTTCGCCGGTTGGCACGAGTTGGTGCTGGAAAGGCTGACACAGTCCAAAGACGCTACGCTTGCCGCGGTAGCTGAAAAGGGTGTGAAGGAAATCGCGTACCACTGGCGCCACGCTGCCGAATGGACCATCCGCCTGGGCGACGGCACCGAAGAAAGCCACGCTCGCATGCAAGCCGGGCTGAACCAGGTTTGGGGCTACACGCCGGAACTGTTCCGCATGGACGAGACCGACGCCGCCATGCTGTCCGCCGGCATCGGCGTCGATCTGGCCGGCCTACAACCCACCTGGGACGCCCGCATCAACGCGGTGCTGGCAGAGGCGACGCTGGACAGGCCAACCAACATCACCCGCTCCAACGGCAAGCAGGGCGTGCATTCGGAACACCTCGGCCACGTCCTGACCGAACTGCAATACCTGCAACGTGCCTATCCGGGAATGCAATGGTGACCGCCATTCTGCACCGGCTTGACGAGGCCCGCATCTGGCGAGTGCTGGCCGAGGTGGGCGACCCGGAACTGCCATTTCTCTCGGTCGTCGATCTGGGCATCGTCCGTAGCATCTCGCTCGACGATGGCGTGGTTACGATCACCCCCACCTATAGCGGCTGCCCAGCGACCGAAGTTATTGGCCTCGCCATCGCCAACAAGTTGGCGGAGGCCGGGCTTGACCTGAAGGTCGAGACCAAACTCTCCCCCGCCTGGACCACCGACTGGATCACCGAAAAAGGCCGCGAGACCTTGCGTGCCAACGGCATCGCTCCGCCGCCCGCTGCGTCATCCGACAAGCACGCGCTGTTCGCAGAGCCGCCGGTGATGGCCTGCCCGCTCTGCGGCAGCCCTGACACTGAACAGGTCAGCGCGTTCGGCGCCACCGCCTGCAAAGCCATGCACCGCTGCCAATCCTGCTCCGAGCCATTCGAGGCGTTCAAGTGTCTGTAGCTCCACCCACCATTCACAACCTCTCTATCGCCGAGATCCGGCGGGAGGCGCCAGGCGCCGTCGCCATTCGCTTTGCCGTGCCAGAAGAGTTAAGGGCCGCTTTCACCTTCTCCGCCGGTCAGTACCTCACCCTCTGCCGCGATTTTGATGGGGAGGAATTACGCCGATGCTACTCCATCTCCAGCCGTCCAGGTGCCTCCGGACCGTGGGTCGGCGTGCGTGAGGAGAAGGGGGGGCGGTTCTCCGGCTGGTTGAACCGCGACGCCAAGGTCGGCGATACCTTCGCCGTGATGACGCCAGACGGGCGTTTCACGTTCCAGCCGGAACCCGATGGCCCCGCGCGTGAAGTCCTCTGTGTCGCCGCCGGTAGCGGCATCACGCCGATGCTCTCCATCCTGGAAACTCTACTGGCCAACGAGCCGCAAAGCCGCGCCACGCTGATCTACGCCAATCGCGACGTAACCCACATCATGTTCCGCGAAGCATTGGAGGATTTGAAGGACCGATACCTAGATCGGTTGCGCGTCTTCCACATCCTCAGCCGTGAGCCATCGGACGTGGACTTACTAACCGGCCGGTTTGATGCCGCCAAGTGCGACGCCTTCTTCGGAGCCTCAGGCTTAACGCCAGCAACCGGCATTGAACGCGCCTATCTCTGCGGGCCGGAACTGTTGATGGATCTGGTGGCGGAGCAGCTGGCGACTAGCGGTCTCAAGCCCGCCAACATCCGCCGCGAGCTATTTCTAAACGCCGATTCGCCGCCGCTTGCTGGAGCCAAGGTTCACGCACCAGAGCCCGTGCCCGAGGGGGCAGAGGTGACCCTGGTCATGGATCAACGCCAGCGCACTTTCGTCTTCGATCCTGACCAGACCAGCATTCTGGATGCAGCCCGCGCCAACGGCATCGACGTGCCATTTGCGTGCAAAGCGGGAGTATGCGCCACCTGCCGTGCGCATCTGAGCTCCGGCGAAGTCACTATGGCCCGCAATCACTCCCTGGACCCGGATGAGCTGGAACGCGGCTTCATCTTGACCTGTCAGGCCCGGCCAACGACCAGCAAAGTGACAGTGGATTTCGACCGACGCTAACTGGCAGGGCTAACCGGCACGCCAGGGCTTAACCAATGCGTCTTCGGTTATTCTGCCAGATCAGGCCAGCCCCCATAAGGCTAGGCAACAGCACTAGCAGATAGAGGATCGGCGTCACCTCCGGTGTGCGCGTCACCACGCTGCGCATCAGGAACGCCGTTAACAAGATAACCGCGCACAATCCAAATGCAACGGCCACCCGCCATATCTGGCCCCTTCGATTGAACGGCCCAACCAGCATAGTTGTGACCGTGATCATGGTGATGACGACGACAAACAATGCCGTCGCGATCCGATAATGCGCTGCGGCCCTATAGGAATTGACCCGCTTCTGCCCAACCTCCGCCGGGTCAGCGCCGAACAGTTCGGCCATACTGAGCTCTTCAGACTCTCGTCCCCGATCTGACAGCTTGCGGGCAAACTTGGAAAGATCCAGGGTGTAATGCTCAAAATACAGGATATTGGCCCGACCCGTCTTGCGATCGACCTCCTGCACGTTGCCGTTGCGCAGCACCAGCCGCGGCCCCTCTTCCGTTGACGTTAACGCGCCGTACTCAGCCATCCAGGTCTGGGTTTTCTTCGGGTCCCGCTCGTCAAAGAACAAGATGCCGCGCAAGGCATTTTCACCGCTGCGCTCCCGCACGTAAAAGATCGTTCCGGACCGCAGCGAGCGGAATCGGCCGGGCTGAATCGCCAGTGCCGCCAAATCGTGCCGTTGCAGGAATTGCGTTTCCTTGAACGACCGAAACGCCTCTGGTGCCAAGTAGAACGTCATGACGCCATTCGCCACCGTCAGCAACAGCCCAACCAGCAGTGCAGGCCGAGCCAGAGCCCAGTCGCTTAGGCCCGTCGCCCGCATGACCACCAGTTCGCTATCCTGTTGGGCGCGGTAGTAGGCAAAGATCAGTGCCAGACACAGGGCCAACGGGATCAACACCGGCAGCAAGCGTGGCATGGCTAGCACGATCAGCCACAGGAACACATTCAAGCCCATGCCGCTGCTCAGATTGCTCAGCAGCGGCAATGCGCTCCACAGAATCGCGATCGCCGCAAAAACTGAGGTGATCAGCACGGTTGTCAAAAGAATTTGCCGCGCCAAATAGCGGGTGGTGGATGCGAGAAACCTAGGCATAACTGCTCATATAAGCGAAGCTTGGGCGAATGGCGAGGTGGTGTTACGGTCTGACCGCAATTCGCATGCGCCGCCCGCATAGTCGCACACACCGACGCGCGTGACCGCCAATGACATATAGGAAGGCCTTACCCGATGAAGATCGCATTTTTGGACCCAGCTGACGCCTCAACCGACGCCCTAGTGGTTGCCGTCGGCGCCGAGAATGCCCTCAGCCCTGCGGCTGAAGCGGCCGACAAGGCTACGGGCGGTGCGATTAGCCGCGCCATAGCCGCGTCGCGCTTCACCGGCAAGCCCCGCCAATTCCTGGACCTACTGGCCCCCAATGGTTTGAGCATTGGCCGATTGGTGCTGGCTGGCTTGGGCAAACCGGCAGAGGCCAATGCCAAGGCATGGCAAGATTGGGCCGGTGCTGCCTACAGCCATTTGGCCAGCAGCGGTGCTGCCTCGGTTACACTGCAGGTTGAGACCATGGGTGGCCCGTTGCCTGAGAGCGACGCAGCAGCCAATGCCGCCTTTGGCGTGGGCCTGGCCTGCTACCGCTTTGACCGCTATCGCACCACCGAGAAGCCGGACCAGAAACCAAGCGTGACGGAAGCTACGATCATGGTCGCTGGCGCCAAAGCTGCGGAGGAGGCGCATACACCGCTGGCGGAGATCGCTGCCGGCGTAACGCTGGCCCGCAATTTGGTTTGCGAGCCTGCCAACGTGCTCTACCCCGAGACCCTGGCCGAGCATTGTGCGACGTTGAGCGCGCAAGGCGTCGATGTGGAGATCATGGACGAGGCCCGACTTGAGGCCATCGGCATGCGCACGCTGCTGGCCGTCGGCATGGGCTCTGCCCGCGACAGCCGTGTCGTCGTCATGCGCTGGATGGGCGGGCCCGACGATCAAGCGCCTGTTGCACTGGTCGGCAAAGGCGTGACGTTCGACACCGGCGGCATCTCCATCAAGCCAGCCGGCGGCATGGAGGATATGAAGTGGGATATGGGCGGGTCCGCCGCCGTCATCGGCGCCATGCGGGCGATTTCCGGTCGCAAGGCCAAGGCTAACGTCATCGGCATTGTCGGCTTGGTGGAGAACATGCCGTCCGACCGAGCGCAGCGTCCCGGCGACGTCGTAACCTCCCTATCCGGCCAGACGGTTGAGGTCATCAACACCGATGCCGAGGGTCGGTTGGTGCTGTGCGATCTGCTGACCTACGTGCAACAGACCTACAAGCCCAAAGCGATTGTCGATCTGGCGACCTTGACGGGTGCCATCATCGTCGGTCTTGGCCATCACAATGGCGGCCTGTTCGCAAACGACGATGCCCTGGCTGATGGCTTGACCTCCGCCGGCAAGTCCGTGGGTGAGCATCTGTGGCGCATGCCACTGGGCGAGGAATACGACAAGGCGTTGAAATCGCATATCGCTGACATGAAAAACGTCGGCGGCCGCGATGGTGGCTCAATCACCGCAGCCCAGTTTCTCAAACGCTTTGTCGAGGATGGTACGCCTTGGGCCCACCTCGATATCGCCGGTATGGCCTGGAGTAGCGAGGCAAAGCCGACGGTCCCGAAAGGCGGAACCGGCTATGGCGTGCGACTGCTGGACCAGCTGGTCGCCGACCAGTTCGAAGGCTAGGCCGTTAGGCCCGCCCAGTGGAGGTCCACTTCCGCAATCTGGCCAGCAAGCCCCTGGAACGATGGCTGCCAACCCTGGCAGCCGAGTTCCATGGCCAGGGCCTGCGTCAGCTGATCCGCGTCGGATCAGAGGCACGGTTGCGGGCGCTGGACCAGGCATTGTGGACATTTGATCCCGGCTCTTTTTTGCCACACGCTGCAGCCGGTGATGGGGTGGATGCCAGCCAATCGATTCTGTTGACCTTGGAAGCAGGCAATCCGAACGCTGCCGCGGTCATACTGGCCGTCGACGATTGCAGCGCTATGTCGGATGAGGGCTTTCAGCGGCTGGATTATCTGTTCGACCGCAACGACACTGCCGGTCGTGATGCAGCGCGGATACGCTGGCGAGAGTGGCGCGACCGCGGGATTGAGCCGATTTATTGGGAGGCAGAGGCCCAAGGTTGGCGGCGCGCGGGTTAGTCGCGCCACTTGCAGTTGCCGTAGCCCGCAGCCCTGGCTATTAAGCGCGCGCTTAGTCATACATATGGAGCCACAAAAACGATGGCCATCGAACGCACCCTATCGATCATCAAACCCGATGCTACGCGCCGCAATCTTACCGGCAAGATTAACACCTTGTTTGAGACTGCTGGACTGCGCATCGTCGCTCAAAAGCGCCTGCAGCTGACCCGTGCCCAGGCGGAAGGCTTCTATGCCGTCCACAGCGAGCGTCCATTCTTTGACGATCTGTGCACGTTCATGACCTCTGGCCCGGTTGTGGTCCAGGTACTGGAAGGCGAGAATGCGGTTGTCGCGAACCGTGACATCATGGGTGCCACCAATCCAGCCAACGCCGATGCCGGCACGATCCGCAAGGATTTTGGCGAGTCCATCGAGGCGAACTCCGCCCATGGCTCCGACAGTGCTGAAAACGCCGCGATCGAAATCGCCTACTTCTTTGCTCAGACTGAAATCGTCGGCTAATTCGTTAGCTCCGGCGAAGCCCGCAGGTGCGCAGACCGTGTTTAATCGCGGCTAGCACCTGTCCAGGCTCAATCTGATAGCCTGTGATCCCCGCCGCCGCCGCCGCCGCCACATCTGTAGGCCGGTCGCCGACCAGGAAACTGCGGGTCAGATCAACACCCCAAGCTTTTGCCAATTCTGAGATCATGCCCGGCCCTGGCTTGCGGCAGGTGCAACTGCGCGTATACGGCCCTGACCCGATATCAGGGTGATGTGGGCAAAAGCGGTAAGCGTTGATCCAAGCGCCGCGTTCAGCCAGTTGCTGGCTCATCCAGCCGTGCAGCACTTCCACATGCCCTGGCGTATAGAGCCCGCGGGCGATCCCGGCTTGATTGGTGACGACAAAGGCCAGCGTGCCGCTCTGGTTGACCAGCCGCACCGCATCCATTGCTCCTGGCAGCCAGCGGAATTTGGCGATCTCGTGGAGATAGCCGATATCGTCGTTGAGACACCCATCTCGGTCAAAGAATACAGCTGGACGCCCGACCATCCTCAGCCCCAGAGCGCCGCTGATGGTGGATGCAACAGGCTGCCATCGTAAGTCAGGCCCGGCTCTCGGTCGCGGGAGAGCAACAATGGCCCGTCCAGGTCGACAATGCTGGCCCTGGCCGCGACCACAGTCGCTGGCGCCATGGCGAGAGAGCTGCCCAGCATGCAGCCGACCATGACATCCAGGCCCCGCCGCTCTGCCTCTTCCAGCACCGCCAACGCCTCCGTCAGGCCGCCAGTTTTATCGAGCTTGATGTTGACCAGGTCGTAGCGCTCGGCAATCTGTGCTAGGTCGCTCCGAGTATGAAATGCTTCGTCGGCGCAGATGGGCAGAGGGTGGACGAATGTTGCCAGCACCGCATCCTGTCCAGCTGGGATTGGTTGCTCCACCATGGCGACGCCCAGATCCGCCATCGCCTGGCACAGCGCCTGCACAGTTGCGGGTGATGCGCCTTCGTTGGCATCAACGATCAGTTTGGTCTGTGGTGCGGCTTTGCGGATATTGGCCACCCGCTGTTGATCCAGAGCATCGCCAGCCAGCTTAACCTTCAATAAGGGCCGCGCAGCCTGCTCCAGCGCAGCGGCGCCCATGGCCTCCGGCGTATCCAATGACAGGGTGTAGGCCGTCGTCAGCACAGGCGGTGCGACCAGCCCAGCCAACTCCCATGCGCGGCGTCCGGTCAGCTTCGCTTCCAGGTCCCACAAAGCGCAATCCAGCGCATTCCGCGCGGCTCCTGCTGGCAACAACGTCGCTAGTTCGCCACGGCCACAACCCGCCTCCATCGCCGCGCGCACGCTGTCGATCTGAGCCAACACGCTGTCGGTGGTCTCATCGTACCGGGCATAGGGGACGCACTCGCCGCGGCCCAACGCCTGCCCCTGTGAGAGCGTGACGGTCACCACCAGCGATTCGGTGCGGGAGCCGCGGGCAATGGCAAACTGCCCGCGGATTGGGAAGCTTTCCGCCTCCGCCCTTAGTTCGCGCATAGAGCTTCCAAAGCATCGGCAATCGACGCCGTGCCGGTGGCCAGCGAATCAACACACGGCAATCCAAACTGATCCTCTGTGCTCTTCAACAAGCGGTCAGCAGCGTGCCGTGACAGCAGATGCGTGTCGAGGCTGATACCGACAAACCGACAATCCGGGTTGGTCAAAGCTGCCATCGCCAGATAGGGCTCAAAGCAATCTTTCAGCGCCGGGATCGGTGCATGCGGCAGGCCCCGCATGTGGGTGCGCGTTGGTTCATGGCACAGCACCAGCGCATCCGGCTGTGCGCCATGCAACAAGCCCAGAGTAACGCCCGCGAATGCAGCGTGGAACAAAGAGCCCTGCCCCTCAACAATGTCCCAATGATCCGGCTCATTCTCAGGCGTCAGCCATTCAGCGGCCCCGGAGATAAAGTCGGAAATCACAGCATCAATGGCCACGCCCCGCTCGGAAATGAAGATACCGGTCTGGCCTGTCGCGCGGAAATCGACCTTTAGCTTGCGTTTCTCCATCTCCTTGGTGATCGCCAGCGCCGTGTATTTCTTACCGACGGAGCAATCGGTGCCAACGGTCAGGCACCGCAGGCCCGCGCGTTTGAAGCCCTTGCCTGTGTTGAAGGTCTGGTCGGTATAGCGCACGTCGTAGAGCTTCCGGCCATGCTGGGTGGCTGCGGCGGCCACGGCGGGCAATTGCCCGAGGCGCACGTGCAAGCCACTGGCGATATCCATGCCCAGCCCGATGGCTTTGACGATGGTATCGGTCCAATGCTCCGGCATTGAGCCGCCAGAGTTAGCGACGGCGACCACCAGCGTTTTCGCGCCTTTGGCCGCAGCCTCCTCCAGCGTCAGGTCGGCAAGGCCGGTATCAGCTTTACACCCAGGCAGGCGTAGCTGGCCAACGCACCACTCAGGCCGCCAATCGGCAATGCCGTGCGCGGTCTTGGCTGCGAGTTGGTCGGCAACATCACCCAAAAACAACAGGTAAGGACGATCCACGAAGGTTTCTCCCGCTCATGATAAGTCATAGCATCGTAGCGCACATTGATTTTAAAGGCGGATACTATCGCCTGTAAACGGCGGTGGTTCTGATAGACATTGCGATGTGGCTGGACCCTACCCACCTGCTATCGGTATGCTGCCCTACAAACCGTCCGTTGGAAAGGAATAGCGCCGATGGCAATGACATGGTCACACGTGGTTCTGTACGTCAAAGATGCAGACAAAATGCTGGATTTTTACACCCGGGTTCTGGGGTTCCAGATTACGGACCGCGGCCATATTGGTGGCGGGCCGAACGAGATCATCTTCCTCAGCCAACACCCGAGCGAGCATCATCAGGTGGCGATGGTGCCGATGCGGAAGGACGAGGGCCCCAGCAACAGCCTGGCGCATATTGCCTTCCGCCTCGACGGGATGTCGGAATTGCGGGGCAAGATCGCAGCGTTGCAGGGTGAAAGTGTCAGCATGCGGCCGACCACTCACGGCAACACCTGGTCGATCTACATTCAAGACCCAGAGCAGAACGGCATTGAGATGTTCTGCGATACGCCGTGGCATGTCACGCAGCCAGCGGGCAAGGAATGGGATATCAACGCCGATGACGCGACCCTGATGGCCTGGACCAAGCAGGCATTTGCGGAAGAGCCGGGCTTTGAAGCCAAAGAGGCCTTCCACTCGCGCCTGGCGGAAACGCTGGCCTAAGCTTTGACAAAATAACGGCGGCAGGGCAGGCGCCCTTGCCGCCGTCGGGTCAGCCACTACCTACCGTAGAATTCTGTCACAGTTTTCTGCGCGACCTCTTGCAGGAAGTTGGCCGTCTCCTTGTCGATCTGGCCATAATAGTCATACGGAATGCCTACCGGCGATTGGCCGTACAGGCTGGCGAACACCGTGGCTGCGGCCAGATATGTGCCAATCAGATCCGGATGTGACCCGTCGAACGTCTTGTGAAGCTGGAGGTCCGGGCGCTGCCGGTAGGCCTCTTCAAATGCCAAGCCGACGGGGATCACCAACGCACCGACAGCATTGCCGACTTCTGTGTAGTGCTTGGCCAGTGTCGCGGTCATCGCAGAGTCAAACCGCTTGTGCGGCGCCACGTAGGCATGGGTCATATAGAGCGCGGTTTCGCCACCGGCTGCCGCTATTTTCGCTGCGAATTCGGTTGCGGTGTTCTTAAAGACACCAGGGCGTTTTTTAGACCAGCCGAGCGCGCTGCCTTCCTGGAGGATGACCACGTCGAACGGCTTTTTGACCCGCAGCTTGTCGTTCAGAATATAGCTATCGATGTTGTGGTCATGCAGTGCTGAACCGCTGATCGTCGCCGATTTGTACTTCAACCCCTTTGCATCATTGATGCCGGCCGCGATCACCATGCGGCGCACGTGGTTGTGCAAACTGTCGCCGTAGTAGAGGTAGCTGTTGCCAACGAACAGCACGTGGGTCGGACTGGCATTGGTCAGCGCTTTGACCGATGGCGCCGCTCCGTCGGCCATAGCGGCGGTGCTGGCTACCGATAGCAAAACGGCAGCGACTGCGCCTTTGAGTGTTGCGCGTATAGACATCAGCTTAATCCCTAGTTCGGCATGCGTGGTGGGGTACTTACTCGCAAGAGTTTAACGATTATGCGAACGTCGGAAAGCAGATATTGCCGCCTTGATATCGCCTAGAGTCAGTCCGGGAAACCACTGACTGCGGCCAGGAATGCATCCGGCAACTCTGCGGGCAGCATATGGCCGGCTTCGGGAACATCAACACGAATGACTTTGGGAATCGTCCCGGCCAGTTCCGCAACGATTGCGGGATCGAAGAACACCCGATCCTGTAACCCCTGAACCAGCAGTACCGGGCAATCGAGCTTGGACCAGTCTATGTCCCAATCCGTCTTACCCATCCAAGTCAGCAGGTTGTAGGCGCCAGTTTCCGCTGCAAGCGGCTCGTACTTGGTGTCTGGCTTGAGGAAGTCGGCACGGTTTGCCTCCTGGTAAGGCTCACCGACCAGCAGGTGGAACAACAGGTCTTTCATTAAGTCCGGCCCACCGACCTTCATCGCCACCAATGTCGCGTCATTCATCCAGGCCAACCTGGGCGTGATGCGGCGCAGCGTGTTGATCAGCACGAGGCCGGCGATTTTCGCACCGCCCAGATAGGCTTTGGCCGCATACAGTCCGCCAATGGACAGGCCAACCAAAACCGCACGCGGCGGCTGCACATGATCCAAGATAGCCCGCAGGTCACCAACAATCACATCCTCCGTCAGCGCCAAACCAGGGCTGAACGGCGAATTCGCCTGGCCACGGAAATTGTAAACCAACGTGCCATACCCTTCCTGCTGGAGGGCCGGCACAATCACGGCGTTCCACAGGCCAACGTCACCGGTGATCGGGTTCACGAACACATAAGTGCAGGCGCCATCCCGGCTGGGGGCTGTGTATTCGTAAAACAGGCCGTCATTCGGCCCCAACTCCAACATTGGCATCGGACCAAACTCCCAATCATGTCAGGTGGATAGACTAATAGGCAAACTCGCGGAATAGAGGATCGACACTCTCGTCCCACCGCTCATGATAAGCCTGGAGCTTCATAGCCGCCGGGGATTGCCCAGTGGCGACGATCTGCTCCAGCTCTTCCAGGAAGCCGGTCTCGTTATTGCCGGCGCCGTCCAGCCGACCGCGAGCCTGCAAGCCGGCCCGGGCGATCTTCAAGACCTCACGGCCCTGGTCTGCTAGCGTCCGTCCACGGAAGGGTGTGGCCAAGCCAAGACGCGGCGCCTCATCGCGCAGGTAGTTGCGCTCCTCCGCCGTCCAGTCCTTCACCAGGTCCCAAGCGGCATCCAGCGCAGTCTGATCATAGAGCAGGCCCACCCAAAGGGCAGGCAGTGCGCAGAGACGCTTCCAGGGGCCACCATCAGTGCCGCGAAGCTCCAGATAGCGCTTCAGGCGGACTTCAGGAAAAGCCGTGGTCACGTGATCGGCCCAGTCATCCATAGTGGGTTTGTCGCCCTTGCGGATGAAGTGGCCCTGGTCTTCCGCTTCCAACTCACCAGCCAAGAACTGTTTGAACGAACGGCCCGCCAGATCGACATAATCGTCGCCGCGATGCACAAAATACATCGGCACGTCCAGGATATAGTCGGTGTACCGCTCAAAGCCGAAGCCATCCTCGAACACAAAGTCCAGCATGCCACAGCGGTCGTTGTCGGTATCGGTCCAGACGTGGGAGCGGAGGGACATGTAGCCGTTTGGCTTGCCCTCCTTGAACGGAGAATTGGCGAACAACGCTGTCGCCAGCGGCTGCAAGGCCAGCGACACGCGGAATTTCTTCACCATGTCGGCTTCGCTGGAATGATCCAAATTCACCTGCACAGTGCAGGTGCGTAGCATCATGTCCAGGCCTAGAGAGCCAACCTTCGGCATATAGTTGCGCATGATCCGATAGCGGCCCTTGGGCATCCATGGGATATCCTCCCGCCGCCATTTCGGATCGAAGCCAACGCCGACCATGCCGAGCCCTAGGTCATTGCAGACAGCCCGCACCTGATCCAGGTGAGAGTGCACCTCGGTGCATGTCTCATGGATGGTTTCCAGCTGTGCACCAGAAAGCTCAAACTGACCGCCTGGCTCGAGCGTGATGGAGCCACCGGCATTGTCCGTCAGAGCAATGGTCGTGCCATGCTCCTGTATCGGCTGCCAGCCATAACGGTCTGCCAATCCTTGCAGTAAAGCGCCGATGCCATCCGGCGCCTCATAGCTGGGGCGCGTCAGGTCGGAGAGGCGAAACACCAGCTTTTCATGTTCCGTACCGATACGCCATGCGTCCGGCGTTCGGCAGCCGGCCTCAAACCAGCCAACCAGTTGGTCTCTGCCTGTGATGGGCGCGCTGCCCGATTGTCCTGCCATGCACGCAGCCCTACAGCATCGAAAAAAGGATATTGGCCGTCACGGTTCACGCACCTGCAAGTCGCCATCGCCAGCAATAGACTGCCCAATCGCGAGGGCTGCAATCGCCGCGGTCTCAGCCCGCAGGATACGCGGCCCAAGGGCCACGCGCGTAACAAACGGAAGTTCTTCGAGCCCGTCAAGTTCGCCCGCTGCAAAACCGCCTTCCGGGCCGATCATTAATCCCCAGGGACGTGGCAAGGCATCCTCGTCGTCATCGCCAAAAAGATCATCCAGCGCCTCAGCAATGGGGACGCCGCCGCCGCGCTCATCACACCACAGCAAGGCCCGTTCTGGCGGCCATTGTTGTAGGAAGTCCGCCAGTCGCCAAATCGGCATGACCGCCGGCACGTCTAGCCGCTCGCACTGTTCAGCCGCCTCGATCACGATGCGCTCCAGACGCTCCGGATTAATTCGTTCGCTGAGCGAGCGCTGCGTTGCCACAGGAATGAACTGACTCACGCCAAGTTCAGTGCCCTTTTGCAGGATCATCTCCAGCGCCGGACGTTTTGGCACACCGAAAGCCAACCACGGGCCATCGGTTACCCGTTGCTTTTGCAGGTTGGTCTTCACCGCCAGTTGCGCGCGCCGCCGATCCTGGCCGCCAATCTGCGCCAGCCAAAGGCCATCGCGGCTATTGAACACTTGCACCTCAGACCCGATCGGTCGCCGCATTACCCGCAAAAGGTAGTGGGTTTGCTCCGGTCCAAGGGATACAACGGCATCAGGCGCAAGGGTCGCGTCTACGAACAGGCGCGGCGCGGTGGAATGTTCGGTATGGTCATTGTCTATCATGCCCCATATATGAACCCGATTTGCCGCTCATCAAATGAATTCTCAGCGCACAACACTCTCCCGCGATCCGCACGAGGCAACTGACATTCGCCGTAGCACGGCAGAGCGGTTGTTGCCGCGGCATTTGCACCCCTATGTGCGCCTCGCCCGGCTAGACCGACCTATCGGCACTTGGCTGCTGTTATTGCCCTGTTGGTGGGGGTTGGCGCTGGCGGTAAGCGGCTTTGGTGGCGGCATCTGGAGCGCCCTTGGTTATGGCGCGTTGTTCACGTTCGGCGCGCTGGCGATGCGTGGCGCGGGCTGCACTTATAACGATATTGTCGACCGCGATTATGATGGCCAGGTGGCCCGCACCGCATTGCGTCCAATCCCCTCTGGCGAGGTAACCGTTCGGCAGGCCTGGATTTTTCTGGCCTTACAGCTCTTGGTCGGCGCGATAGTGCTGCTCGTGCTGAACCCAGTCGCGATCCTGGTCGGCCTGTGCTCAATACCGATTGTTGCAGCCTACCCCTTCGCCAAGCGGATCACGCACTGGCCACAGGCGGTGCTGGGCCTAGCGTTCAATTGGGGCGTGCTGGTTGGCTTTGCAGCATTGGCAGGAGCCCTGACCTTGCCGGTGCTGCTGCTGTACGCCGCCGGGCTTGCCTGGACCTTGGGTTATGACACAATCTATGCCCATCAGGATAAGGAGGATGACGCCATCGTCGGCGTCAAAAGCACCGCCCTCCTGTTTGGCAGCGCAACCAAACCCTGGCTGACCGGCTTCTACAGTGCGGCCCTGATATTGATCGGCGTTAGCGGCTGGTTGGCAGCGCTTGGCGCAGGGTTTTGGATAGGCCTTGCGGTATTGGCTGGACATTTTGCCTGGCAGGTCGCGACCCTGCGCATTGATGATCCAGACGATTGTCTGGCCAAGTTCAGGGCAAACCGCGATGCGGGCCTGATTGTTACCGCCGCTCTTTTGCTGGGATGGATTTAAGCCATTGGAACTCGACGAGTTTATCCGTGTTAACACCGTCGTTGAGGCGACGAAACTGGTCCCCGAAATTCCGCTGCACTTGGCGACGGAATTAACGCCGCTGTGGCACGCAACCGAATCCTACCTGAACCAGACCAATATTGGGGCGCCGTTCTGGGCGTTTGCCTGGGTCGGTGGGCAAGCGCTGGCACGCTATATCCTGGATGAGCCAGAGACGGTTGAGGGCCTGCACGTGGTCGATATTGGCAGCGGCGGCGGCATCGTCTCGATTGCGGCGGCAATGGCCGGGGCGGCTCACATTACCGCGCTGGATATCGACCCGGTCGCCGCCACTGTGTGCCGACTGAATGCCGCCCTGAACGGCGTGGCCGACCACATTTCCGCGGCGGAAGGCGATGCCATCGGCTATGATTTTGGCCAATTCGACCTGATCCTGGTCGGCGACGTCTGCTACACACGTGGCGAGTCAGAGGACCTGACCCACCACCTACGTCGCGCCGCAGCGCCAGTGCTGTTCGGCGACCCAGGCCGCCAGTTCATGCCGCGCAAGGGCATCCACCAGGTTGCCACCTACACCGTCGAGACCTCCCAAGAAATCGAGGCCAACCCCTTCACCGAGGCCAGCGTCTGGCGGATGGTCGGGCTCTAGCTCATAAACCGCCCACCGTTCACATCCAGGCAGGCGCCGGTCATGTAACTGGCGTCGTCAGAGGCGAGGAACAGGATAACTGCCGCGATCTCCTCCGGGCGGGCGGCGCGCTGCATCGGGATTTCCTCCAACCGTCGCGCCTGCTCGGCCTCGGGCAGTGCCTCATAGCGGGTGCGGACGCGGTCAGTGAAGACGGTGCCAGGTGCAACCGCGTTCAGGGTGATGCCGTTTGCCGCCTCCTCGAACGCCAACTTGCGCGTAAAGCCCAGGATCGCCGCCTTAGCGGTTGAGTAATGCAGGTTTGAAATCTCGCTGATGCTGCGCCCAGCGACCGAGGCCAGGTTGACGATACGGCCATAGCCGCGGGTCCGCATGCCCGGCAATACCGCCCGCGTTAGCAGAAACGCGCTGGTCAGGTTGATGCTGAGGAACTGGTTCCATTCCTCCAAGCCCAAGTCCTCAATTGGCCTGGGATTGGCGCCAAAGCCAACATTGTTGACCAAAATATCCGCGGGACCGAGCGCCGCCTCTGCCTCTCCCACAGCGCGAGCCACCTGCGCCTCGTCGGTCGCGTCGGCCTGGATATAGGCAAGTCGCTGGGCGTCCTGGCCAACATCGCGGCGCAGCGCCTGGACAAAGTCGCTGTCGGTTGGCTCCTGGTCGATCACGGCGAGCCGCCCACCCTCACTCAGATAACGCAGCGCCGCGGCGCGACCGATGCCCTTGGCGCCTCCGGTCAGGATGGCTGTTTTGTCTTCGAAACGTCGGGTTTGCATGAGATTTCCTTCTGTTGTTGCAGACGATTGTGCGACCAGCAGCCCCTAATCCGCAAGTCGCGTTGCGTGATCTCGGGTTTCCTATTGGCGATATTGTAAGCGTGCAAACACGTTTCGTCGGCAACGTGATTTTGATAATGAAGGCATACAATATTAAATTATTTATATTGCCATATCGCATACTAATGTAATATGGCAATTTTGTATTTCACAGATATTCCAGTTATGGTAATATACTTAGAGCCTGCCCGAAAAGTAGTTGAACGATATCAGTGGATTGTGATTCACCGTCTTT
>Ga0055584_100002334_pt1 | contig 18795 bp, 14 predicted proteins | sample OSDHelmetaG_FD_58716 | JGI IMG/M metagenome (GOLD analysis project Ga0055584, IMG submission 58716) | Pelagic marine sediment microbial communities from the LTER site Helgoland, North Sea, for post-phytoplankton bloom and carbon turnover... | ecosystem: Environmental > Aquatic > Marine >... | reverse complement strand
AGGCTAAAATGTACTTTGATTTAATGGATTCAATGTCTTATGAGGAGCCAGGCAAAAAGTTCACAAGAGAAGAAATGAATGAGAAATAAAATCTTTTTAGATACCTACCTCTTTGTCTATTCATTTGATTCTTCTTGCCCTGCGAAACAAAAGTTATAACAACTACTTATAAAGTCTGGTCTCAAAAATTCAAATGCTCTAATCAGTTATCAAGTTGTACAAGAATTGATGAATGTGATGATTAAAAAATTCAAAATAAAACCTTCAATAAAAGACCCAAAAAGATATTGTGAAAATGTGCTTTTCCCCTTTTGGCAGTCTACCACAGTGAAGAACTTTATCTTTTAGCATTAAATATTCAAGTAGATTTTAAATATTCTTTTTATGACTCACTTATGTTGGCAGCAGCTATAAAGAGTAACTGTCCTCATTTCTATTCTGAAGACCTTCAACAAGGCCAATTTATTGATCACATCGAAATCATTAACCCAATCTCTAAGATTTAGAATGGGATAAGTTTATCACATTTAATTCAAATATTACAACTTCACTTTCTGACTTCTGACTTCTGACTCTTACAATACCGCTTCCCAATTTTTCGATTCTGTACTCTTATCTAGTTCTTTCTTTAAAGTAGCCAAGGCCATCTCATCTGATAAGTTTTCAAGTGCCTTCATCTTTCCTTGAAGTGACTTTAACCTTCTTGGATTTCTCTCAAGGGATAGATCATATACGGCTACTGCCTCAGCATATCTGGCATTTTGAAGCAACCATTCAGCATAAGCTTCTTGAATCGGTTTTACTATAGTAGGAGGTCCGTAAGAATAGGTCAATGATTTATCCAATGCTAAGCCTTCTTCAAACCATTCTTGTGCCTCTTTAGGCTGATCCTTTAAGTCTGCAGCTAGGGCTTTTAATTCTAATTCCATGATATGTACCATGTCAATATTCAGTTGGCTCGGCAGTTTACTATTGTAGCCATTGGCATTGCACATGGCGAATCCTTTTTCTCCCACCTTTTCGGCATTTTTAACTCTATCCTTTGAGATGTTCATGATTACATCATCAAGAGCTGCAACATCCTTTTGATAATAGGCCTTCAGACCATTTTGAAGCGCATTGGCCCCTCTGGCTGTGATATTCATATCATCAGTTTCGACAACGATTTCAGAGTTTTTACCTAAAAAATCATTACTAGCCACCATCTGTGCTCCTTTCATTCCCAACAAATATCCACGGCCATTTTTATTCGTGACTTCATCCACATATTTTACCATAAGATCCAATAATTGCTGCCCCGCTTCTATCTCTCCACGTTGCAACAGACCATAATGTAACCATCGGTAAGCATGGTAACTTTTAGCATCGCCACCCAATTTTTTCTTTTCCATTCGTCTCACACTTGCATTCCAAGAAGCAATGTTCGAGGTAACCACATCCTCCCATTCGCCAAGTGCAACATATATATGAGATGGCATATGTAAGGCATGTGCAGCATCAGGTGCAACTTTACTATAGCTATCTGCTACATCTTTCGCTAAGTGAGCATGTTCAGGATCATCATATGAATGAATGAGATAATGCAGAGCACCAGGATGATTAGGATTTTCATCAATGATACTTTGTGCAATCTGGGCGGTTTTTCCATACAACTCAGCATCTCGCCCATTACGAGAAGCTCCTAACAATGACACCGCATGAAATGCAGCAACTTCATGATTATCAGGGTACTTTTCAGAGAGTTCTTTCATGTATGCTGAATAGGCTAGATCTCTGTCGTACTTAGTTCCTTCACCATAAAGTATTTCTATTCCTTGAAATATTTCTTTTTCTAGTTCCGTCTTCACTTTTGACAATCGAATCTCAGGAGTTTCCCCTAGTTCCTCTAAAACATCAATAGCTTTTTCTCTTTGTTGTCTTTGCCATAAGCTATGATTGTAGGTCATCGCCTCTCCCCAATAGGACATAGCATGTGTTGGATCAGCTTTTTGAGCCATTTCAAATGCCGTTCTGGCGTCTTCATATTCAAAACTATGAAGTAATAAAACACCAGTTTTAAAGTGACCTTGGGCTTCAGCACTTCCTGTAGTAGGAAAATGAACCTTGCCCAATTCATCCACTTCACTAGAATCTAACTTTTCCGTTTTTTTACACGAAAAAACAGCCAGTAATATTGAAAGAATGATAAGGTTTTTAATGAAGCTTTTCATAGTGTGAATTTTTCTCAATATAGGACTTATCGATGAGTATTATTTGAATGATACACCAATAATCCTTAGTGATGATTCATTTATAATAACCTGACAAATTTGGATTTGCAAAATTAATGGTCACCCCTTTATTTTCCCCAAGCCGTCATGAAGCACACTGGAATGAAGAGATTGCTGGGCCAGTGTCGACGAGCAAAAGTTCCTACATCCAAAAACTACTTTGACAAAGTAGATTAAGAAATCATTTCTTTTATTTAAAATTACGCTATGCAGAAGAAGCCAATATTTTGGATAGCCATATTCTTTATCATTCTAATACTAACTCAAGTCACAAGTTTTATAGATTTTGGGATGAAGACGTCATTCTTAGGTCTTCCTAATTGGTTGTTCTACTTTGCGGCTGTTCATGTTTTGTTCGTGGTACTTTTATTCTACTTTGATCAATATTTATTCAAAGAGGGAGAAGTATGATTTATATCATATTAGTAGTTTATTTGGGCATTACATTTGGGGGCAGTCTCTTCGGTGCAAAGATTAAAGAAGCTACACCTGAGTCTTACTTTCTTGCTAATAGAAACCTCAAGACATTCGCCTTGTTTTTCACTATTCTGGCTACGAATTTTAGTGCCTTCTATTTCTTAGGTTTTGCTGGAGAAGGTTACAGAATAGGTTTTGCGCACTACATTATCATGTCATTGGGTACTGCACTTGCTGGAGGTACTATCATCATCATTGGTTCTCGAGTATGGCAACTTGGTAAAGAACATGGATACATCACTCCATCAGAACTCGTATATGGAGAGACAGGAAGTAGACCTCTGGCTATGCTGTTTTCTGGAGTTATGATAGTCTTTACGCTGCCATATCTCGCACTACAGATAGTAGGTGGTGGTTATATCCTTGAAAATCTCACTGATGGAGATCTGTCCTACTCTTTGGCAGTGGTACTTCTTACTGTGTTTACGATTATCTATGTAATCATTGGGGGTATGACCAGTGTGGCCAAGACAGACATGAAACAAGGATTGATTGTATTTATTTTCATGACCTTAGGAGTAATATTAATCGGTCATGACCTTGGAGGTATCACTAATGCTAATGTAAAGGCTGCAGAACTCGTTCCTGAGCTCTTTTCACAAAATGGAGCGAATAGTTATTACAGCCCAAAGGAGTGGTTCAGTTGGATCATATTTTGGATAATTGCCATTCCAATGTTTCCTCAATTATTCATGAGATTTTACATTGCTAAAGACTTGAAAAATCTAAGGCAATCTGCTATTCTATATGCCCTTGCACCATTATTTATATCTATTCTTCCTGTGATGATTGGGGTATGGGGACATATCAGTTTTCCAGGACTGGAGGGTAACGAAATAGATCAGATCATGCCTCTCATGCTCAAAAAACATACAACAGAAGTTTTTGCTGCTATAATCATGACTGGTGCAATAGCTGCATTCATGTCGACTCTGGATTCCCAGTTATTAGCGCTTTCTACTATGTTCACAAGAGATTTTTATGTTCCATTCAGTAAGAAGGTTATTGATTTCAAGAAAGAAGTGCTGATAGGTAGAGTTCTCGTCGGCCTACTAGCAGTATTCGGGATGTTCATTGCTTTTAATCCTTTTGATTCCATTTTTGATATGGGTAAGATGTCATTTTCTGGTATTGCCATACTTTTCCCTATAGGATTAGCGGTTACAAGGTTTAAGATAGTGAAACCTCTATTTTCCATTGTTGCCATAATTCTTGCTATAATTTTACTTTTTGCCTTTCATTATGGATGGATAAGTCTAAGTTGGGCATTTGGCTTTGAGCCATTCATTGTATTGATAGTGGTCAGTTTTGTAATCACATTTATCGGTGTTAGGAAGAGATAAGAATTCCCAGAAGGAAATCCGAGCATTGTGGATTTGTCGTTGTAGGACTAGATAAAAATGTGAGATAACAATAATTAATTCACCATTAGATCCTCAGATTATTCTGAAGATTTATCAAAAAAGTATCGCAATGCAGCAGCCATTCGAAGCAACATTGAAGATTAGCTATAGAATCTGCTAAATAAATTTATTAGCACTGTTCACTTTGTATAATGCTTTCGAATTAACTATGATAAAATAATAGAATACTTAATATATTTGAATGATAGGATCTGTGCTTCATCAAATCATTCTCTATACATGCTGATCAACTAATATCACATTCCCATCAGGATCAAAGAAAGTAATACTTGCAGGTCCCGATGTAGATTCATCGCATTCTTTTACTAATTCTACTCCGTCTTCCTTGAGACTTTTTTGAATAGCTCTCACATCATCAAAGGAATCAAGAGCTTGAGCACTTTGATCCCATCCCGGATTAAAAGTGATTATATTATTTTCGAACATCCCTTGGAATAATCCAATAAGAGAATCCTCATTTTTCATAATCAGATACTTCCTTTCTATGTCTCCGGCAAAGACAGAAAATCCCATTTTTTCATAAAATGCTTTGGAAGCATGGATGTCTTTTACAGCTAGACTTATAGAGAATGCCCCAAGTTTCATAGGAAATATATTTTGTTGAAACTATAAGGTAAGAAAAGATTCAAAATAAGATATCTGTTGTTCAAATATCAAATACCCGTCCTGGGTTCAATATTCCCTTCGGGTCCATTGATTTTTTTAAAGTTTTCATAAGTGTAATTTCTTCTTCTGTACGGCACAAAGGCAAATAAGCCTTCTTATGTGTTCCAATACCATGCTCTGCTGATACTGATCCACCCAATGCCTTCAATGGACTATAAATTACATCATTGACGGCTAAGGTCACTTTGGGGTCATCTGTATCTTTCCCTATAACCAGATGCACATTTCCATCAGCCACATGACCAAAAACAAACCTGTGTTCTTGCTCCACATTAGGAATGTCCTTAAGCTTATCTAAAATATCATCAACCACTGGCCCAATATGAAGTAATGGCATACTTATATCAAAATGCTGATCTACGGTACATTTAGAAACAAAAACATGTACATCTTCTCTAATAGTCCAAAACCAATTCTGATCTGATTCGCTCAATGCCATTGCAGCATCTAAAATCATCTCTTTCTCAGTAGCCTCTTCTAATAGAGATTGCATCTTTTCTCTGTCAGCATCTTGGTCACCTCCTAGAGATTCTACTAGGACGTAGTATTTATGGTCTTGCGGAAGTGGAGGTCTCATGGCAGCTGGAGCAGAAGTCATAGCCACATAGCAATCATGCCAAATCAGCTCAAAACCACTCATGGTTCCAGCTAATCCTCCATCCATAAATTTCAAAAAATCAACGACTTTTGAAAAATCATTAAACGCTACAAAAGCACTATTTCTACTTTTTGGAGATTCTACTAATTTGAGGACTGCTCTGGTTATTATCCCTAATGTTCCTTCACTTCCTACAAACAATTGTTTGAGGTCATATGCAGAATTGTCTTTGATGATTTTCTTCAGTGAATTTATAATGGTTCCATCAGCCAGTACTGCTTCAACACCTAGCACTAGTGCTCTTGTCATGCCATATCTAAATACCCGAAGCCCTCCTGCATTAGTAGATATTATACCACCCATATGAGCTGATCCCTTAGCTCCAAAATTTAATGGAAATAATAAATCATGTTCTTTGGCAGCATTCTGAACTTCTTCCAGTTTCACTCCGGCCTGTACAGTGATAGTCCTACTTATACTATCCACTTCTTCTATCAGGCCCATCTTTTCTAAAGAGATAACTACTTCGTTTTCAGAGGTTTCTGTAGCTCCTACAAGATTTGTAAGACCACCATGTACATTTACAGTTTGACCATGGCTATGGCAAACAGACATTGCTTTTGAAAGCTCTTCAGCAGACCTGGGAAGTAAGACAGCAACTGCATCTAGACCCTGATCCATTTTCCAGATATGGGTGTATCTTTCTTTGACATCTTCTCCAATTAAGACTCTATCAGGTCCTAATTTTTCTATTAATTCGTCTATGATCAAAATTATCTAATTGTGATTAGTAAAAATATCAAAAAGGAATAGTTATATACAACTGATCATGTACTAAAAAAGAAAACTGAAACATTGTCATTTTAACCCGTCATCAAATCCATCTAAAAGGAACAGGCATTTTAAAGATCTATGTACTCAAGTAACAACAAAATAAATAAAATACAATACTAAGTTTTAAATCCAAAATCATGGTAAGATGGTATATTAGGTCTATGGCAAGGGATCACCCTGGAAGAGACTAAATTCTATACAAAATAGAAATAGTATTATCTCATGATTCATCTTAATAAAAACAAATTCTAAGAATGGCAGACTGGGAAAAAAGATGGAACCCTCTTCGACAAGAATGGATCATTTATGCCGCACACCGGAATAAAAGGCCATGGGACGGCAAAGGTCATTTAGCTTCCAAACCCGAGCCATCGTATGTTTCCGATTGCTATCTATGCCCTACTAATACTAGAGTAAATGGAGCTGTAAATCCTAACTATGAAAATGTGTACGTATTTGACAATGATGTCCCAATTGTAGGGCTTCATGCACCACAAGTGAATAAAAGTGACCACAATAACTTGTATCTATCTAAAGGGGCAAATGGTTTTTCCAAAGTAGTTTGTTATTCTCCTGATCATAGTCAGACCATGTCTGATCTTACAGTAAATCACATAGCAAAAATCATTCATGAGTGGAAAAAAATAACCCTTGAAGCAAAAGATAAGAAATTAGCCTCTGTATTGGTATTTGAGAATAAAGGAGAAATTACTGGAGTTTCCAATTTCCATCCGCACTGTCAAGTATATGCTACAGATTTTGTTTTCAATCACACACTTTTGGAATTAGATAGTATAAATAAATATCGAAAAGAAAGGAATGGTAATCTTTTCAATGACATTTTACAAGCAGAACTAATAGATAAAAATAGAATCATCGTTGAAAACAAAAAGGCAGTTGCTTTCATTCCATTTTTTGCAAAGTATGCTTACGAAGTGATGTTAATGCCTAAAATAAAATCGAAAACACTTCTTGATCTAAAAGATTCTGATATTGATGAAATATCAGATGTATACCTCAAATTAATAAAGAAATACGATGCCTTGTTTGATATGAATTTCCCGTATGTAATGTCCATCATGCAAGCACCTCTTCAAGAATCCAACTTGGATTACCAAATGTACTTTCACTTCCAACCACCACTTAGAATACCTGGCATCAGAAAATATTTAGCTGGCCCTGAAATCGGCGGAGGTAATTTTATGGCAGATACTATCCCTGAGGTGTCAGCGGAAAAGCTTAGATCATCATGAATGAACCGGAAATCGAGTTCTTAGGAAGAAATGAATATATATATCAAGGCAAAGCTCCGGCTCGGCTAGATGTGATGGGAGGAATTGCCGACTATTCTGGTTCTTTAGTATTACAAATGCCCCTAGGTATTTATACTGAAGTATATATCACCAAGCGTAATGATCATCTGGTCCGAATCAAATCAGAGGGATTATCTGCTTCCCTAGATTTACACGCCTTAATGTCAGAAAGAGGAAATATCATATCTAAAAAACTATGGAAACATTACAAATTGCCTCATTGGTCTTTGTATGTCTTTGGATGTGTGTTCGTAATCCTTGATAAGCGAAACTTTGACTTCAAAGGATTAAATATTTTAATAAATTCAGAAATCCCTCAAGGCAAGGGAATATCTTCATCAGCAGCGTTGGAAATTGCTACTTTATCTGCATTATTTAAAGTATTTAATCTAAAAGAAGAAAGAGAATCACTTGCATTGTTAGCACAAAAAGCAGAAAATGAAGTTGCTGAAGCGCCATGTGGCATTATGGATCAAATGACTGTTCATTTAGGACGTAGAGCTAGTCTATTACCCATTAGATGTCAACCATTTGAAGTTGGCGCCCCAATTCCTATCCTCAAAGGAGTACATTTTGTGGGTATCGATACTGGAATAAGGCATGCCGTAAGTGGAAGTATGTATTCCAAAGTGAGAACTGCAACATTTATGGGGTGGAGCATAATATTACAATCATTAGGACTGAAAAAAAATGAAGTTTCAGAATTGAGAGATAGTTATAATGAGGCTACACATTTCGATAATTATCTGTGCAATATTACTCCACAAGAATTTAGAGATAGATTTATCAATTTACTGCCCGAGCAAATTTCTGGCAAAGAATTTAGTGAACAATATGGTAAAACTTCCGATCCATTATCTATAGTCAATGAAGATGAAATTTATAATGTAAGAGTCTGTACTCAACATCCTATTTATGAAAATCATAGAATTCATTCATTTCAAGATACAATTCAAAACAAGTCACCTGATTTAAGTCAATTAGGAGTGTGGATGATGGAAAGCCATAAAGGATATCGTGCATGTGGATTATCCTGTCCTGAGGCTGACTATATAGTCGATTTGGTAAAATCAAAACTAAGACAAAATAAAATATATGGGGCGAGAATTACTGGTGGTGGATCTGGTGGGACTATATGTATTCTTACTAAAGACTTAGAGATTATTAAGGAAATTCAACATGACTACGACAAGAAATATCAAAGAAAATCAATAGTATTTATAGGAAGTGGAGAAGGTGCTTATTATTTAAATCATGATGATCAAAGTCATTAAATTTTGCTTATTATTTTAATATCGTCTGGATTGTTGAAATTGCTTTCTTTCTAATCATTTCTTGAAAGGGCAATCAAGCCTAGTAATGGCCCTAAAGCCAGCAAAGTATATATAGCCCTCGAATCAGTCATTGATTGGAGGTAACTAAGAAGTTGTATACTCATAATTGAAATGGCAAACCCAATACTATTTACAATGGTGAGAGCCGTTCCTTTGATTTCTAAGATGGCATTATGTGCCACTAATGTGGAGAATAATGGAGAATCAGCAACAACAAAAAAGCCCCATATACAAAGGAATATAATGAAGAGAATAGGGTCATCTATTTTGAAAATAAAAATAGAAAATAGACAACATATAAAAGAGATGGTCAGTGCTGTGAAGGCCATTCGCTTTACACCCACATAAAGCGATATATAGCCACCTAGAATGCATCCTAAAGTCCCCATAGCTATGATAACAAATGAAAACAAAGCAACATTGAGATTACTTGAAGGGTGGATCTCATTATAAGTAACTAGAATTATAGGAACAAATGCCCAAAAGGCATACAACTCCCACATATGTCCAAAATATCCTAAGGCAGCAGCTCTGAATTTATTATTCCTAAACACTCTAAAAAATGCAGTAAAATCTACAATTTGGCCTGCTTTTCTATGAGGTCCATCTGGAACAAACAACCATATCATGAATCCTCCTATTACAGCTAACGAAGAGGTGATAATAATTACATAATTCCATGTTACATTTCCAATAGATAATTTCAAAAAGTGAGGAAATGCTGTACCCAAAACCAATGCGCCTACTAAAAATCCCAAGGACAGTCCTAATCCTTTTTCAAAATAATCAGAAGCTATTTTCATACCCACGGGATAGATACCTGCTAAACAAAATCCAGTTGTAAATCTTAATGCTAGTAGACTCCAAAAATGATGTCCATCCCATATCACTCCTATGTTAAAAATAGCACCTGCCAAGGCACAAAATAGGAAAACTAATGAAGGAGAATATCGATCAGCAATAGTCATTATTGCGAAAATCAACGTGCCTGAAATAAACCCAAATTGAACTGCAGAGGTAAGATGCCCCAATGCACTTTCATCTAATGAAAATGATACCATTAAATCCTCCATCACAGCATTACCAGCAAACCAAAGAGAAGTACAGCAAAACTGAGCTATAACAATGATGGGCAAAATGTACTTTGGCGATAACATGATGTAAATATGAACTTTCATTCGTATCATCTTGCTGCCTACTGGCTAAAAATCAATGATAAATGATATTTTCAAGCCTCAAACGTGAACAATGCTACTCCAATTCATAAGTTTTATAGCCTTTACAGCCATAGTAGCTGGATATGCCACATGGAAACTAAGGAGTCATAAACTCAATACTCCAGATGGCTATTTCTTAGGTGGAAGAAGTCTATCAGGTGTTGTGATTGCAGGCTCGATGCTTTTGACTAATATTTCTACAGAGCATCTCATTGGTATGAATGGCTCTGCTTATAAGAATGGGGCACTTATCATTACTTGGGAAGCGACCTCTGCATTAGCCTTAGTAATCGCAGCTTTGTACTTCGTTCCGAAATATCTCAAAATGGGATTAACTACAATCCCAGAATTTTTAGAAAAACGATTTGATGGATGGGTGAGAACCATAGTGGCCCTACTATTGATTGTTTCTTTTGTAGCCACACTTTTACCAATCGTATTATACACAGGTGCGATCAATATTGAGAGCATTTTTGATCTTTCAGAATTATTAGGAGTAAGTAAGTCTCAAGGGATATGGATCACTGTGCTTATTGTAGGAATTTTAGGTGCAATTTATGCCATATTCGGGGGGCTAAAAATGGTAGCTTATACGGACTATATCAATGGTTTTGGTCTTTTATTAGCAGGGTTATTAGTACCAATAATTGCTCTTTATGGCATAGGTGATGGTAATATTATTGATGGGTTTATAAAAGTATTTAATCATGCTCCTGAAAAATTTAGAGTGATAAGTGATGAACCTTCAATAGGACCAGGATCAAGAAGCGCTATTCTTCCTTTTAGTGTTCTATTCACAGGTATGATTATTAACCAATTATACTTCTGGACAATGCACCAGTCCATAGTGCAAAGAGTATTAGGTGCAGTAAGTCTCAAAGAGGCTCAAAAAGGATTATTATTCACTGGTATTCTAAAGTTGTTGATTCCACTCGTTGTGATTCTACCTGGTATAATAGGGTATTATTATTTTGGGGATGCACATTATGACAACCCTGATATCATCTATCCTGAACTCGTAAAAAAAGTACTTCCAATTTGGTTGACTGGATTCTTTGTAGCAGTGGTAATGGGTGCTGTATTAAGTACATTTAATAGTGCTCTAAATAGTGCCGCAACTATATTCAGTCTTGGCATTTATAAGAGATATATAGATACCAAAGTCAGTGATTCAGGTACTGTAAAAATTGGCAGATGGGTTTCATTTATTCTTGCTGTATTTGCAATTCTAATAGCACCTTTTGTTGCTAATGCTCCAGAAGGTTTGTATCAATTACTGCAACAATTAAATGGTATATTCTTTATCCCTATTGCTACAGTCATCTTAGCAGGATTCTTTATGCCTAGAATATCTGCAATGGGTGCTAGAGCGGGGCTTATATTTGGATTGCTCTTTTATATAATTGTCAATTTTATTTTGAAGGCAGAGATGCATTTTGTACATATTTGGGGAATCGAATTTGTCTTGAATATTGTCTTTATGCACCTAGTTTCTTATTTCTACAAAAGAAAGAATGACTTTGTTATTTCTGATGTAGGAGCGGTTTCATTAGAACCTTGGAAATATACTAAGGCCGTGAGCATTACTCTCGTCATTGTCACTGTGACCATCTATTTACTGTTAGGCAGTTACTAATAAAAGACTTAATTAAAATAACGAAACGAGTTATGAAAATTGGCATAATTGGATATGGAAGAATAGGCAAAATTCATTATCAAAATGTCATTGACTTATTGGATGAATCACATGTGTCCATATGCGATCCTAAAATCGCTAATATAAAAGAAGATGTATCTAAATACACACCATTACATCCTGACTACCACTCACTTATAAGTACATTCAAACCTAATGCAGTAATTATATGTAGCCCTACTCCTACCCACTTTAGTATAATAGATCATTGTTGCAATAAAGGGATACATGTCTTTTGCGAGAAACCAGTCGACCTCAGTATAGATCAAATGTATATTCTGAAAGATTTGATATCTAATGCGGGGATATTATTCCATGTAGGGTTCAACAGACGATATGATCCAGATTTTCAACTTCTTAAAGAGAACATCCTATTAGATGAAATAGGGAAATTACATCAACTTCACATTGTCAGTCGTGATCCTGGGTTGCCACCAATAGAATATATCGAAAGTTCAGGAGGAATATTTATGGATATGAGTATCCATGATTTTGATATGGCTAGACACCTTGTTGGATATGAAGTCAATGAAGTATATGCTAAAGGAGATGTCATGATTGATGACCGTTTAAGAGATATTGGTGACATTGATACAGCCACTATTGTTCTAAGTTTCACAAATGGTGTTCAGTGTATTATTCAGAATAGTAGACAGTCAACTTACGGGTATGACCAGAGAATCGAAGCCTTTGGAGAAAAAGGATTGCTAAAGGCGAATAATAAACTGGAAAACAGAATAGAACTATGGAATAAAAGTGCTCTTCAATCTGCAAAACCGGAACACTTCTTTTTAGAACGTTATGCAAAATCATATCAGATAGAGGCTGAATGTTTTTTGGCTCATTTATCTGGCAAAAAGGGCAATCATAACTTGATACAAATGAATGACGCAATAAAAGCTACACAGATAGCAATTGCTGCGAAACAATCAGTTGATATGAAAGTTGCCATAGAAGTACCTTGTGACATCTGAATCTGATGTCTATCTCACTTCAAAGTCTATATTCACTTTTCCACATTGCTTCGGAGCATCGCTTTCTGAGAATCTATACAATTTGGCATTTTTAGTTGCCAGTTTTATCAGATAGCTGTCAGTAGTGGTTGATCCTCTTTGAGTGTATTTGGCAGAGGTCACCTTACCTACTGCATTTACACATATATTAATGACTACCCTACCTTCTTTCTGTGAGTTGTCTTTAATTTTCGGGATAAATAAGACTTGACGATTTGAGATATCTTCGGCAGTTCCTGTTTCGGAAGGCTCTTCTGTGAGAGCCATGCTTTCATCAGATAGCTTAAGGTCAGTGTGATCAATAGAAGTTTCATGATTGGCATTTTTTAAAAGGTGAGAAAAGGCGCTTTTCATTTTCTCATACTTTTCTTTCTTGGCTTTTTCTTCCAATTCAGCTTTTCGCTTTTCTGCTTCAAGAGCTTTCTTTTCGTTTAGTTCAGCTTGTTGGAGGTTCTTAACCAGAAAGTCACGCCTTTTCTCAGTTAGTGTGTGTTGTTCATCGAGAGATGTAGATTTTACGACATTCTCAGTTTTGACCTTCTTTTCTGAAGGATATATCACTGACTTTTTCGTTTTATTCTTTTCTCTCGACTTTTTAAGTTTCGGCTTCAGAATTTTCGCTTCTGCTGCTTTTTTAGGCGGGTTATTAGATGTTTTTTTCTTAGGAATTGTTTTGGTTGATGTTGATTGTTTTGCATCAAATTGAACGAGAAGACCTCTGAAAACGTCTTCTTCCATTTGCTCACTTTTTAGGAATGGAAAAGCTAGTAAACATATTAGTACCGTATGCACGGATATGCTAAAGAAGTAAATACCCGCCTTTTTTCTCTTTCCCTTTTCAGATCTCATGATCTTATCAGTTGATATATAACAGTTTACACCTAAGTGAAATATTTAATGCAACTTTTATGCCGAAAAAGGTATAAAATCAATTTGCCCAAACCACAGAATATAATCAAACATCATAATTACCTATTAATAGCTTGAAGTTTCATCAATTATCATAAAAGTCATGTGCTATTTTATTCTCTATATAATATCAAGTATTGATAGAATCATTTTCTGAATTCCTTTTTGAGTAATGCTAAACTTAATACATCTGGATTATAAGGTAGTCTGGAATTAATAAATTTTAAGCTTTTGCTGTGAGTGCTTCATAAGGGCCATCTGATTTAAATGATAGAAATTAAAATTTCAAGATCAGATTTCTCATTTCTAAGTACTAAGAGAATTTTTTGGTTCGAAAAATTTGCCTACGATTAATATGTTCTTACGGTAATTAATATTCATAATCATATAGGCACATCACTAGATTCTTCTTGTCATTCAAATGACAGCCTTCCGAATTGCTCGTGCTATAGGAGAATGTATAATATCAGCTCTCATAATGTCCAATTCATTTTTCAAATTCAAAGATGGTTGAGCCATAAATCTTGGACTCTTTCCATTGTGAGTCTGTGCTGAATGAACGATGAAAGGATGACATAGGTAAATCGTTCCAGGTTTACCTATAGCTAATACTTTTTCTCTTTCAGGCAGCTGTTTTAATTCATTTGCCAACTCTATAAATGACAGACCGAATTTTCCTTTCGGTAATAACAGCTTCGCAACATCAAAATGAGATTTTCTATATACTATTGTTGGGGCATCATCTTCACTAATATCAGAAAAAATAACCAACATCAAAAGAGCACGACCTTTTGAAAAAACATTAACACGCCACTTCAAAAAGTCATTTATGTCATCTCCGGGGAAGCTTGCATCCACATGTGGGCCTACATCATCAGGTTCAACATTGCTAGGAAACCGAATAGGAAAAGTTCCAATATTCATACATGGATTCCATTTTTTTAAACCTACCAATTGATCATAGATAGAATGTAATCTTTTATTATTTACAGATTGGATGAACGCCTCTTGTGAATAGTATTGCAATCGAATGACTGGCTCGGTCCAAGTAAGTGGATTCTCTCTTTCACAAGGAAGGTCATTCCACAAAATATCCATGACATCAATGGCTATTTGATCTGAAAATGCATTGTCTATGCGGATATAACCGTTTTGAATAAAATGATCTATTTCTTCTTTAGTTAACATTTATCATGATCAATGGAAAGAAATTTATAATGGAATACATTCATGTTTTCAAATTATCTCCTACTTCTTTCTTATAACTCACTCCGATAGGTATTTCTTTACTCCCTATTTCTACATCTTGAGTAGTATAAGCGCTGATTTTGCTTTTGTTGACTATAAAAGATCGATGAATTCTGAGAAAATTATCTGGAAGTAATTCAATATAATTTGATATTGTAGATTTTGTAATGAGATTCCGATCCTCTGTATAGATTCTCACGTAATCTTTAAGACTCTCTAGGTAGAGAATATCATTCAAGAACACTTTGTGATTCTTCTTATCCGCATATACATAAATCGAATCTTTTTTTGTTCTCTGTTCTTCTGAGTGGCTTTCTTCTTCAGGTTTTGCAAAATCTTGTTTAAGAAACTTTGTGATGGATTTGAAATATCTCTGAAAAGAGATTGGCTTCAATAGATAGTCCACCACGTCCAGTTCATAGCTTTCTATGGCATAATCTCTATGGGCTGTTGTGAAAATCACTTTTGGTAATGATGGTAATGATTTGGCTAAATCGATACCGGACAAATCTGGCATTTCTATATCCAAAAAGATAAGATCAATTACTTCATTCTGGATCAATTGATAAGCTTCCATTGCACTGTGGCAAGTGCCTGCCAAAGCAAGCTGAGGAGTCCTGTCCACATAACCTTTTATAACCTTAATAGCCAAAGGTTCATCATCTACAATTATACAATTGTACATTTTTGTCATAGTTCAATATTTAGCTTCACCATAAAGTCTGATTCCGTTTCTTCAATTTTCAGATTATGTCTATTCGGGTATTGAAGTGACAGCTGCTTTCTTAAGTTTTCAATACCTATTCCATTTTTACCACTTTGACTATTCCGTCCTACTAAACTCTTTGTATTCCATGTTTTGAGTTCTAATTTTCCATTCTTTACTTTTAGATTAATCTTAATCACCGGAGTTTTCTCTCCACCAGTCAAACTATATTTAAAAGCATTTTCTACTATAGGAATCAAGAGTAAGGGAGCAACTACAGCCTCGCTAATATCTATATTTTGAGAAAGAATCAAATCCACTCTTTCATTAAAACGAAGTGCTTCGAGGTCGGCATAGTTTTCAATTAACGCCCACTCTTTGGTCACCAGAACTCGATCTTCATTACACTCATACAGTGTATAATCCATGATTTCTGACAATTTTAGAATCATCTCTGGAGTATCCTTTGAACCCAATTGCGCCAATGAGTAAATATTATTGAGCGTGTTAAAAAGAAGATGAGGGTTCATTTGAGCTTTTAGAAAACTAATCTCTGAGGCTTGTTTTTCTTTTATAAGTTGAGCTTCTAAGTTTCTATGAGAAAACCTCTCTTTGGTCATTTTGATGAGAAAAAGAAGAAGGGTAGGAAGAAACAGGCTTGGTACATATACCTGAAGGAGATAAAATGGGTCTGACATTATTTGCCAAAGAGATTCAAAATCTACCTCACCTCTCACAATAGGCTCTGCAACATAAATAATGAGTAGCCTGCTTATAACTGATGCCACATAGATTGTCGCAATAAAAATGAGTAAGAGTGGAATCCACTTTTTTCTAAATAAGAAATTTGGAATGACCAGATAAACTATAAAATAAGCTGTAGTTATATGAATCGGAAGAAGGGATACCATATTGGCTAGGTTTTGCACAAAAGTTCCCCCAAAAAGACTTCCATGATAAGCTGTGCTAAGGGTAAGTCCACACCAAAAAAGAAAATGATTTAACCACCTAACACTGATAACCTTGTCTACAAATTTTAATTCAGCAGGCATATAAAGTTTATTCGGAGCTCTAATATCCCTTGCAATTGAAGATGAATTTGACTTTATCGATGAATGTTCTTTACCTGACAATGAATGATGTTGAGATGTAGTCTAACATAGCTGTAATATCCAAATTAAGCAAACAGCGACATTTTTGAGGTATTCGTCGCCTTTTAGATTTTAAAGTCTAATGATGATTGATATTTGTAATCACAAAGACAGAAGCGCGATGTCATTATATATTTAAAAACACATCATGAAAAAGAAAATCATTATGAATATCAAAAATAGTTGTTTCAAAAAATCAATAGTTACATTTCTTCTCAGTTTGTCATTAAGTTTTTTTAGCTCCGTGATTTCTGGTCAAGATTGTTCAACTTTAATGAAAGCCGTCCTTGACAACGACATTGAGGAAGTCCAACAAATTCTAAAAAGTAACAAAACAAAAGTAGACTGTACAGATGGATCTAGTGATCCTAGGACGGCTCTAGTTGCAGCATCCCGCAATGGGTTTTATGAGATAGCAAAACTCTTAGTGCAAGACGGAGCGGCTGTAAATTATCATTATAGGGGTGATGAATCTCCACTTATAGCAGCAAGTAAAAGTGGAAATCTAGATTTAGTAAAATACTTTATCAGTCAAAAAGCTAATGTGAATGACAATATAAGTGGCGATGGAACCCCTCTTCTCAATGCAGCTCGTCATGGTCATTCAGAAATTGTGGAATATCTTATTGAAAAAGGAGCAAAAATAAATGCAAAAACAAGTGGAGACGGGACTGCTTTAATCAATGCTATCCGGAGCGGAGATGAAATGACAGCTATAGCTTTACTTTCAGCTGGTGCCGACCCAAACCTTTCTTCATCTGGTGATGAAAATCCTATGTATCATGCTTCAAAATCAGGAAGTGTCAAACTTATGCAACTTCTAATAGACCATGGTGGAGACGTAAATTTAGAAATGAGAGGAAATGGAAGTCCTCTTATCATTGCTGTAAAAAGAGGTCACTCAGAATTAGTAGAATTACTATTACAAAATGATGCCGATCCTAATATGGGAGTGAGAGGAGATGGAAACCCACTTATCATGGCAGCCAGAAGAGGAGATGAGAATATTGTTAAAATGCTCATTGAAAATGGTGCGGATGTAAACTCTGAGGTGAAAGGAGATGAAACTCCTCTCATTCAAGCATCATGGAATGGCCATTTTGAAATTGTAAAATATTTAGTAAGTAAAGGAGCTGACGTTAACAAATCTTCAAGAGAAGGTTCTTACTTCAATTCTTCTCTACGTACTCCTTTGAAAATGGCTCGAAAAAGTGGAAACAGAGAAGTAATTGACTTCTTGATATCAAAGGGGGCTAACGACTAAAAAGTCTAATACAAGAAGCATTAAAAAGAAATCAATTCTTGTGATTGGTTTCTTTTTCTATTTAACTATTACCTTATCCATATACAAAGTCCCTTCCTTACTAACCACATGAAGGATATAGAGCCCACTGAGATCTATGGCTTTCAAATCAATACTCTGACTAAAAGGAATATCTTTAACAAGTCTGCCATCCATACCGAATATCCTAATACTGACAAAATTAAGAGGTTCATCTGTTTTAAATTGGACTATCCCATCAGTTGGATTAGGATAAAGCTTTATGGGTGAATCTGAAGTGATTTGTTCGACATCAGTGGTTAGTGCTTTGATATTCTGATCCAACCATTTGAATCTTTCAGTAATCCATCTTTTTAGCTCATTGATCTCAGAGTTGTAATCATTTCCGATAAACTTGTTAGGCCATACATATTGACCTAGTATTCTCCATCTTTCAAAATTTCTATCTACTGCAGGTCCCATTTGCTGCATAATAGAATCTATATCATTCATGACATTTTCAGTAGAAAGTATATTCTCTCTGAAATAGAAGTATCTATCTTTTAATTGCTGCTTAAAAGCATTGTCACTAAGTAATCTATCCCACCAGAATGCATTAACCCAAAAATCATCAGGGCATACTTGATTAAACTGATGTGCCCATCCCCATGTCTCTCC
>Ga0055584_100002333_pt1 | contig 18795 bp, 22 predicted proteins | sample OSDHelmetaG_FD_58716 | JGI IMG/M metagenome (GOLD analysis project Ga0055584, IMG submission 58716) | Pelagic marine sediment microbial communities from the LTER site Helgoland, North Sea, for post-phytoplankton bloom and carbon turnover... | ecosystem: Environmental > Aquatic > Marine >... | reverse complement strand
TCATTAACACGTTCCGGTTGCGGGCCACCTGCCGGATGCCGGAGGTCCAGTCAGGGTTCACGTTCTGGCCGTCAATCTTGGTGTTGGCAAAGTGATCGATGACGATGCGCAGATCCGGGACGCGTTTGGCCAATTGATCGACCAAGGGAAGATGTTCTGGACGAATAAGCACATCGAGTTGCTTGCCGTGCTCGGCCAGCAGGCGGACGTCCCGCACAAAGTCGTCATTCTTCAGATCCGCGGCGAGATCGCGGCGGCGATGACGCATTCCCAACCAGAGTTCGTTGGCGGCGAAGCGTTGCAGGTGCGTGGCGAATTCCGGAGTGCCCAAGGGCAGGTTGCCGCAGAGGCCGACGATGAATTTGTCGTCCTTGGCAAGATCAAGGATCCATTGGTTATCTTCCACTCGGTCGCTGGCTTCGGTCACCATGACGCCGGTCACGGGGCGACGGGTGCGCTGTTGGCGATAGTTGTCCGGATAGATCCGACGGTAGAGAAACTCATCGGTCGAGGGAGGCCAGGGGACTCCGTTCGGACGCGAGGGATCGTAGAAATGCGGATGGGTGTCGATGATGGTCACGCCGCTGGTCTGCGTCGTGGCGCAACCGGCGGCGACACCGGCCACCGCCGTTGCGCTGGTGGCGATAAAGGAACGGCGATCGGTTTTCATATTTCGTCCAGCCTTGCGTGAAAGGTTTGGATCAGAAGTCCATGTCGAAGTGCCAACGGATGTCGTGTTCCTCGGCCTGGGCGAGGATTTCGTCGACCACCTGCAATTCATCGATGACTCCATCCGGTGCCTCTTCTGGATGGTCGTCATAGTGATGCTGAAGGGACTCAATCGTATTGCGGCCTTCAGCGGCCTCGAACCACAGTTCTTCGGCCTCCTCAAGGTCATCGTCTTCGTCATCCTCACTGTGGGTCTCGGAATGACTTTCTTCCTGGCTCGCGGATGCGGGATTGTCGTCATCGACCGGTCGATGGAAGAAGTGCATCAGGTGCGGCACGTGAAGTTCATCCGCGACCTCGGCGAGAAGTTCTTCGTGCTCGGCCAAGGCGGATGCCTGTGGGCTGAGATCGATCTCGGTCAGTTCGTGCTCCAACGAAATAAACAGGGCTCCCATATCAGTATGCGGCAGTTGAAATCTTGCGGGGTTCTATCACCGGGTCGGCGGCTTGGGTAGTATTCTTTTCGGCCGTGATGGCGGCCAGGAATTCCTTTCGCTCCGCCTTCTCCAATTCGCCGATTCTCTCGACTTCCTCATAGAACGATTCGAAGTCCGAATCGTGGCGTTGAAGGAGTGACAGAAAGGCGGGGACCAGGTCGAAATAGGTGGAGACCGTGTTCAGGCGAGCGTTGTTGACCGGTTTGTTGAGCCAGGAGGAATAGGCGTTGGTGGAGCCCCAGGTGGCGCGCAATTCTTGCAATTGTTGGCGGAAGGTTTGCAGGGAGCGTTCCTTTTCTGCCCGGGTGCGTTCGATGTCAGCTGTTGCCGTTTTGGCGTAGAGTTTCTTGAGATCGGATCGGGTTGTCTTGATCAGGTCGATGAATCTGCCGCGTCGAGTCTGCTGGGCTTCCCATTTCTGCAAAGCGGCGACATCACCTTTTTGCTTCAGCCACATTCGTGTGCCGACAATTTCCACCGCGGTTGCGAAGGCCTCATTGAAGGAAGTGTCGTCGTCGATGTAGAGGCGTTGATGGGTGAGTTCATGAATCACCAGGGCGACGACCTCCTCATCGTCGTCGTTGATCCAGGTGTTGAGGACGGGATCCTTGAACCAGCCCAATGTGGAATAGGCATCCACGCCCCCTACGTAGACATCGAAGCCTTGTTCGCGCAGATCGGTTGCGCAGGCGACGGCGTCCTCTTTGGCGAAGTAACCGCGGTAGCTCTGGCGACCGATGAAGGGATACCACCATTTGTGAGCCTCCATGGAGAACTCCGGTGCGGCATAGATATTGTAGACCACTGAGTCGCGGCCGAGGTCGGCATACTTCAGGTAATGCCCTTTGGCTTTCAGTCCGAGTTCCCGCTCCGCGAAATCACGGGCCTCCAGCACCAGTCGCAGTTTTCTACGCAATGTCTCGGAGGTTTCGGCTTCCTCTACGATTTTCTCAATGGGTTTGGTGCGGAGAACGACATCCCAATGTCCGCTCACAGCCTGGGAGTAGTAGCGTAGATTGCTGCAGCCGAGCGAGGTCCCGACCAGGACCGCAAGGCAGATGACCGCGATCCAACGTCGGAAGCGGACGGGGATTCCAAATCTCTTTGGCGCGGTCGTTGATTCCATGAAAGCGCGGCGATTGTTGGGGAGTGTCCGTGCCATTTCAACCCGGCGCTCGCGCTACAGCTCGATCAGCGTCACTTCCGGTCGGCAATTGAAACGCATCTTCAGATAGAAGTAGCCGATGCCAGAGCCGACGTACAGCGGACCCCACCGGGTGTCGAAATGACCAAGATCGTATTTGCCGACGCGCCAGGGCAGAAGCAGAGCGCCAAGGAAGGGTATTCGGATTTGCCCGCCGTGCGAATGCCCGGCGAGCATGAGATCAAATCGCCGGCCACCCATTTCAGTGACATGCGCCGGATAATGGGTAAGCAGAATGTTTCGCATTCCGGTCTTCGGTTCCAGGCCCGGATCGGCACTGCCCGTCAGGCCAATGAAGCGCAGGTTGTGTTCCTTCAGCTCGAAGTCCTTGTCCATGAGGAAAGCTCCGCCCGTCTTGCGAAAGGGTTGCGCGAACTGATGAAAATCGACCTGGGCCCAGTAGTCGTGATTGCCGGGTACGCCGATGAGTGGAGCTTCGATGGTGGAGAGCAGTTCCAATGCTTCGGCGAGGTGTTCGGATTCCTCGATCAGGTCGCCGGTGAAGCAGACCACGTCGGGTTTGAGGCCGTTGATGGTGTCGACCACTTCTTGGAGATATGCCCGGTCGCCTTTGTGGTGAACATCGGTGAAGTGCACCAACCGGGTCGTCGGATTCTCCTTCAATTCCAGGTGGTTGACATCGAGCCATTCCGGTTCGACCAGCAGGGTATCCGCCGCCACCGCGGTAGGAGCGGTCAGCAGCGATCCGTAGATGAATTTGCGACGGGTGATTTTGAAAGGCAGTCTTTTCATCCTTGGCGAGGGCATTGTAGGTCTCGGCCTGTTACAGGTAAAGACACCGCGCATCGGGGATTTTGTGCATCGGATGACACCAATTGCCGGTCTTCGTCTTCATCGCCGAAGAGATCGATGACGCCGGCGACGCCGGCGACGCGTGGCCACAAAGGCAGACAGACAAACGCCGCCTGTGTTGTGTTCAGCTTGGGAGGACTGCGGATGCTTGAAAACCGCTACCGCGACTTGCAGAAGGTTTCGATGCGATCGAGACCCTTTTCGAGCTGCTCCATGCTGGTGGCGTAGCTGAGCCGGAAATAATCGTCCGCGCCGAACGCGACTCCAGGCACGGCGGCAACGTTCTGTGTTTCCAGGAGTTGCGAACAGAATTCCGTCGACTTCAATCCGGTCCCGCTGATGTTCGGGAAGAGATAGAACGCACCCTTGGCATTGCAGCAGGAGATGCCGGAAATTTCCGCCAGTCGTCCGGTGACGTAAGCTCGCCGCCGTGCGAATTCTTCGAGCCATCCGGCCAAGTGATCCATCGGATTGTTCAGTGCCGCCACACCACCCACTTGCGCGAATGAGGTCGGATTGCTCGTGCTGTGACTCTGGATGGCGGCGACCGCCTTGGCGATCGGTTGCGGGGCGGCGATGAAGCCGAGCCGCCAACCGGTCATGCTCCATGCCTTGGCAAAACCATGCGCGATGATCGTGTGTGCCTTGTGCTCGTCAGAAAAGGTCGCGACGCTGCGGTGTTCCACGCCATCGTAGACCAGATGTTCGTAGATTTCGTCGCTGAGGATCAGCACGCCCTTTTCCACGCAGACGTCACCAAGGGCCTTGATTTCGTCCGGTGAATACACCGAGCCGGTCGGATTGCTGGGCGAGTTGAGGATGAACAACCGGGTGTTGTCGTTGATCGCCGCGCGCAACTGATCTGGCGTGACCTTGAATTCCGTCGCGTCACTTGTTTCGAGCACAACCGGTTTTGCGCCGGCAAGCTTGGCCATCTCCGGATAGCTCAGCCAATATGGAGCCGGGATGATCACTTCGTTGCCGGGTTGGCAGACGGCCATCATCACGTTGTAGCACGAATGCTTGCCGCCGCAGGAGACGATGATTTGGGATGCCTGGTAATCCAAGCCGTTCTCGCGCTGAAATTTGTCGGCTATGGCCTGCCGCAGTTCCGGGGTACCGGCGGCGGCGGTGTATTTGGTAAACCCTTCATCCAGGGCCTGCTTGGCCGCCTCTTTGATGAAATCCGGGGTGTCGAAGTCCGGTTGCCCGGTGCCGAAACCGACCACATCCACGCCGGCGGCGCGGAGCTCACGGGCCTTGCCGTCAATAGCAAGGGTCAGTGATGGGGTGAGTGAAGCTGCGCGTTCTGAGATCCGATATTCCATTTCTTTCAAAAAAAGGCGCGACAGCTTAGTTGGGTCGATAATCCGCGCAAGATTAAACCCCTGATCCAAGGGTGGAGAGGCCGTGAAAACTGAATGTGGGAGGATGATGTTACGACGGACCGGCCTCCATTGGTCAATACTGGTGCGTGAAGCGGCTGATTGTTGCTTTCTGATCACTCATTACTTTTCTTCGCGCTACGCTCCAATATTGGTCACTCCTAGTACCGTAATTACATTTGTAACATATGTTACTTGTTATTGGTAGTATTGAGGATCTTTGGCAGGGGGGGGCGAGGTCGGGTTCTACAAACTTGGTCTTGGCGTCGGGATGACTGCGCTGAGCGGGTGAATAGAACAGGCGTAGGACGTTACGATTCATCAATCGGGTGTGGCGGTCGCAGAACGAATCGCTGTCGGGAGTCTCTAACAGTTTGCCGTAGGCGGACATGGTCGCCGCCACTAGGATCAGAAATGCATACGTCGTTGTTTCGTTGTAGCCTGATAGGGGGCCTTCGGGGACTTGGTTCTTTTCATTGTAGGCCTTGATGCCAGTGCGCAATCGCTCCATTGCTTCGGCAAATGAATGGTTGCCCAGGTAGATGAATGCCAGTCTGACATGGGCGCGATGCGTCCATTGGTCAAACGGATAGCTCAGATCTTCGAATTGTTGCCGTAGTACATCGTCGGTCATGGTGTGCCTTTGGCTCAACCAATATGCATTGGCTGATCCGTAATTGACAGGTGGGGTATTTCTCCTACGAAATGTGCCGCTCTTAGTGAAACGAATTGCAAGAACAGTCCTTCTGACCGCCATTGCCCTTTCCATCGGGTTGCACTGGATCGTGCTACAATCCGTGGCTTGGGCCGGCATGTTCGTCGACTATTCTGCCGAGTATTCGTTGGTGGAGGCGATCGACAAGACCTTCGATGCCGACAACAAGTGCAATCTCTGCCGCCTCGTCGAAGAGGGCACCCAGTCGGCTGCCGAATCTGACAAAATGGTGAAGCAGACCAAATTGGACGTTTTCACCACCACCACCACCACCGGTGCTTACCTCACACCGGCGCTGGAATTCGCGCTGCTCGAGTTCATGGCTATGGCCCCTGTTGCGACCGGTCCGCCGACGCCCCCTCCGCTCCGTTCCTGACGGACTTCCTTTGGCGATCTGCCGGCGACTGCCGGAGTGATCGCCGTGTTCCTCCGCCTTTTTCAACCGTAAACCTGTTTCCGCGTACGGGCGTATTGCTCGGGAATACGTGGAGACCGACTCAATAATTCCAAGACAATATAAATATGAACTACAGAACCAAAATCCTTTCCACCACCCTCACACTGGCCTTGGCCGGTGCCACCGCCAAGGCGCATGACGAATGGCTGAGCTCCCGTCCCGACGGTCACGCCCCCATCGGCGTGATGGCCGATCACTATCACAAGACCGGTGAATGGATGACGTCCTATCGCTACATGTTCATGAGCATGGACGGCAATCTCATGGGCGATGATGAGCTGTCGGTGGCCCAAGTCGGAATGGGGGGAGGGCTCGGGTATCCGGTTGTCCCCACGAAAATGTACATGCAGATGCACATGTTCGGTCTGATGTACGCTCCGAGCGACAACTTGACCCTGATGGGAATGTTCAACTACACGGACATTGAGATGGATCACCAAATGACCATGACAATGCCCGCTTTGGGCCTGGTCAATGGTGGCAATTTTACCACCCAGACTGACGGTGTCGGCGACTTCACCATCAGCGGTCTGTTCAAAGCCTACAATCACGAGCGCAACAGCCTGCATTTCAACCTCGGCCTCAGTCTGCCGACCGGATCAATTGATGAGCAGGGGCAGACGCCGGGACCGGGTGGGTTCGGCAATCGAGTCTTGCCCTACCCGATGCAGCTGGGTTCGGGAACGGTGGACCTTAAGCCCGGGGTCACCTATCTGGGGCAGAATGAGGATTGGTCTTGGGGCGCTCAGGCCATGGCCACGGTGCGTTTGAATGAGAACAGCCAAGACTATCAGCTCGGTGACCAGCTTGAGGCGTCGTCTTGGATTTCCCGCCGGATGAACGACTGGGTAAGTGGTTCGTTTCGGGTGCGCAGCCTGACGTGGGGCAACATCGTCGGCCGCGATGTGCGTCTGGCACCGGGTGGACCGCTCGGGTTCCCTGTTCCGACTGCGGATCCTAATCGGCGCGGCGGGACGCGGGTAGATGCCATGCTCGGGGCCAATATTTACGTGCGAAGCGGCTATCTGAAAGGGCATCGCATCGCGGTCGAAGGTGGACTGCCGGTCTACCAGTACCTCAACGGTCCGCAGCTCCAAACCGATTGGACCTTGATGCTGGGTTGGCAATACGCGTTCTGATCTGCCGACCAGAGTTCATCTCCGGTCAAAAGCGCCGCGGTCAGGCCGCGGCGCTTTTTTGCGTCCGTTGCGGGTGAATTTGTCCCTTCAATCCATTGAAAATGCCCGCTGATTGGGAATCTGACCGCGAAGCCCTTCGAGGAATCAAATTTGCCTTCTAGGGGCGTTGACGGGCGGGCAGGGGCGCATTACAAACGGGGCCTCCAATCATATGAAAATCACCAGACTTATCCCGACCACGCTCTGTGCTGTGGCTTTGACTTTGGGCGGCTGCAAGCAGGAAGAGGGTGTCCCGAACACCGACACCGGTGGCGGCGGCGGTGGCGGCGGCGGTGGCGCTCCGTCCGGTAAGAAAACCAAGGTCGCGTTTGTCTCCAATGGTATCGCCTCTTTCTGGACCATTGCGGAAGCCGGCGTGAACGCGGCGGGCAAAGACCTCGGCGTTGACACCATCGTGCAGATGCCGGCCGAAGGTATCTCGGATCAGAAGCGCATTCTCGAGGATCTGATCACCAAGGGAATCGATGGTATCGCCGTCAGCCCGATTGATCCGGTCAACCAGACCGACATTCTGAATACGGCCGCAGAGAACAGCATCCTCATCACGCACGATTCGGATGCCCCGGACTCCAAGCGTCTGTTGTACATCGGCATGGACAACTACGACGCCGGCCGTCTGTGCGGTCAGCTCGTCAAGGAAGCCATGCCCGATGGTGGCACGCTGATGATTTTCATTGGTCGTCTGGAGCAGGACAACGCCAAGCGTCGTCGCCAAGGTGTGATCGATGAGTTGCTCGACCGCCCGAAGAATCCTGAGAACTACGATCCTCCCGGCAAGGAATTGAAGGGTGGAAAATTCACCATCCTCGGTACGCTTACCGATCAGTTCGACCGAGCCAAAGGCAAAGCCAACGTGGAAGACACGCTTTCCAAATTCCCGAACATCACCGGCATGGTCGGTCTGTTTGCCTACAATCCGCCGCTGATGCTGGAAGCTCTCAAGCAGGCCGACAAGGTTGGCAAGGTGAAGGTGATCGGCTTCGACGAGGCGGACGAGACGCTCGCGGGCATCAAGGCTGGCTCCGTTCATGGCACGGTGGTGCAGAACCCTTACATGTATGGCTACAAGTCCGTTGAAATCCTCAAGGAACTCGTGGCTGGCAACAACGATGTGATTCCGACCAGCAAGTTCATCGATATTCCGGCCCGCCAGATCCGCCGTGACAACGTGGTGGAATTCTGGTCCGAGCTGAACAAGCTGCTGGGTAAAGATGCCCCGGCTCCGGATGATGCCCCCGCGCCCGTAAAGAAGGGTTGAGTCCCGGCGGTGGAATGAACGCCACCGGCGCGTCCAGCCCATCCAATTGAAGAATTGATCGAGGCGCGGGCGAAGAGCTCGCGCCCTTTTTGAGGAACCCTCAGATTGAGCGACGACCAGAACAAACCACCCCTGCTGGAAGTGCGAAAAGTGTGCAAACGCTTCCCCGGCGTCCGCGCGTTGCACGAGGTCAGCCTGGCGGTGGCCCAAGGCGAGGTGCTCGCCGTGATTGGAGAAAACGGCGCGGGGAAAAGTACGCTCATGAAGATCCTCGCCGGGGTTCAGGGACAGGATATCGGCGACATATTGATTGATGGCAAAACGGTGCAGCTTGATTCCGTCGAAACGGCCCTTGCGAACGGCGTTTCGCTGATCCATCAGGAACTGAATCTCGCGGATAATCTGGATGTGGGTGCGAACATCTTTCTGGGCCGCGAACCCGTCAAAGGCTTGTTCATCGACCGGAAGCGGATTCATCAGGACGCCCGCAAATACTTGGAGATGGTAGGGCTGGAGGTGGATCCCGCGACGATCGTGGGTGAGCTCACGATCGGTCATCAGCAGATGATCGAGATCGCCAAGGCGCTTTCGGTCGACTCGCGCATCCTCATTATGGACGAGCCGACCAGCAGCCTCTCCACCAAGGAGACGGAATCGCTTTTCAAGGTGGTCAAGGATCTGCGCTCGCGGGGGATCAGCGTCATCTATATTTCGCACCGCCTGGGTGAAGTGAAGGAACTGGCTGACCGGGTGGTCGTCCTGCGGGACGGCGAGAACGCCGGAGATCTGGCACGGGAGGAGATCGATCACGACGCCATGGTCAAGCTGATGGTCGGCCGTGATATCAGCCAGTTTTACAGCCGCACCCAGCATGCGCCCGGCGACGTGATGCTCGAGGTTGACAAAGTGCGGACGCCCGTGCATCCCGCGCATGAACTGAGCTTCAAGGTTCATGCCGGCGAGATCGTGGGCATGGCCGGACTCGTCGGAGCGGGGCGGACGGAGATGTTGCAGACCCTGTTCGGGGTGACGCCGGCGTTGGCCGGGCGGATCAAGGTTGCCGGGGAAGAGGTTCAGCCGCAGGCCCCGATCGACGCCATTGAACTTGGCATGGTGTTGGCCCCGGAGGATCGCAAGCAACAGGGCGTGGTATTGGAAATGTCAGTGCGCGACAATCTGAGCCTGGCCAGCCTGCGACGCGATCAGAACAAGGGTTTCCTCAATCGTCAGAAGGAGCGCGAGATCAGTGCGGAAATGATTGGTAAGATGCGGGTCAAGACCCCGACTGAACATCAGATCGTGCAATTTCTTTCCGGCGGCAATCAACAGAAGGTCGTGCTTGGCAAATGGCTGGCAATGGAACCCAAGGTGTTGCTGCTCGATGAACCGACCCGCGGCATCGACGTGGGAGCCAAGCAGGAGATTTACAAATTGATGGAAGAATTGGCCGGGCGCGGGGTGGCGATCCTGTTCGTTTCAAGTGAGATGGAAGAGGTGATCGGCATGTCCGACCGGACGCTGGTGATGCACGAAGGCTGCATCACCGGGGAACTGCCGCGGGACGAATTATCCGAAGAATCGATCATGCAACTGGCCACCGGCAAGAGTTTGAACTGAGATGAAAAAAGTATTGGGCATATTTGGATTGTTGGCGGCGGTGTTTCTGATCACTGCAATGGCCAGCGATTCGTTCCTGAAACCGTATAACCTGGAAAACCTGATCCGCCGTACCGCCTTGTTCGGCATCATCGGGATCGGGGTTGCCTTTGTGATCATCACCGGCGGAATTGATCTGTCGATAGGGTCCGTGGTCTGCCTGATCGGGTGTGGGTTTCCGTTCATGGTCATGGAGCTGAAATGGTCGGTCGGCCTGGCGGTGTTCGTGGTGTTTCTCGCCTCGCTGCTGATCGGTCTGTTGCATGGCACGCTGGTGACCAAGTTGCGATTGCAGCCCTTCGTGGTGACGCTCTGTGGACTGCTTTTCTATCGAGGGGTGACCCGTGGATTCACCCGTGATCAGACGATGGGCTTTCGCAATGAACTCGGCGAGTTTCGCAAGATCGCCACTGCGGAAATCGACATTCCGGGCATGGCGTTTGGAATTCCGATGCCGTGTATCATTCTGCTGATTGTGGCGGTGCTGTCGGGACTGTTCCTGAATTACACCATTTACGGGCGCTACCTGCTGGCCTTGGGACGTAACGAGCAGGCCGCCAAGTACAGCGGCATTAACACCGATCGCATGATCATGGTCGCCTACGTGATCTGCTCTCTCTTGGCTGGACTGGGTGGAATGCTGTTTGTTTTGGATGTCGGCTCGGCTCAACCCTCCGATTTTGGCAATTTTTATGAGCTTTATGCCATTGCGGCCGCGGTTCTGGGTGGCTGCAGTCTACGTGGAGGGGAAGGCTATATCACCGGCGTCATCATTGGTGCAGCCCTGATGCAGGTCCTCAAGAACATGATCAATCTCATCGATGCCATTCCGACGAACATCGAATATGCGGTGATTGGAGCGGTGATTCTTTGCGGCGTGGCGGCCGATGAAGTCGTCAAACGGGCGGCTGCCAAGCGCAAGGCTTCCCGAGAGTTTGAGGCTGCCAAGGCGTCCTGAAGCCTGTGTTCAGGTCTGTTAAGCAATCGCAAAAACGCTTGGCGCAGGGACTTCCCAGAGGCTAGCCTGTCGTTCAATGACGCCCAGCGCCTCACCAGAACGCCGCGAAGCCGTGGCCGCCCTAGTCGACCGGACGGTGACGAACACTCCGGTGTATGACATTCACACGCACCTCTACGATCCTGCGTTTGGTGACCTGCTGCTTTACGGAATCGACGATCTGCTCGTTTATCATTACCTCGTTTCCGAGGGGTTTCGTCAATTTGACCTGGATTTCGATACTTTCTGGTCAATGGGCAAGGAACAGCAGGCGGATGCGATCTGGGATGCCCTGTTCATCAAACATTCCCCAATTTCGGAAGCCTGCCGCGGCGTCTTGACCACCTTGAATCTGCTGGGGCTCGACGTGAAAAAGCGCGATCTGCCATCGCTGCGGAAGTGGTTCAAGGACTGGGACAAAGACAAGTATACCACCCACGTGATGGATACCGCCAAGGTGGCGACCATCAGCATGACCAACTCCCCGTTTGATCAGGTCGAGCGCGCGGTTTGGGAAAAGGGATTCAATCGCGATGAACGCTTCACTTCCGCATTGCGCATTGATCCGCTCCTGCTGGATTGGAAGAGCGCCAGTGAGGATATGGCGCAATGGGGTTATGATGTGACGACGGATCTGTCGGAGCGAACGATTTCAGGCGTACGCAAATTTCTCGAGGATTGGACGCACAAGATTGATGCCCAATACCTCATGGTGTCACTCCCGCCGAGTTTCTGCTATCCGGGCGACAGCGAATGTGCCCGCATTATGGAGACGGCCGTGCTGCCGCACTGTCGGGAACATGGGCTGCCTTTTGCCATGATGCCGGGGGTAAAGCGGGGTGTGAATCCGTTGCTCAAACTGGCCGGTGACGGATTGGCTTCCGCCAATGTCGCTTCGTTCAGCAATCTGATTGCGGCCCATCCGGACAACAAGTTTCTCATCACCGCGCTCGCGCGAGAGAATCAGCACGAACTGATTGTTGCCGCCCGCAAATTCCGCAACCTGCACGTGTTCGGCTGCTGGTGGTTCACCAATATACCGTTTCTGATCAACGAAATGACGAGCATGCGCATGGAGCTGCTGGGATTGAGCTTCACCCCGCAACACTCCGACGCCCGCGTTCTCGATCAGATCCTGTACAAATGGAATCATTCCCGGAAGATTATCGGAAACGTGCTGACGCAGAAGTACTTCGACATCATGGAGACCGGTTGGGAGCCGACTTCCGCCGAAATCGAACGTGATGTGAAGGAATTGTTCGGAGGCGCCTTTGTCAATTTCACCAGCGGAGATTCGTTGAGTTCAGCGACTCAGCAGTTCTTCCACCGGCAGGAACAGGCGCTGGCCGCCGAACCCGCGTGACCGATCAGGTCTCCTTCGGTGGGGGCTCGTTGAGCTGGGACCAGAAGCTGCCGATGCTGGCGAGGGTCTTCACAAATTCCGACACCCCGATCGGTTTCACGACGAAAGCATTGGTTCCCAAACGATAGCTTTCTTCGAGGTCGGACGGTTCCGTCGAAGAGGTCATGACCACAATTGGTGTGGAACTCATTTCGGGGTGGGTTTTCACGTCGCGCAAGACTTCCAGCCCATCAACCTTGGGCATTTTGAGATCCAGCAGGATGACTGCCGGGTTGCCCGGTGCCCGGTCGGCGTAGCGTCCGCGCCGATGCATGAACTCCAAAGCTTTTTCGCCGTCTTCAACCACCTCCACGCGCTGATCCAGTCCATACGGCTTCAAGGCGGCCAAGGTGAGCTCAACTCCATGGGGGTCATCTTCAGCCAGCAGAACTGTGCGTGGTTGTGCCATCTCAGAAAACTATCGGACATGCGGGCCGAACAATGGAATCCGTACCGCTACGGATCTGATTGGGATCATCTATGGAGGGTTTCGCAGATTGCAGTTCCGCTCAGGAATCACCTGTCAAATCGTGTGAATTCGGGAGGCAGCCGGGCGGAGGATCATTCACTATCGCCCAGAAATTTCCGACCTCGCGGATCGCGTTGACGAATGCGCCGACATCGATGGGTTTGACGACATATCCGTTTGTGCCGAGTTCGTAGCTGGCGACCCGGTCGCTTTCCTCTTTGGAAGAGGTCATGATCACGACGGGGATCAGCTTGAGGCTGGCGGTCTTGCGAATCTCTTTCAGCACTTCGAGACCGTCTACTTTTGGCATCTTGAGATCCAGGAGCAGAACGGCTGGGTTGCCCTCGGGGAATTCCGAATATTGGCCGCGGCGGAAAAGGTAGTCGAGGCACTCCTCTCCGTCGTTAACCACCTGAACATCGTTGGCCAGATTGAAGGATTTCAGGGCACTGAGCGTGAGTTCCACTCCGGCGATATCGTCCTCGGCCAGCAGGATTCTTTTGAGTCCGTTCATGATCTGAAATCGTTCCGACGGTTGATCTGCCGGTTCACCGGCTACGCATGCGTCCCTTGTGCAGAATTCGGCGTGCGGAATCCAATACGCGGGAATTGATCTTCAATCCGGCTGCCTTGATCGCGTCCAGATTGACTCCGAAGGTGACAAATGGGCGACTCGGCAGGAATCGTACGGTTCCACCCCGTTCGAGAAAATCTGCGCTGTCGGACACGATCAGAATCGGCTGTTTTTTCAAGCGGGCGAGCACCGCCTCCAGGTCGACATCACTGGAACCACCCAGATATAGAATCTGGCAGGCCGTTAATTCGGTTTCGATGTTCTCGATCTGCCGAATTTTGAAGGGCCGGTCATTGGCCGTCTTGGTTCCGGCGGTCTGTTCCAATGTCTCGCCCAGCTTTTTGTCTTGGTAGACCGCGATGTTGATGGGGCCCTTCTTGCCGGCAAAGGCGCTGTCGGGCCAGGTTGTGTAGCGACTCAACGCGAGCAGATACGCAGATTTGATTTCAAGAGGATTGCAGTCCGGCCGGCTTGGCCGCGGCACAGCATGGTCCCTGCAAATATTACAACGACCGACAGCCAAGTTTTTCTCCCAATTACGCTCACTACGTCAGTGCTTACGAGTCCTTGATGAAACCTTTAGAAACTGGCCTTGAGCTGACCATATACGCCGCGCGGTAGCTGTCCCGCCGCAGGTGAAATGGGCGCCGCTGCGAATTCCGGATGATTGGCGTCGAGCAGGTTTTGACCGACAATCGACAGTTCGAGATTTTTGCGGGCCTGCCAGGCGACCTGTAGATCCATCGACATGTAGTTGTCGATCGTGCCCGCAGTGGTTGTGACCTTGTCCACCACCCGGACGGACGCGTCGAATTCGAGGTCTGGGGTCACATCCCACGAGCTGGTGAGACGCAATTGGTGTTCCGGCGAAGTCGCTTCCGCGGTGGCGGTCGAGGCATCGGTGCCACCGCTTTTGTTTCGCAGGTCCACTTTCTGAGCGGTGTAGGTGCCGGATAAACGCCAGTCGTCGCGCAAGCGCCAGACACTGGACAGTTCGACCCCATATGCCTCGCCTTTCCGAAGGTTGGCATAGCACAGCGGAACGGGCAGGGCGGCACCGATTACTTCCAGGGTTGCGAGGTCATCGTAGTCGTTCTAAAAGGTGGCGAGGTCCATGGAAAGGGCCTCAGTCGGGCGTAACCGGTATCCGATTTCGTAGGCGCGAAGCTTCTCTGAATCGAGACCGGTGTGAGGGTTGATTGTTGTCGGGATCGGCGTCGCCTGCGTGACGGTCACGTCGTGCTGCACGACGGTGGGGGTCGAGATTCCTTGAGAGACAGCGGCCCACATTGACCACGATTCATTGGGCGTCCACATCAGGCGAATGTTGGGCAACGGATCCCAGCCGCTGAATTCGTTGTACTGGCCCTTGATACCAAGAGAAACAGTCAGCTGTTCGGGAACGAGTCCATACTCCAGATCAGCGAAGGCACCGAACAAATTCAGGCGCCGGACACTGGAGGTGAAAACAAGTGAGCCGGGGGTGGCGTCCAGGGGGACGTCGATCCAGCGATAGTTCAGCCCGACGTTCAGCTCGGTGCGTTCATTCAGCTTACGGCGGTATGTCCATCGATATCGAACTGGTGGAGCCCACCGTCAATTTGCGTACCGTCCATCCGGCTGCCGTCGTAGTAACTTTGGAAATTCAATTCTGAACCGTCGTCCACCACATGATGGACCTTGGCAATGAAGTGGCCTCCAAACGATGTCGTGGGATCGGAACCGGTCGGGGAAGCCACCAGACTTTGGTCAGCATCTTGTCCCCAGGCCGCACCCTGCAAAGTGATTCGAGTCTGATCGGTGGGCAGACTGTCGATCCGGAATCCACCGCGCAGTTGACTGAAGTCGTCGCCACCTTCAACTCCGTTCAACATCATCGTTTCATCCCGATGGAAGGTCTTGATGTAAGCGCGATAGCAAGAGTGTTCGTTGATCTTGCCGCCGTGACGGATCATGCCGAATCCCTGCTCAAAGGTGCTTCCGCCGGCCTTGACCAAGGTGCCTTGGGTGTCTTCAGCCGGTTTGGTGATGATGTTGATCACACCGTTGACGGCATTCGCCCCCCAAGAAGTGCCGCCGGGACCGCGAACCACCTCGATGCGCTCGCTGTCGTCCATCGCCGTGTCCTGTTGGTCCCAGAACACGCCTCCGAACACCGGAGTGTAAAGCGATCGGCCGTCCTGTAGCGCGAGCAGCTTGTTCGCGTATTCCTCGTTCAGGCCTCGAATGGAGATCGCCTACCGGCGTGAGTCGATGCGGGCAACCTCAACTCCCGGAGCCAGACGCAGGGCTTCGGGGATGGACCTGACGCCGGACCGGCGAATGTCCTCCGCCGTGATGACATGTACGGCGGCGGCCGTTTTCCGGACCTCGACTTCCTTACGCGCGACCGTGCTGACCTTGATTCGAGCCAATTGCTCCAAGTTTAGCCATCCCAGATCCATCGAGGGCTCTGCCTCAACATTCTGACTAGGTTCAGCGGTCTGGGCTTCGGTTGCCTGGGTTGAGAGGTCCCGAAATGCCAGTAACAAGGCAAAGCATCAAAATCGGGTGCTTCATGGGGCGATTATTTACCCCGAGCGGCGAGGAGACGAAGGATTAATCCCCGGACAATTCGTCAGGAATCAAACATCCGGTTCCGAAGGAGTTTCAGGAAAGGGGACCGATGACGTTCAATGACGCCATTCGAACGCGCGCTTCTTGAGGGCGTAGAGATAGCCGATGAAGAGAATGGCGACAAAGGTCAGCATCGATCCGAGGATGACCGGTGCGTTCGTAGCGAGCTGTTCCTTGTAGACGACGGCCCACGGATAGAGGAATACGACCTCGATGTCGAAGAGGATGAACAACATCGCAACGAGGTAAAAACTCACCGAGAGTCGCGGAGATCCTTCGCCTTCTGGCAGCATTCCGCACTCGTAAGCGGTATCCTTCATCCGGTTGGGCGTGAGCCGGTTGCGGTTGACGATATTGCCGACCATGGTGGATCCAAATGATGCGCCGATAACAAAAGCTGCGCCGAGCAGGGCGAGCAGCAAAACCGGGATATATTCGATCAATTGCGAATCAGGCGTTTCCATCGGCGCGCAACATAAGGAACGACGCCTTACCCGTGCAAGTGGAATTGGTTTCGGGACCCGCGATTTGCTTGGTTTTGAGTTGAAAACGACTGCTTTGCACTCTACTTTGCGCGACCTGATTGTCCCTTTCCGAGGCGCCTAAAGAATAGCTTTACCGTTTGCGTATGAAATTTTCTCCAACCACCAAGTCGGCCACGTTCGCATTCTCTCTCATCGAATTGGCCATTGTGGTCGCGGTTCTCGGCGTGATCGCAGTGATTGCGATGCCCAATCTTTTCTCAGCCCGCAAGACGGCGGAGGACAAGATCTGCATCGCCAACCTCAAGACCATTGTTCACGCGAAGGAGCAGTGGGGGTTCGATAACGGCAAGAAGGAAACTGATGAGCCGGACTACAACGATATCAAGCCCTACCTGACCAGAACGCAGACTCAGAACATCTGTCCGATCGGCGGGAAATATACGATTGGGCCGCTGAGCGAGGATCCAAGCTGCGAATACGCGGAGCTGGGTCACGAAATTGATACCGGCGAATAGGAAATATTCGCATTGACTCAAATGGGCCCCAGGCTGATTTTAGTTCAGATTCTTTGACAATTTCCGCGCCCGGTTGACCCACTCCGTTTCCTGCTTACGCTGGAATTCGGGGGTCAATGTCTCCTCCCTCAAGACATCCTCAACCAATTGCCGGGCGCGGATCTTTTTTTCTTCTGATCCTGCGCGCAGCAAGGCCTCAGCAAGCCGGACCCGCGGTTGGGCGTAGGAATTTTGTTTTAACGCCTGTTCCCAGATGTCGATCGCCGTTTCGTGCTCTCCCAGTTCAGTCATGCATTCGCCCACGGCGATCAGTGAGCGCCCATATTCGTGTTTGGGATTCTCCATGCACACCTCTTCAAATCGGTCTTTCGCTTCGCCGAAGCGTTTCTGCGCCATCAGGCAATGTCCATGATGAGCCCGGGCGTCGATGTCGCCCGGTTCCCGCTCCAATGAAGCGAGATAGTTTTTCTCGGCCTCAGTGTAGTTGCCTTGCCGGAAATGAATGTCCGCCAGTTCAAGATAATGGTGAGCTTTGTCGAGGTGATGGATCTGCTGTTCCAGTTCCTTGATTCGTTTGCGGTCAGAAAATCCCGGCATGGAGAAGCCGATGCCGCCTCCGTGCTGGCGGTACACCAGGAAGTAGTAGAGCGGAGCGTTGATGATCGGGAAGATGATGATGAACACAACCCACATCCATTGCTCCTGCCGAAAGGCGTCCACCAGCATCCAGACGGCGAACAACCAAAAGATGAGCATGAGCGGGTTGGTCCACAACGCGCTTAAATTCCATGAAAAAAGAAAGGCCAGCATTTCAATTCAACTCTGCTTTCCGACTCCGGTGGGGATTTTAGCAACTGACCGGCCCTTGCCAATGCTGATCCGTCAGGGGCCGCTTACGGTTGGTTCGTTCCCGGCCAAACGAGGAGCGCAGCACCCCCGAGCAACAATACGATCAGGAGCACCATGGTTTGGGCGTTCATCCTGGGGATGAAGCGTGGCACTTGATCCTGGTAGGCTTCGTAGTCGTCGAACATCTCTCTCAATTGTTGCTCTTCGAATCGTGCCTTGGCGTTCAACAGCAAGGTCATGGCAAAGGTCGAGCCCAGGGCAGGCAGGCTGTTCCATGCCAAGCCCCATGCCAGTCCCAGCAGGGTCAGGCTGGAGTAGAGCGGATGGCGGACCCAGGCGTAGATCCCGTGACGGATCAACCGGGATTCATCTTTTGGCACGGGATAGGCCGTGCGGTTGCGACCGAGTACCCGCGCGCCGGCGACGCCGAAGATTGCCCCCATCACGAACAGTATTCCCGCAATGCCGAGTTGTCCGTTGGTTGCCGCGTTTGCCTTGCCCATCGGACCGGTCACTCCCACCAGACCCATCATGACAAACTGCGCGAGCACCCATCGGCCACCGCGTTCTTCAAATTTGGATAGGTAGCCCATCAGCATCCGTTGGACGTGATCATCCAGACATTCCTTGGTCTCGAAACGACAATTTCCGCGTATCAGCAATATCGGGTCATTCCCGGGCAAATGATGTCAAGCCGGTGGCGGCGAAAAAACGATGATTGATGCAGGCCGGCAATGGGGTCGACCAAAACAAAGAATACCAATCATGCATTCGACTGAACTCATCAACTACGTCATCTCATTCTCCGCCGCCTCTCTTCCGGTCATCTATCTTTTCTGCGTCGCGCGCGGTATCAAGGGTGACCTTGAGCGCACTGACCTGATCGCCGAAGAACCGGGCCAGACCCACAACACGGCGATCATCGACCTGCACGCGTCGGACGGTCATGCCCCTCACGCTGCCGGTGAGGATCTGCACCACGAGGGCCTTGCCTTCGCACATTGATCTGAGGAACTGAGACAGATAAAACGCTTG
>Ga0055584_100002332_pt1 | contig 18802 bp, 23 predicted proteins | sample OSDHelmetaG_FD_58716 | JGI IMG/M metagenome (GOLD analysis project Ga0055584, IMG submission 58716) | Pelagic marine sediment microbial communities from the LTER site Helgoland, North Sea, for post-phytoplankton bloom and carbon turnover... | ecosystem: Environmental > Aquatic > Marine >... | reverse complement strand
GAGCTCGGCTTCCCTGTAGCCTGGGGTATGACGCGTGAAATGGGTAATACAATTGGCGCATGGTGGGATGACGATAGAAATTTTATCCAGCCTAGTGAATTCCTAATTACCAATACCGGTAAGGTGCTTGCTTCTACTTATAGTAGTTCTCCGGTAGGTCGCATGGATCCCGAGGATGCATTGGCTGTAGCTAATTTTATTATTAAGCGACTTAAGTAAAACATCTTCGAATATACCTCATGATGTATCGTCCAGGGTCGGGATTAATTTGCAGCATCACGAACGTATACGCATAAATAATCATCGCCATCTTCCTCGCACCAGCACACATCTAAACCACCTCTGTAACCAGGATCCATGCCTGGAATTGTTGCGGTCCTATTCGGCCAAATAGTCTGAGCCAGACCCTACGCGGTCTGGTATTTCCTCGGATCACCTGATTACGAATATAGACATGACAGTAATTATTCAGCTGACTCCTAATCTCGTCAACATGATGAATATTAAAATAATTTGAAACGCCTGAGTTATGCAAACATAGAATAAATACCTGTATGGGCAGATAATAAAACTATGACTTTTGATCATCGAAAAATAAGTTTCTGGCACGACAGCCTGCCCGAGCGGGTAAAACCAAGACAAGCGCTAGATGCTGACACTCAGGTTGACGTAGCAATCGTAGGTGCCGGCTATACAGGTCTGTGGACAGCCTATTATCTGAAGCAAATTGATCCCTCGCTGAATATCGCAGTGCTTGAAGCGAAGATAGCGGGCTTCGGTGCATCCGGACGTAACGGTGGCTGGTGCACTCCACATATATCGAGTATTGAACGCTGGCTGGATGATCCGCTCCATAAAAATGCTGCTCTACGTCTTAAACGCTTAATGATCGAGACAGTGTCTGAAATCGGACGTGTCACTAAACGAGAATCTATCGATTGTCATTATGAGCGATCCGGTGCGCTGGAAATTGCCGTATTGCCAGCTCAGCTAGAATGGCTAAAGGAAGAATTTGAGCATCAGCGAGAACTTGGCTTCGGTGATGAGGTGTATAGCTGGCTCGATTCAGATGAGTTAAGTCAATTGATTAAAGTTGACAAAGCACTTGCCGGAATTCGTGCTCACCAATGCGCAGTCGTGCATCCTGCGAGACTCGCACGTGGTCTGGCTGATTGCGTTGAGAGAGCCGGTGTCAAAATTTTTGAACACAGTCCTGTACAAACGATCAATAAGAATGAATTAGTTTGTGTTAACGCCAGGGTAAGGGCCGATACTATTCTATTGGCGACAGAAGGCTATAGCGCAGGACTATCTGAACATAAACAACGGTTGATTCCAATTCATTCAATGATGGTGGCAACCGAGCCGCTCACTCAGAAACAAATTGACGAACTTGGCTTTAGTGCTCGCTATACTTTTGCCAACTCGGATCGTGTCACCACCTATGGTCAACTCACTGCCGATAATCGCCTTGCTTTCGGTTGTCGCGGTAACTATCTTTTTGCATCAGGTATCCAGCACAATTTTAAGCCAAACGATCCTGAGTTTGAACTCGTCCGAAATACATTGTTACGTTTTTTCCCAACTCTTCAAGGCGTTCGATTTACACATGCATGGGGAGGCGCGATGGGTGTTTCTCGCTCACTACGTCCCTCGGTAAATTTCGATAAGGACAGACGCTTTGGTTGGGCCGGCGGTTTTTTCGGCAATGGCGTAGCCAGTACTCATCTGGCAGGGCAAACTCTCGCCGATCTTGTCACAGATAAAAATAGCGAGCGCCTCAACACGCCCTGGGTGAACCCCACGCATGCGAATCGCCACTGGGAACCAGAACCCTTACGCTGGCTTGGTGTCCATTCAACCAGGACACTAATGGGAATTGCGGATCGTTTTGATTATCAGGGTGGAAAATTCGGCTCGTTATGCGCAAAAACACTGGATAAGTTCATGCCGAATCTGTAGTTTTGAAAACAATACAGTTGTCGCTAAAACTGAGAACCTGATGACGTCGCAAACCTAAGCTGATCAAAAAGGAGCACTTGAAATATGAAATCTGCGCAATTAGGAAAACTATTTTTCAGAACACCCTGTTTTGTAATTTCTGCCACCCTTCTACTACTCCTTAGCTCCTGCTCACCTGATGAAGTAGCCGTAGAAACTGACGCGCTTGAGCTTGATGCTGAAGACGATCTTGCTACAAGAGCAGGTGCGCCTTTATTTGATGGTATGGGTGATCATCATCATCCGATCACAAGCACTGACCCAGATGCACAACGTTATTTTGATCAGGGTCTGATTATTGATTTTGCATTCAATCATGCTGAATCAGTACGATCTTTTCGCGCTGCACAAACACTCGATGCGAACTGTGCAATGTGTTACTGGGGTGAGGCACTTGCGCTTGGTCCTAATATTAACGTCACCAGTAACGGTAAAGTCATCATGAGTGACGAGGACAGAGTTAAGGCGTACGCTGCTATCCAAAAAGCATTGGCGCTTAAGAATAATAGCTCTGAAGCAGAACGTGATTACATCGACGCATTGGCCACTCGCTACAACGGTAACCCAGCTACGCCACGTGCTCCTCTTGATGAAGCTTATGCCAATGCAATGCGGAAATTACATCACAAGTACCCTGACGATGATGATGCTGCTTCCCTGTTTGCAGAGTCTATGATGAACACCATGCCCTGGGATTATTGGCTTGACCCTGAGAACCCTCGAGCATTAACCGTTGAAGTACTCGAGGCCCTTGAAACTGTGCTTGAGAGAGCACCCAGGCATCCTCTGGCAATCCATTTATATATACATGCTGTGGAAGCGTCATCACAACCGCAACGCGCAGAAGTGCATGCGGATACCTTGAGCGATTTAGTACCCGGTGCCGGACATCTGGTACATATGCCCTCTCACATTTACTGGCGTGTCGGTCGCTATGCTGATGCTTCTGCTGCTAACGTCAGAGCAGCAGCAGTAGATGAATCCTATATTGCGGCGTGCAATGCACAGGGTTTTTATCCTGCTGCATATTACCCACACAATATTCACTTCTTATGGGCAGCATCGAGCATGGAAGGACGCAGTGCCTTGGCAATTGAATCAGCACGAAAAGTAGCTGCTAATGTCAGGTTGGAAATGATAGAGCAATTTCCGGGAGTAGAGTTCTTTAATACCATTCCTCTTTTAGCATTGACTCAGTTTGGTCGCTGGAACAAGGTATTAGCTGAGCCCGCACCGCCAGAGAACCTCAAGTTTTCCACGGCTATCTGGCACTACGCGCGTGCGACGGCTTATGCAAAAACTGGTGATATAGATGCGGCGCGTGCGGAGCACACCAAAATGCTACCGCTTCGAGAGGAGAGCGGAGTGACCTACCTTGACAGTATTTATTATCCGGCCACCAGACTCTTAACTATCGCAGATGCCTTAATGTTAGGTGAGATAGCAATGGCAGAAGAAAAACATGATGAAGCAATTATGCATTTTCGGCTTGCAGTCGATACGCAGGATGCCCTGCCCTATACCGAGCCGCCTTTTTGGTATTACCCAACCCGTCATACACTTGGCAAGGCATTATTGCTTACTGGTGATGCTGCTGGAGCTGAGCAAGTATATCGCTCAGATCTTAAACAGTACCCGAGAAATGGTTGGGCAATGTATGGTTTGATTCAAGCACTAGAAGCTCAGGATAAAAATACAGCCGAGATTCAAGAACGATTTAACAACGTCTGGGCACAGTCTGACATAAGTTTACCCGCATCCCAGTTCTGATATATTGACTGGTGAAGCATACCTTAATAAATTTTAGTATTTATCGAAAAGGAAACTGTAAATGGCAAAGATAAAAGGTGGTTGTTTGTGCGGCCAAATCCGTTATGAAAGCGATGCGGAACCTTTATTATCGGTTTTATGTCATTGCATCAATTGTCAAAAGAATTCGGGTACCGCCTATTCGACAAATGTTGCGATACAAAGAGGGGAAATAACAATCCACGGAGAGCCTTCAAACTATGTTGATTCAAGCGATACTGGGAATGCTGTCAGTCGCTTTTTCTGCCCGAACTGCGGTTCCGCGCTATTAAGTGAATCAGATGGACTCGAATTGACTATTCTTAAGGCCGACACATTGGATGATACTTCCTGGTTAACGCCAACAATGGAAATCTATTGCGAAAGTGCACAGGAATGGACGAAGCGCCATGAGGAATTAGAGTCTCATCCAAAAATGCTGCCGCTATAATTGTTAATTTATAAGTCGAAGACTCAGAACCTTAGCCAATCTATTCGTCAGATGTTAAACGTTTCGATTTATGAGCCAGACTCTCATTTAAACTTTATTACATAGACCAGCTATTGCTCTCAGAGTCATAAGTAAAGTGTCTGGGCTTACTGCGGTCTTCAGCCAACAAATCTTCAACACTCGGTTTACCCTGTAAGGCCTTTTCAATAGCGAGATGCATGGCTTTTCGATTGTTTAAATATACTTCATTGTAGTCAATATTTTTGGAATCTTTACATAACTCCGGGTGCACCCAAACCATGCATATAATGCCAATATCTTCGCATTTTGACGTGTCGATCAAACCCGCTTCCACTGCATCCAATACACCATCGGCAATACCTGCCTGTACTGGTCCGGCGAACACATCTACATCCAACATTTTCTTCAACTGCACTTTTGGTACCATTAAGGTAGTCGGTTTTACCATCTTGTCACCATCTACCAAGGCGAATAGTCTTGAAAACCCTGCCGACTGACCCATCATACTGGCCATGCCCTGGCCTATAGGTTCACTTAATTCACCAATTGCGATTTCAGGTTCTGTCCAATAGGGCTCACTACTACCTGCAACCATAGCCTCTCCAAAACGAATCCCAATATTGTTATCTGTCATTATCTTGTTTTCCTTAAGAGTTTTAATTATTAGTATTTTTTATAATCTTCATCTACACATTGGCCAAACCTGATACCACTTACTACAATTAAACTCATCTTCACATCGTTTTAGCTGAGCGCCATATTCGCCAGCGGTCGCAGACACTTTATTTGCATATTTGACCAGGTCAGGTTTCTTTTTGTAACTGCCACGTTTATAACCACCTCTTCCTTCATGATAGGCAAGATATAAATTTTTCGCGTCCCACTTTGAAATACCAAGTTGTTTGTGGGTCTTATTGTTATACCAACCAATGAAGTCAAGTGCGTCTTCCATATCCCCACGACTTCTAAAAAAACCTCCACGCTCTTCTTTATATTCTTTCCATACAGGGTTTTTCGCCTGCGCATATCCTTTTGCCGACGACTTTCGTCCCAATGGTACAAATAAGAACCAGTCAAAAGGTGTTTTCGCATTACCCTTATAGCTGGATTCATGCCTGACAAAGGACATCAAAATATGCTTCGGTACCCCCCATTTGGACTCTGCCTGCTTGGCATAGTCATACCAATCAGGTTTTTGTTCAAATACCGAACAAAGATCACCCTGTCTCTTGGGCGGCGCCGACGAACAAGCCGTCAGCATGAGCGTAACAATAAACAATAATATGGCTGTTCTCATGCGTGTAATCATTTTTGAAAATCGTTTGTCAGAGCGTATCATACTACTCTGAACTGTCTCCAGTCTGGCTATTCACTTTATTTTAACAATACATTTATAGAAACTTGAGTCGAAAATAGACAGGCAATAATTTATCTTTGTCACTTTGTAAAAAAACATGTCGCACTTACTCTATATCCATGGCTTTCTCAGTTCGCCCACATCATTAAAAGCTGTGCAAGTCAGACAATGGTTAAGTGAGCATCGGGCAGATATTCAATATCATTGTCCGTCTTTAACAGCCTATCCAGAGCAAACCCGTCAAACGCTGGAAAGTATTGTCGAGGAATTATTGCCCGAACCCGTTTACATAATGGGAAGTTCCCTCGGTGGTTTTTGGGCGACTTGGTTAGTCGAAAAATACGGTTTGCGAGCTGTGTTAATTAATCCCGCGGTAAAGCTGGAGATGTTTAAAGCTGACTATATCGATGTAGAATTGAAAAACTATCACAGCGATGACACTTACATATTGTCCGAAACAGACGTTAAGGATCTTAAGGCAGCGGATATCAAAAACATTCAATATCACAATAATTATTGGTTAATGGTACAAACGGGTGATGAAACTCTGGATTATCGCTTTGCTGTAGAAAAATACGCTAGATGTAAGCAGTTAGTTGAAAACGGTGGCGATCACAGTTTTCAAAATTTTGAAGACAAAATTGCTGATGCTATTGATTTTTTGTTTCTTTAGTACGGAAATAAGTAAAGGTGCCTGTGCTCAATGCAAGCCCAAAATCAGGGTTTGACAGAATTTACAATCACATCGACAAGATCTGTATCTGAAAGCACTATCCTGCCAGAAAAACCCTCATAATCGCCTGTCTGGCCTTGTGGTTGACCGTTGCTGGATAGTCGTACACCGACAATAATTTCCGGGAAACGTGAAAGCGACATATTTGGCATCATTGCCATACTGTCATCGAGTTTGACGCTTAAGGGAATTTCCCCTGCTGTACCTTTATACACTGCCAGTGGCATTGGCGGTCCTTCTGCCGCTCGCGCGAAGACAAACATTGTCGTGTTCGGATCAACGTTGTTTTGAAGATCCGCTGTTATTGAAACACTCACTGTAATCGACTTATCTACAGTGGCTGATTGTGAAGCATCACCCGAATCGGCTGTAGTGCTGCTAGCACCTATTTGAGCTAAAAGATTTTCGACCTGTTGATAGACCTCGCTATCAGGTTCAAGGCTTGTTTGTAAGCGACGCCAATGTGTCAGGGTTTTTTCACTCTCTCCAGATTGCAATGCGGCAAAACCGGCTAACCATAGAGCACGACTATTATTTGGTTCAATACTCAAGGCCTGATCCAATAATTGTGCAGGTTTTCCGGTCAAACGGTTGTCATGCAAAAGCGCCAATACTTCGGCATAGTCGACTAAGATAGCCGGATTATCCGGACGCAGTTGATAGAGTTGCTGATAAACGCTGACTGCATCAGCATAACGTTTTAATTCAGCATATACCTGTCCCAGGGCGATACGGCTTTCTATATTATTCGGGTTTTTCTCAACATCCTCTTCTACAGATCTGATGAATTCTGCTAAACCTGCTTCTGAATTTTCTAAGTTTTCGAGTTGAACATTTTGTTCGCCTGACAGGGCCTGCTCGTTTCCTATTTGTTGATACACCAGAAGGGAAAGTAGCGGCACTAGCATTGCAACAATTATTGCCAATACAGTATTTCCGGATTGACTCTGTTCTACTACTGCGTCTTGTTTGCGTAAATCATCAGCGGCAATTTTTTCCAGCTCAAGGCGATAATGTTTATATTGATCCTCAGTGATTTCTCCGCTTTCTAACTCCCGTTTTAAGTCATTCAAATGACTCGTCACGACTTCAACATTAACCGCATCGCGTTCGACAGTAGTTGTCTGTGCTTTTTTGGATAATAAAGGTCGGAGCAAAAATACAACCACGATCACTGCAAGCGCCACACTAAATAGCATAAACATCATTCTTTTTCTGTCTCAGGTTCCAATAATTCACGTACTTTTTGTAATTCCACTTCTGTTACTGCATCTTCATCTTGCGAACTACCTGCTCTGCTAAACCGAAAAAGACAAACAATACCGACAATAAAAAGGATAAGAGGTGTTAACCATAACAAACTTGTTTTCATCGCAAACCTGGGCTTATACAAAACAAAATCACCATAACGATTCGTCATGAAATCAATAATTTCAGTATTCGAATTTTCACCCAGTACTTGTTGATATAGCTCAGAACGAAGATCTTGCGCGAGTGGTGCATTTGAATCCGCCAATGACTGATTTTGACAGACCAAACAGCGAAGCTCAGTCGAGAGCTCACGGAAGCGTTGCTCTTGCGATTCGGTTTCAAAAGGATAACCCGCTATTTCGGCACATACATTTATTGACAACAGAATTAACAGGCATAAATGTATTAATCTATGCATCATTGCCACCTTTCAGTAATTCTATTTTTGGCAGTAAAATAGTTTGCCATTGCTCCCAGCTTATCGGGCCGACATGCTTGTAACGAATGATGCCATCTTTATCGATAATAAATGTTTCAGGTGCACCGTAAAGACCCCAGTCGATTGCGACTTTACCATCCAGGTCGATTGCGCTCGCTACATAGGGATCACCATATTCCTTTAACCAGGCGATGCCCTTGTCTGGCTCATCTTTATAAAACAAACCGTAAATTGGCACGATTTTGCTAGCGGCTATCTCCATTAACACAGGGTGTTCATGACGGCACGATACACACCAGGTTGCCCAGATATTTAGCAGACTCACCTGACCATCCATGTCACTTTGGTTTATTAAGTGTTCGGGATTCCCGAGCTTGCTTAGTGCAAAAGCAGGTGCCGGCTGATCAATCAAAGGTGAAGGCAATAAGCGTGGGTTCAGTCCCAGACCGATAAAAAAAACCACCATCAATACAGCGAGCACACCGAGGGGCAATAAATACACCCAACGATTTGGCTTAACTTTTCCCGCCTCAGCCGGCTGCGACATGATTCGAATCCAGCTTAAGTTTCTCCTGTTTGACCTCACTACGATAGCGTTTATCAGTTACAGCGATCAGACCGCCAAGTGACATGACGAAACCTCCCAGCCAAATCCAGAGAATAAAAGGCTTGTAATAAAGACGAACAGACCAGGCATCAGTAGTCGCATTACGCTGCTCACCTAAAGAAACATATAAGTCTCTAAACAAGTTGGTATGAATCGCCGCTTCAGTCATGACATTTTGGCGCACATTGTAGATACGTTTCTCTGGGTGCAAAGTCATCAGGGGTTTTTCATTTTTAAAAATCGCAATCGTACCAACATCAGCAATATAATTCGGCCCCGCTTTGCGTTCTACATTAACAAATTCAAATCGATATTCGCCAAGTGTTCTGTCATCACCTGCCTTCATATAAACGTCTTGCTCCAAACTATAAACACTCGATAAAGCGATGCCGATAACGGCAAAAACAAGTCCAATATGGGCAGTGATCATTCCGTACCAACCCCTTGGAATTCTTCTTAGACCCTGCATGAAATTGGCAGTGTTCTGTAGACGTTGCCGCAATTGCTGAGCACAGCTATTAATCACCCAAAATGCCAGTAATAAGCCAAACCAAGCGGTGACAGAGGCTTTACCCGGCAAAAGAAAGACCAAACACGTCGCAACAACCAACGCAACGATTGCAGGGGTGCGCAATACTTTCCAAATATCCACTAGTGTGTGTTCTCGCCAACGCAAGAAAGGGCCCACCCCAACCAAAAGAATGACAGGAATCATCAAAGGTACAAACACCCGGCTAAAGTATGGCGGTCCAACCGATATTTTTCCTCCTCCCATCGCTTCCAGAATCAAAGGATAAAGTGTGCCCAGTAAAACCGTTAACATAGCGACTAATAAAAATACGCTATTGCTTAATAAGGCCATCTCGCGCGAGATCAGATTGAAAGGATTAATCGTACGCAGTTGCCAGGCCCGATAGGCAAACAAAGAAAAAGAAATTCCAACCACCAGTCCCAGAAATGCCAATACGAAAACGCCGCGAGTCGGATCGGACGCGAAGGCATGCACCGAAGTCAACACACCTGAACGTACCAGAAATGTCCCGAGTAAACTCAATGAGAAACTGATGATGGCCAGTAACACAGTCCAATTGCGTAAGGCATGACGTTTTTCTGTCACCGCTAGTGAATGAATCAGCGCTGTGCCTGTTAGCCAGGGCATGAACGATGCATTTTCAACCGGGTCCCAAAACCACCACCCCCCCCAACCCAATTCATAATAGGCCCACCAGCTGCCCAGGGTAATTCCCATTGTCATGCAAACCCAGGCCATTAGTGCCCAGGGGCGTACCCAGCGTGCCCAGGCAGTATCGAGTCTTCCCTGCACCAAGGCAGTAATGGCAAAAGCAAAAGGCACAGCAAAGCCCACATAGCCCATATAGAGCATTGGCGGGTGAATCGCCATAACCGGATCCTGTAACAAGGGGTTCAAGTCGGCACCATCTGCCGGCATAGGAAAAACCCGAATAAAAGGGTTAGACGTAAACAAACTAAACATTAAAAAGCCGATACTGATAAAACCAAGAACGGATATAACACCGGCCGTCACATCTGGGGTATAACGCTTAGCTGAAGCCGCCACAATCGCGGTCCAGGTACTCAATATCATGATCCACAAGAGTAATGAACCCTCATGCGCTCCCCATACGCCAGAGATGCGATAAATCAAGGGGAGTTCTGAGTTTGAGGTATTCGCCACGTACAAAACCGAAAAATCATGCACTATGAATGAATAGGTCAAAATGCCATAAGCCGCCAGCACAAGTACAAACTGCAAATAGGCGGCGGGTCGCGCTAAGGCCATCCAGTCTGAACGTCGTTTTAGCAACCCGATTCCCGGGATAAATGCCTGCACCAGAGCAACAGACAATGCCAAAATCAATGCAAAGTGACCGAGTTCAGGGATCATTGCGCGCTCTCTTTATAATATTCATTGCCACTCATTTTCAAAGCGTGCTCCACTTCAGGCGGCATATAGTTCTCATCATGCTTTGCAAGAACCTGACTGGCGACAAAAACACCGGCATTATTCAACTTACCCTCTGCAACAATGCCCTGTCCTTCGCGAAATAAGTCCGGCAAAATTCCGGCATACTCAAGTTGCACTTCTTCTACTGAATCATTCAACTTGAAACGTACAGTCAAAGCACCCTCAACCTTCTCCACACTGCCATCAGTGACCATACCGCCAATACGAAAATGTTCATTAGCGGGCACCTCCCCAGCGGCAACCTGTGAAGGTGTGTAAAACAGATTAATATTTTCATTCAAGGCCATTAACACAAGCGTCACACCTGTGCCCAGACCCAATACCAGTAAGCTGACCACCACTAATCGTTGTTTTTGTTTAGGACTCATTATTTTCAGACAAATTATGTATTTTCTTTAATCGACGTAACAAAGCTTTATGACGTCGCTGTGAAAAAATCAAATTAATACTTAAGACAAGCAATACTATACCGTAGGAAGACCATACATAGCCCGCATAACCGCCCATGTGTAGAAACTCCATCATTCCGACATCACCAATTCCTTTACCCACTGACTTCTTTTTTCCTGCTCCAGTAGTTCGGATCGTGCATTGATAAGAACAATAAACAAATAGAATAACTTGAATGCGATGGCCATGGATAAAAGAGGAATCAACATTGTCAGCTCTATGGACGGGTTATCCAGTTTTGATACGCTGGCAGGCTGATGCAAGGTGTTCCACCACACTACTGAATAATGAATAATAGGAATATTGATGGCGCCAACCAAAGCCAGAATACCGGCTGCACGGCCTGCTACACGACGATCATCAATGGCCGAACGTAATCCGATATAACCCAAATACAAAAACAGTAGTATTAATTCCGATGTCAATCTCGCATCCCAGATCCACCAGGTTCCCCACATAGGTTTACCCCAAATGGAGCCCGTCGCTAACGCCAGAAAGGTAAACGATGCGCCGATAACCGCACTTGAGCGAGCAATAACATCGGATAGCTTTATATGCCAGATTAAAAAAATAGCACTATTTACAGCCATCACCATGTAAACAAACATGGACAACCAGGCAGAGGGGACATGTACGTAAATTATTCTAAAGCCATCACCTTGTTGATAATCGGCCGGTGCGTAAACCAGTCCACCGACGACACCAACCAGCATTAAAACAATCGTTAAAATTGCCACCCAGGGTGATAATTTACCGGCAAAGCCATAAAAATAGGCTGGCGACGCCAATCTATGAAACCACAACCACACTGTATTTGTTAACGACATACTCTATTCAATCTCTTCTCATTACTCTCATGATTATCTATAGCTACACGATACTTTTAGAGCTGAATGAATTATTTTTGGCCCCAGGGTAGTTGCTAATACCAATAATGCTGACAGCCATAATAATTGTGCATTATACGGCAAATCTTTTGCTGCTGAGACCACAGCATTGCTACCGAATATCAAAACCGGTACATATAAAGGTAGTACCAGTAATGATAACAAAGCCCCTGCCTGACGTATGCCAATTGTCAGGGCCACGCCAATTGCACCTACCACACTCAAATAAGGTACTCCTAATAATAAAGAGACAAATAACACCTTAATCACGTGAAATTCCAGATGTAATAATAAACCTAATAAGGGGGATACCAGAATCAAAGGTAATGCAGTAACACACCATTGGGCAAGTATTCTAGCGAGTACCAATATCGAACCCGGATAAGGACTCAATAATATTTGCTCAATTGAACCATCATCAAAATCAGATCGAAACAAGTTTTGTAAAGACATTAAAACGGCTAATAGTGCTGCAACCCAAATTACACCCGGGCCAATGGTTTTCAATATAGTTGGGTCAGGGCTGATTGCCAGAGGAAACATACTCACTACAACCACAAAAAATAGCACAGGCAATATCAGTTCGGCACGTTGTCGAAATGCAATACGTAAGTCACGCATCAGCATCTCTATGAATGCAGTTTTATATTGCATTGTGTCAGCGACCCAATTTAATGCGTGTGCAATTCATATTGTCCAGATTTACAGTCTGATGACTTGTGAGAATGATGAGCCCACCCTCTTTAGTGTGCTGCAAAAAACGCTGTTGCAGTTTTTCTATCATGTCCTGATCCAAACCTGAAAATGGTTCATCCAGAATCCATAACAGTGAAGACTCGATCATCAAACGTGAAAGCGCTATTCGCCTTTGCTGCCCATATGACAAATGCCGCCCGGGACTATTTTCGTAACCACGTAAACCTACCCAATCAATAGCCATTTGCATATCATCAACACAAGGTAAGCCAGAAATTGAAGAAAAGAATTTCATGTTCTCAAGCGTGGTTAATTCCGGCTTTACACCTGTGGCATGTCCTATATAAGTAAGCAATTGATAATAGTCTATACGGCTATCCTGTATGCTTTCGCGATTCCAACTGACTTTACCCTCATCAGTCTGAATCAAGCCACAAAGTATTCTCAATAAAGTTGTTTTACCGCTACCATTACCTCCCTCAATAAACAAAATTTCGCCGGTTTTCACACTTAAGCTCAAATCGTTCAGAATCAACTTATCATTGATCTCATAGATCAGATTTTCGGCTAATAAGACAGCTTCCTCTGAGTTCTCCGAACGATTCATGATCAAAGTATTGATAAATGGTTTTTATAAAAGAATAGCTAGAATACAGTAGTAAAATTCAATATCAACTCACATAGCTGATGGATTTCATCGACATAACAAACATGATATTTTGGGCCAGGCCCGAGAACTAATAAAAATTATTACTTACCAATTTTCAATTGCGGTACGAAGATCCAGTTCAAAGCTCCAGGCTGATTTATTCTGTTTATACAGAAACTCATAGGCGTCAACAATTCCCTCTAAATCTATCATGCCAGTCTCGCCCAGTTTCTTTGCGTATTCGGGGGCACGATTCATGATTTTATCTCCAGCGATACTGCCATCAATAATGATATGAGCGACGTGCACACCTTCAGGTCCAATTTCTTTAGCAAGCGCCTGTGCCATAGTGCGTAAGGCAGCTTTTGCTGAATTAAAGGCGCCAAAATTAGCACGCCCACGCAATGATGCACTGGCCCCGGTAAATAGTATTGTGCCCTTACTATTTTTAGTCATATATCTTGCAGCTTCGCGCGCAAATAAAAACCCACCAAAGCAACCACTTTGCCAGCTATTAACAAAATAATCGGCATCCATATCGAGAATTTTTCCGGGAGTACTATTCCCTACATTATAAATTGCCAGGGCTAATGATTCACTTGAACCAGCCTGAGAGAATAAATTAGAAACCTGTTCTTCATCACATGCATCCGTCACAGAAGCCGTGGCTTTCCCACCTTCGGATTCAATTAACTCAACAACCTTTTGCAAACTCTTTTGCGTTCGACCCGCTACAAATACATGCATACCTAATCGAGCAAAACGCAGGCAAAGCTGTGCCCCAAGTCCTTCAATTGGTCCCACTCCAATAATTACAGCAGATTGCATTTAATTATTTTCTCCTTCCATTTTTTGTCGAGGATTCAGCGCTTTTTTGTTCCAACTCGTTTTTTTCAACCGCATGTAAGGCCGTCATACGAACACGCAAATTATTACTTGGTCGACGCATAGGCACACAATGCAAACTTCTATTTTTTGTTTTCACTTCCAATTGCGGCACAACATAACGTTGGAATTGCTCAACCAACTCACAATCACCTCCGTCCAGACGACTGGAAATGTTGCCTGCTACACGTGTTTCGTGCCACTCGGCAGGAAATGTCTCTTTACTAATATCAGTTTTGTCGGCGGGCACAGGCATAGCAAATGCAAGTAATAACCTGTAAGAACGTTGTTCTCTGCGTCGTCTTAGATCATCATTACCGAAGCATCTCATTTCAACACGCGCATCGTCACGCGCACCTAGAATCTTCAGGAGTCGTTCCAGTTTTCTTTCTATTCCATCACAACTATAAAACGTACTGAAAGGAAAATAATTAAATCTGATCTGATAGACCTTCCATTGCGCATCAATTGTTTCGGCAGAGACTTTAAGACTGGTAGTGAGACTACAAATTACAATAAGCAGGAAAATGAAATATCTGACTTTTTTTATCATCGCCATATTCATTTTCCAGTGAGTTCCAGCTGTTTAACTGAACCACGATCCAGAGGACAAATACCATTTTCGATGACAGCATCGCTACAACAGGACTTATGCCAAAAACACAAAGTCTGTCGTTTATCACCCTGAGTACAACTTAGCATAATAGCCAATGCTTGCTTATAAATTGATTCTGCGTTGGAAAAAAGTTGCTCCAGAGTACGTCCGGTATCTTTATTATATGACTCCATATACCACCGTCGTAGTCGCTTCAGCTTTTGCAGCTGCCGCGGATCATCATTCGCGTAATTTCTTTTGATTAACCATTGCAGCATATCGTAACTATCTGCCACTTCTTTCCATTTCTCTCCAGCCGAATTACTTTCAATAAGTAAATCAATAATAGGAAACTGTTTAGTACTGTAAAGACCTTCATTCACTCTAACAATGTACAGAGCACGTTCAAATGCGTTTGCCGCTTCTGTATAATTGAGCTGCTCCTGATAATAAACACCGAGACCGAGAAGCTCGGAAGTCATGGCATTAGCAAACACACCTTCATTTTTTTGGATTGCTTCTATGTGCTGTTCATATTCGGCTGAACTTTGGCGGCGAGTGAAATTCGTCCAGGCCTCTAACTCTTGTTGATATTGTCCATTATTTTCAGTTGCTGCCAGGCACAAGCTTGCGTTCAATTCGGTCACAGGAGTCTGAGACAAAGCATAGGCAGGGAACAGGCAATAAATGCAGAAAAAACTAACAAATAAATTCCTAATTTTCATAGATTCTCTTCATGCACGATTACGCTCGAATTCCGATTATCCCTAAATGCTCAACAAAATGTTACAACTGAAGTGACCACATTATACGAATTCGCGTATTCCAGCCATTTCTGAGTCCAATATCTGTTGCCACTGTTGAGAAAATGCTGCGATACTTTCTTCTCTCCAGACTAAATCCGTTTGTTTGTCCAATTCAATAAATAACGAAGCTTCTTCTCTTTCCTGATGATGCTCACACAAACCTTTAAAGCTTTTCTCTCTATCAAGAAGTTGAATTATATTTCGGCGTATTTGCGAAGGCGTCAATGTTTGTTGCTTCAGCCAATTCAACTGAGTTTCAATTTTAATGTGAAGATCTTGTATTTTTTGATGCTCTTGCTGGTATAAAGTTGCATCCCATCTACCTTGTTTTAGCAATCTTTCATATTTTGGTAATAGCACATCGTCTTCAAACTTGAGATGTACAGCGTGGCAGGCCATATAGGCAGTCAATATACAGACAGCATTTCCCAATTGACCTTGTAATAAGGATTCCTGATGCAACAAAAATACTTCGTCTAACTGATGATGACATTTGGTCATCATTTCTGTCAGCGACTGTTCCTTATTCATCGGCCTTCAAATTAACATCTGTCTTGAATGCAAAATAATTAATGAAAAAAACGATAAACATGGTTATTGATAGCAATATCAGGGCAAACTGACGTCTGCTGCTACTAATATGTTCCTCTACAGCTGTGTGTAAAGAGCTCATATCTGCATAGACAGATAAAACACCGAATTGCTGTCCACCAAACTCAATGGCCTGTTCAAATTTACGAATACTCTCACCAAACGCTCTTGGTTTTTTTTGCCATTCTGCAACAACATTTCCTTTATCGTTAAGCACATGAACATAAGTGAATTCCGACCAGCCTGCTACATATTGATTTATAATTACCTCTGTTTCGCGCGTATTCCCGGTAACTAGCGATTCAGAAATCAGTCCTGCCAATAACGCCGTAGTACGGTCCATGTCGTTATGGATTGTTAATAGCAAATAATCTGTATCTAATTTTCGCGTGGCTTCACCGGCGAACCAGGTGCCAAGAAATATTCCAAGGCCGATAAGCGCCGAGAGCTTTAACCAAAATGGTATACGCATTGATATAGTATTTATTTAATAATGTGTTAAATGGATATAGATGTTTTCAGGCGGCTTCATTTCCGTCCGGAGGCCCAAACTGCTCATCAAGATAACCGGCAAAACTCTTACATACGTCAGTCGACGTGAATATCCCTACAAGTTTCCCTTGTTTGGTGACCAAAGCTGAATCTACTCGCTTGTCTGCCATAGTACGTAGTACGGAATCCAGTCGTTCATTCAAGTCAACGATATAGGTATTACCAAGTGGAATGTCAGACACTTTTCTTTTCTTTTCGGCGTCTTCCTGAAGTAGATAAAAACGAATATCACGCGCTGAAATCACGCCTAATAACTCTTCTTTGTTTGTTACTGGTAAATGTCCAAGATTATGTTGAAGTAAATAATCCTGAGCATTTTTTACTGTACTGCTGGTATCAACCGAGTAAGGAAAAGCTGTCATCACTGATTTTATTGCTGGAATTCGTCGCATTTTTTTCTCTGGAAGAAACTAACTAAGATAGATACTGCTCGTCAACATTTGATAGTAAGTATAGATGGTTTTATCTATATTTCAGTATCAGGAGTCTGTCAGTCTCATGGAACTACTTTTCGTTTTTCTTATTTAAACTCATGACACGACCCACTTGCTCGGGAATCGACAGTTTGCTGTGCTCTATTTGAATGTTTGATAAATTTTCCTGAATAGATTCAGGCATGACACCCACTCTTCTTTCGCTCATGTCCATATATAAACTCATCAATTCATTTGTCGCAACTAACTTTTCGTCTACAGCGTCATACATCGTATGAAAATAATGAATACGCTTTGTGTCGAAACCCAGTAATTGCGTAATCACATTAAGATTGTCTCCGACTCCGACTTCTTTATAGTATGTTACGTGTAACTCTGCGGCAAAAGTAGAAGCGTTCTGGTCAAGACGAAACTGTTCAGTCAAGCCAATATGGTCAAGAAAGGCATCTGTCGCATGATCAAAAACTAATACGTAATACGCCAGATTCATGTGTCCGTTGTAGTCTATCCACTCTGAGCGGACCGTGTCCTTATGGAGCTGAAGCGGACCGCCATTCTTCATAATGAGGCCTTATCTTTAAAAGGAATTGCGCTATAGACCCAGAACATCCTGCATATCGTATAGCCCTTTTTCTTTATGCATTAACCAACGCGCTGCACGAACGGCACCGGATGCGAAGGTTTTCCTGTTAGAAGCTTTGTGTGTGATTTCAACCCGTTCACCGGCGGACGCAAACATAACGGTATGATCACCGACGATATCTCCTGCACGAATGGTTTCAAATCCTATCGTCTTTTTATCTCTGACATCACCGATTCCTTCTCGTCCGTAAACAGCGCAGTCTTTTAAGTCACGTCCTAATGCATCGGCTACGATTTCCCCCATACGTACTGCTGTGCCGGAAGGCGCATCTTTCTTTTGATTGTGATGAGCTTCTATAATTTCGATATCGGTGTCTTCTCCGATAATTTGTGACGCGAGTTCTATCAACTTGAAACACAGGTTCACACCAATACTCATATTCGGCGCAAATACTATTGCACAATCGTTACCAGCCTCTGCAATCGTTGCTTTTTGTTCCTCGTTCAGGCCAGTGGTACCAATGACCATTCGCTTTCCGGCAAGCTGGCATTTTTTGAGATTCTCCAACGTTGCGTCAGCAAAAGTAAAATCAATCAGAACGTCAAAGTCATCAACTACGCTATTAATATCATCAACGATGGTGACATTTTGCTTTCCAATTCCTGCGACATCACCTGCATCCAGCCCCAGTAGAGGTGATTCAGAATGTTCTATGGCGGCACCAATTTCCACATTGTCAGCTTCATGACAGACTTCGAGGATTGTCTTTCCCATTCGTCCTGCAGCACCGCACACACCTACTCTGACCATTGTCATTTACCCTCGTCTTGTCTCGCCTGTTTGTTTGCTATTGTTACTCGGTCATATTATCAAAGAATTTCTTCATCCCATCCAACCAGGACGATGCTTTTGGACTATGATCTTTACTGTCTTTATTCATAGCTTCTTCAAACTCTTTAAGCAATTCTTTTTGCTTTTTATTTAAATTCACCGGCGTTTCAACTGTTATCCGACATAATAAATCGCCTTTTACTGAACC